>Ga0163199_1002440_pt1 | contig 11395 bp, 8 predicted proteins | sample PL_2010_150m_FD_113537 | JGI IMG/M metagenome (GOLD analysis project Ga0163199, IMG submission 113537) | Freshwater microbial communities from Powell Lake, British Columbia, Canada to study Microbial Dark Matter (Phase II) - PL_2010_150m | ecosystem: Environmental > Aquatic > Freshwater > Lake ...
GGCGTATGCCAGGCCCGCGGCGTCGGGTCGACTGCTGATCACCGCGATCCGGCACTCCGGAATGTCGGCGTCGAGCAATGCCCGCAGGTTGCTGCCGCGGCCGGAGATCAATATGACAATGGACTTCATCTGGAATAGTTCAGGATGGCCTGCCGCGACGACAGAGCCGCGATGCGTCGCGGCGCATGGTGCGCGGGTCGAATCATAGCGCAAAGCCGCGGCCTGCCGCTAATTGGCTGATTCGAATCGCTTCGATGGAGGCTCTGCAACTGCTAAGATGACGAAAAAACCGGGAGACCAGCTTGAGCCTGATTACCGACTTCGGTCACGGCATTTACGCCATCGACTCCGGCTTCGGCCGACCGATGCTCGACGCTGTGCATCTCATGGTCGAGGGCGATCACGCAGCGCTGATCGACACCGCCGTCAATAGCGGCGTGCCTCAAGTCATGGAAGCGCTCAGGGTTCTCGGCGTGGCGGTTGAGCAGGTCGATTTCGTGATTCTCACCCATATTCACCTTGATCATGCCGGCGGTGCCGGTGCTTTGATGGCCCTGTTGCCTCAGGCCAAACTGCTGGTCCATCCCCGCGGAGCCCGCCACATGGCGGAACCCGCCAGACTGCTGGCCGGTACGACAGCCGTGTATGGCGCGGAAGAAACACAAGAGATGTACGGCAACTTGATTCCGGTGCCGCAAGCCCGCATCGCCGAGACCCGGCACGGCCAAACCATCCAGCTTGACGGTCGCGAGCTACTGCTGCTCGATAGCCCGGGTCACGCCCGCCATCACATCTGCATCCGCGACAGCCGCAGCGGCCATATTTTTGCGGGTGACACTTTCGGCATGTCCTATCGCGAACTCGACCGTGATGGACGCCAATTCATCTTCCCGACCACCAGCCCGGTGCAATTCGATCCGCCGGCACTGCATCACTCCATCGACATGCTGCTGGAGCATCGTCCGCAAGCGATTTATGTCACGCACTACAGCCAGGTGAGCGATATTCCGCGCCTGGCTGCCGACCTGCATCGCCTGGTCGATGCACACGCTGAGTTGGCGATCCAGTTCCGCGCTTCCGGCATGTCCCGGCATGAGCAACTGAATCGCGGCTTGGCCTTACTGGTGCAAGAGGAAGCTGCTCGACAGGAGTGGGCGCTGCAAGGCGAAGCATTGTTGCGGCTGATGAGCCTGGACATCGAACTCAACGCCCAGGGGCTGGGTTCGTGGCTCGATACGCTCTAGTTGCCGCGCCGATGCCGCAACCAGCCGAACAGCGCCGGCAGCATCGACAGGCTGATGATGACGATGATGACCAGCAATAGATTGTTCTTGATGAAAGGCAGGTTGCCGAACCAGTAGCCAGCGAACGTCAGCGACCCGATCCAAAGCGCTCCGCCGAAGAAATCGTAGGCAAAGAAACGTGGGTAGGTCATGCGCGCGACGCCCGCAACGAAGGGCGCGAAGGTTCTCGCCAGCGGAAGGAAGCGGGCGACAATGACGGTCTTGCCGCCGTGCCGTTCATAGAAGGCATGAGTTTTGTCCAGCGCCGTCCTGTTGAAGAAGCGCGACTCTTCCCAGCGAAAGGCGCGCGGACCGACGCTGCGGCCGATCCAGTAATTGGTGTTGTCGCCAATTACCGCTGCGGCAAACAGGACCGCACACAATATCGTGACATCCAAACCACCGGTAGCCGCTAGCGCTCCGGCCACGAACAGCAGGGAATCCCCCGGCAGGAAAGGAAAGACTACCAATCCGGTCTCGCAAAAGATAATCGCGAACAAGATAGCGTAGATCCATGTCCCGTGCTGCTGCACCAGCACCGCAAGATGCTGGTCGAGATTCAGGACGAGATCGAGAAACTGGGACAGAACTTCCATGGGAAAGGTCGGACGGCAAAGGGCGGCATTCTACCGGATGCAAGACGCCGGACGACTATAATCCCGCCATGTCAGAATCATTGCGGATCCGCCCGCTGCCCGATCTCCTGATCAGCCAGATCGCGGCCGGCGAGGTGGTCGAGCGACCGGCCTCGGTGCTCAAGGAGGCGCTCGAGAACAGTCTTGACGCCGGCGCGCGCCAGATCGACGTACAACTCAGTGAAGGCGGCGTGAGGATGATGCGCATCGTCGATGACGGCGGCGGCATTGCCGGGGACGATCTGCCCTTGGCGCTGGCGCGTCATGCCACCAGCAAGATCGCCAGTCTGGACGACCTGGAACATGTCAACAGCTACGGTTTTCGCGGCGAAGCGCTGGCCTCCATCGCGGCGGTGGCGCGCGTCACGTTGACCAGCAGACCGCCAGGCGCGCCGAGCGCCGGCCACGCCTGGCGCATCGGCAATGACCTGGCGCTGACGCCGGCTCCCCTGGAATCCGGTACCAGCATCGAGATCGCCGATCTGTACCACAACACCCCGGCGCGACGCAAGTTCCTCAAATCGGAGGCCACAGAATATGCCCATTGCGATGAAGTGCTGCGTCGCATGGCTCTGGCGCGGCCGGATGTCGCCTTCAGCCTGACGCATAACGGCAGCCTCAAGCACCGCCTGACGGCCAGCGATTTGCCTCGGCGTGCGCGCCAGTTGCTTGGCGAGGATTTTTTTGCCCAGGCCCGTACGCTCGACGCCGGCGCCGGCGACTTGCGGCTGACCGGCTACGCCGCCCTGCCCGCCTATTCGAGAGCCGGTCGCGATGAGCAGTATTTCTTCGTCAATGGTCGCTTCGTGCGCGACAAGCTGCTGGCCCACGCCGCCCGCCAGGCCTATGCGGACATCCTGCATGGCAGCCGGCATCCCGCCTACGTGCTGTTCCTCGAACTCGATCCCTACGGCGTCGATGTGAATGTGCACCCGGCCAAGATCGAGGTACGTTTTCGCGAATCGCGCGGCGTCCACCAGTTCGTATTTCACGCCCTGCAACGAATACTGGCCGAGCCGCCGGGACACGCGGCGATGCCCGTCGAAGATCCGCACGACCTGACAGGCGCGCGCACGCGCTGGGCGACGCCGCGCCAGGGCTCGCTCGGCGTGGCGGAACCGGCGACGACGGCTTATCTGGATCTGGCCCGCCGCGCCTTTAGCGGCACTCCTTCGGCTCTGAATCAAGCATTCGACGAGGTGGCGCGTGGGGATGAAGCGCCCCTGGGGTATGCCGTGGCGCAGCTGCACGGCATTTTTATCCTGGCGCAGAATGCCGCTGGCCTGATCGTCGTGGATATGCACGCCGCTCACGAACGCATACTCTACGAGAAGTTGAAGCATGCCCTGGAGGAGAGGTCATCAACCCAGCAGTTGCTGATACCGGCGCTATTCACCGCCAGCGCTGCCGAAATGGCCTGCGCCGAAGAACATGCGGCCGCCCTGGAGCGGCTCGGCTTTGAGGTTTCAGTGGCCGGCCCGCGGCAACTGACCGTGAGGACGGTTCCGGCGCTGCTGGCGCAGGCTTCTGTCGTCGATCTGGTACGCGCGCTGCTTTCCGACCTCAGGGACTTCCCCGCCAGCCAGGTGATCGAGGCCCGCCGCAACGAGCTCCTCGCGACCATGGCCTGCCATGGCGCGGTGCGCGCGCACCGCAGCCTGACGCTGCCGGAAATGAACGCGCTGTTGCGCGCCATGGAAATCACCGAGCGATCGGACCAGTGCAATCACGGCCGGCCGACCTGGACCCAGCTTTCGCTGGGCGATCTGGATCGATTATTTCTGCGTGGCCGATAGCATCGCGCTCCCTCCGGCAATTCTTCTCCTTGGACCGACCGCCAGCGGCAAGACGGGACTGGCGCTGGAACTGGCCACGCAGTTTCCGCTGGACATCATCAGCGTCGATTCGGCGCAGGTGTTCCGCGGTATGAATATCGGCACGGCCAAGCCGGATCGGGAGACGCTGACGCGCTTCCCGCACCGCTTGATCGACCTGATCACGCCCGAAGAACGATACTCGGCGGCGCGCTTTCGAGCCGACGCGCTGTGTGAAATGGCGTTGATCACGGAAAGCGGCCGGGTGCCGCTGCTGGTCGGCGGCACCATGCTCTACTTCAAGGCGTTGCGCGAGGGCCTGGCCGATCTGCCGAAAGCCGACGCCGCGCTGCGCGCCGAGATTGACGCTGCCGCCGCGGCCGACGGCTGGCCGGCGTTGCACGCTGAGCTGGCGCAGCTTGATCCGGCCACTGCGGCGCGCCTCAAGCCGACGGATGCCCAGCGCATCCAACGCGCGCTGGAAGTGGTTCGTCTGATCGGCAAGCCGCTTGACAGCTTGTTCGCGGCGCAGGGTGCGGTATCCCTGCCGTATCGATTGCTGACGCTGGCATTGCTGCCTCAGGATCGCGCCGTGCTCCACCAGCGCATCGCCGCGCGCTATACCGACATGCTCAGCGCCGGCCTGGTCGAGGAAGTCGTCAATCTGCGCCTGAAGTATCAGCTTGATGGCGACCTTCCCGCGATGCGCTGCGTCGGTTACCGTCAGGTGTGGGAAATGCTGGAAGGGCGCCTGCCCCTGCCGGAGCTGCTCGATCGCGGGGTATTCGCCACGCGGCAGTTTGCCAAGCGCCAGTTGACGTGGCTGCGCGGCATGAACGGCATCGAGTTCATCGATCCACTCAAAAGCACTTGCACCGCTCGGGTCTTGCAACAGGTGGGAGAATTCCTTGGGTAGGCGTGATCCGCAGTCAATCGCAGAATTTCGCTTCAGGATCTTCCGTGACCCAAAATCAAGTGACCGCCCGGCGGCGGCCGCTTGATTCTGCGAACCTTATTTCTTGAAAACGGCTGCGAAGAACTTCGATGCCTCGGCCTCGGATTGCTTGTCGGCTTCCGCGTCATACGCCAGCGGAAGGTTGAACTGCTTGCCCTTTTCGGTGGCCTCCGGGTTGGTGAATGCATGCACCGCGCCCGGATAGACAACGTAACGGTAGTCGACACCGGCGACGGCCATCTCCTTCTTGAAAGCGTCGATCGATTCCGGCTTGATGAACGGGTCGGCACCGCCGTTCTGCACCAGCACCTTGGCTTTTACCTTGCCGGCTTCCGCTGCCGACCCCGCCGCGCCGAGGCCGGCGTGAAAGGCGGCGACCCCCTTGAGGTCCGCGCCGGCGCGCGCCATGTCGAGCACCACCGAACCGCCAAAGCAATATCCCGCAGCGCCAATCCTCGAAGCATCCACCGTGGCCGATTTTGACAGGGCGTCCTTCGCAGCGTTGAAGCGTGACTGCATCGCCAGCGGATCCTTCCGCACCGCCCCGGACAGCGCGCCGGCGTCCTTGGGATTGTCGGCGGTTTTCCCGTCGCCGTACATGTCCGCGATAAACGCCGTATATCCCTGGCCGGCCAGCTTGCGGGCCTCCGCGTGCACGTGCTTGGTGATCCCCCACCATTCGTGAACGACGATGACGCCGGGCCGCTTCGCCTTGATCGCGTCGTCATAAACGATGAAACCCTTCATGACGGTGTCGCCGTCCTTGTAGGTAACCGCTTCCTCGTGCACCGCGGCATACGCGGCGCCGCCAAGAGACAGCACGATTACCGCGCCGATTGTGACGATACGCATTGTCAACTCCTCCTTGAGTGATCTGATATTTTCGTCCCTTGCCTGTTTCCGCATCTTTGCCGCGCTGTCGGGACGTTTCACAGCGGCTTTCGCGGCCAAGCATGCACTGACGGAGCACGGCAAGTCAAGCGCATGTACTGGGCCAGCCCCGGTTACCGGGTCGCTCCTTCCTCGCCTCGGTCATGCCTGAGTAGGCCAGATCAGCCCGAACCCGCCGGTCTCGCCGGGCGACTTGCCGAGTCCGAATTGCGCGCTCATAATGTCCCGGTCCAATCCACCAGGAGACCCGCATGAATACACCCTACTTGCCCGGCAAGTTCGTCTGGTTCGAGTTTCTGACTCAGGATATCGACAAGGCCATCAAATTCTATGACGGCCTGTTCGGCTGGCATTCGGCGCGCGTGCCCATGGGTGGCGCCGAACCGTACCCGATGATCAACAACGGCACACAGGCGATCGGCGGTTACCGCAAGGGACCGCCGGGGGTTGGCGGCCATTGGGTCTCCTACCTCTCGGTTCCGGATGTCGATGCATCGCACCGCGCCGCGGTGGCCAAGGGATGCCGCATCATGATGGTCCCGACCAATTTCAGTCCCGTGGGACGCGCGGCTGCGATGGCCGACCCCACCGGCGCATCTTTTTGCGTATGGAAGGGTAACAGCGGCGATCCGCCGGACGTCGACAAGACGCCGATGGGTGGCTGGTTCTGGAACGAACTCTGGACTTCCAACGCCCGCGAGGCGCTCGAGTTTTACGAAACCATGTTCGGCTTTACACACGACACGATGAACATGGGGGCGACGACCTACTACATCCTCAACAAGGACGGCAAACCACGCGCCGGGCTGTGCCAGTCTGTCAGTCCCGGGGCGAAGTCGATGTGGCTGCCGTATGTTGCGGTGGCAGACTGCGATGACACGGCGAGGAAAGCCATTGCCTTAGGCGGGGAAATAGTGGCGCCGCCGCGCGACATTCCGGGAATCGGAAGAGTCGCCATCGCTGTGGACACGAGTAGTGCGGCGATCGCTTTCATCACCCCCAAGAGCTCTTGATTGGACCGGCAACGGCGGTTGTCCGTCGTTGCTGAGCTCGGCACTTGCCGTCGTGAGATGGCCGCCGGCATGAGGCCAATTCATGCTTACCTGGGACTGACGGCGCCGGCAGCGGGCCAGGTGGTATCGCCGATTCGCTGGAGGTTCATCTCGAAGAATCGGATCGGCTGACTCCCCGGCAGGATCCGGTCGCCGACCTCTTTCCAGGTATCGCCCTTGATCGTCGCGGTGTAGCGGATCGTCATGGAGCCGGCAGGGATCTCCCAGACGTAGCCATCCGGCGCAGGAGTCAGGACAAAGTCCCCGACATTGCCTTGGGCATACGAGTGCATGGTGTAGATGCGCGTCGCCGGATTGTAAGAAACGGTTCCAAACGCATTGAAGGTGACTTTACCTTCAATGTCGTAGCCCCGGCCCTCGATGACCTTGACCGATCCATCCAGGAAGGGGCCGATGCGCTCTGTTTGGGTAATTGAATGTTTGTCGCCGGAAGGCAACATGGTCCAGGCGTTCCCCCGCCAGATACCGTCCATGAAGGAAAGTTTTTGCATGGCTTCCTGCTGGGTCGCCATGACCTTTGCCGGGTCCGGCCGCCCCTGGCCCAACGCCGCTGTATGCAGACCCAGCGCAAGAATCAGCGCTGCCATCGTGAAATCGAATCTAGACATGGCTTGCTCCCTATGAATATAACTCCAGACGTACCGGCAACTGCCCATTGTCCTTGCGGCTATGTTACGGTCTGGGTCGAACGCTCGCATCAGTCCTCTGCCCGGCTTCGTGGAATCCGGCTCTTCCAGGCCACCTGCAGCTAACCATATTTGCATGCACCTTTTGCGGAGCCGGCACCATTATGCTATTTCGACGTCGCGGCCGGGGCAACCGGAACAGTCGCCACGCCGAGAACTACTTTCAAGGCTACTTCCCGCCCGTGACCGTCGACTTTTTCCGGTAAGCCGATCGTCAGGCGCTCAGCCGGTGCGCCGGCCGCTTTCAGGCTGGCCGCGGCATGCTCGCCACGGGCTTTGGCCAGGGCCATGAACTGGGTGTCCGTGACGGTCTCGCTGGCCGTCAGGCGCTCGAACAGGATGGCGTGGAAATCGGCCCCTTGCAAATGGGTCACTTCCTGTTCACCGCTAGCGCTCTCCTCCCGCATCAGGCCCGACAGCCGCGACATCAACTTGCCCCCAGCCCCCTGCTCCGGTTGGTCGGGGTTGGCTTTGCGGAAAGACTGCTTGAGAGCCGCCAGTTGACCTCCGCCGATGCGCTCGGCGTACAGGCTTTCAAGCGCGGCCTGGACCTTCGGCGAGCCTGTCGAAAGAGGTCCTGGACGCTCCTGCCCTTCCAGGGTCTGACCTGCCCGCTCGGCCACAATGCGGCTTAATTGCCGCTCCTGCAGGGGCGCCCGGTCTGCGTCGGCATAAACTCCGTGCAACGTCAGCGACAGACCAGGGCGTTTCTTGAGCGCGCCGGCGAGCCGTGTCAGCTTTTCGCGCTCCGGCGGCAGCAATCGGACAGCCCCGGTTTCGAATGCGATGCTCTCGAGCTTCTCCCCTCCGCTTCCGAACAAGGCCGCGAGCGCGCGGAACGGCGCGGTGACGATCCTGCCGAGGACATTGGAAAGAGTCTTCCAGATCAGTCCGCCAAAGCTGAATTGTGAATTATCCAGACTGCCCGACACCGGCAGTCCCAACTCTATGCGGCCGTCGGCGTCCTGCAGCAGGGCAACGGCTAGATCCAGAGGCAAGCTCCCGGCCGCGGCGCTATCGACTCGCCCACCGAGCGTCAACTGGTCCATGACGATCTGATTTTCGCCCGCCAACTGGTGCTTCTTGATCTTGTATTCGAGATCCAGCGAGAGTTTTCCGGAATCGATCTTGCGGCCGGCGAAGGTAGCCGAGTAGGGTGTCAGCCGGGTCATCTCGATATTGCGGAAGACCACCTTGAGATCGGTGAAGTCGGTCGGGTCGAACAGGTCGATCCGACCGGCGGCGCGAGCCAGGCCGTAGTCGTCGACCTGTCCTTCCAGTTCGACCTGAGCCTGGCTGCCGGAGCGCGACGACAGACCGACGACTGCGCCGCGCAGACCATGAATTCGGGTGGCGAAAGGCAGCGCCAGCGATAGGTCGGCGAAGTCCAGATCCCCTCTACGAACTCGAAGTCGGTCGATCTCCACCAGGAAAGGTGTCGTTTTCCTCAGCGGCCTTGCCACTGCCACTGCGGCATCAGCGGTTGCCGGCGCGCTGGCAACCGGGGCCTTCTTCCTGAACATGCGACTGGCATTGATCGACTTGTCCTTGCTGATAATCAGCTTGGTGTCGAGGCCGTCGAGGTTAAGTTCAGGGATGTTCAGTTTCGTCGGAGTGACTTCCAACCCAGGGCTTCCCAGGGACTTCCAGGCGAGGAAGCTTTGGCCGCTGTCGGTTTCGTTGAGGAGTAAGTCGCGTACGGAAACGCCGCCCCTGAAACTACTGCCCCGAGGGGCGTAAATAGCGCGTCCTTCGCCGGTGAGCAGCCCGCTCGCCAGCGTCAGTCTGGTCTGCGCGCCAAGGTAGGGCTGCACCGGCTTGAGGTCCAGGTCCGCAACCTTGAGCTTAAGATCGACTACGGATTCGGCCGGAACGATCCGGCCGGCGGCTTCCAAGCTGCCACCATCCCGGGCACGCAACGAGGCGCGCACCGGCAGCGGCGCCGCGAGGTTCTCGCTGAAGCCGTCCACGGCAAGAGCAATGTCCTCCAGAACCAGATTGACCGCCGGTGTTACCGACTCGTCGCGCAAGCTCGCGGAAAACTTCGAAAGTTCGAACTTGTTCACCCGGTAATGCCAGCCGGCGGCTGCCCGCGGATTCGTGGGCGTGACACCGGCGGCGGGCCGCTTCGACGCCCGCAATGCGGCGACCAGATCAATTCGCCCCTGGGCGTCCCTCACGGCGCTTAGCCGGCCGTCTTTCACGGCAATGCGGCCGACCGAGATACTCGGAACCGCCAGTTCCAACTCGATATCTTCCAGCGCCAGACTATCCACTCGAAGCAATTCAAGTGGACCCGCTTCAGGTCGTGGTAGCTGAACCCGGCTTCCCTTGAGGTTCAGGCTTCCCAGGGAAAATCGGCTCCGGGCCAGATCAAAACCTCCATTCCGTGCTTCGATGACGTCCACCGTGAGGTCCGTTCCGGGAGGGCTTCCGGTCTTCAGACGCGCGTCCAGCAACTTCGCCGTCAGATTGTCCAGCGCCAGATCCAACTTGCCGGAAGTGTAGGCCAGCCGGTAGTCGGACGACACCGCGGCCAATCCCGCAGGCGGCGCTACCGGCAGCATATGCTTGAAATAGGGGGCGAGACTGTCCAGGGGCAGATCTTCGACGGTGAGTTTTCCGGCTACGCTCAGTGGATTCAGCGTGGCCTCGCCGTGCACCAGCAGGCGGGCGCCGAACGCAGTGCGGGCCGAAACCTTGTAACTCCCCTTGTCGTCAGGCATCGTGGAAATGTCGTGCAGTTCGAGATCAAGCGGCTGGATTCGGGTAACGAAGGCGGTCCTTTGATCGTCAAAGGCAATGCGTCCGCCGGCCAAGCTGAAATTTTGAATGAACAGCCTCGGCAAGGGGGAATCGGGTTTGCCCTCCTTGCTCTTCAATGCCTCAATGAGCGGCGACCAGTTAAGTCGGCTATCGGGGTGCAGAACCACGGTTGCTTCAGGCGAATCCAGGAGGATATGGTCGAACACCCATGCTCGGCGCACGATGCTCGCGGCCGACAGGTCAAGGGTCAGTTCCCGGAAAGCGATGAGCGCCTTTCCATCGGGCCCCGCCAGGCGCAGATTGCCGATCCGCAGACTGAGATCGAATGGATTGAACTCGGGCCGGTCAAGCGTCAGGCGATGCCCCGCCTTCTCGGCTATGTAAGCTTCCGCTTGCGCCTGAAGGATCCGCGGCAGGGCCAGCCAGGCGAACAGCAGATAGATGACGACCAGAGCGGCGAACGCAATCGCTACGGTCTTGCGGGAAGGTAGGCGGATAGACATGATCGACCTCGGAAGTACTGCTCCGGTTGATTCTACTGCGACCATGCCCTTGTTTTGCGCTGTAGCCGCAGGGAATGATTCAACCAGCGTTAGCCGATGCTTCGCTAGTCCGGGCGCGCGAGATCCCGGCTCATAGCTGTGTCAGGCCATGGCTCGCCAGCAATTCGACCAGCATGCGTCCGCTCTGCTCCCGGTGGGCAAAGTGAATATCGCGAGCGAGCTTGGCGTCATGTGCTTCCACGGCGTCTACTACCGACTCGTGATCGCGGTTGGAGTTGCTGGGCTTTGGGCGAAGGCGCAGCGTCAGCATGCGCACTCGGTGCGACTGGCCGACGTAGGTTTGAACCAGGTCAGTCAATCGCGAATTTCCAGCCGCCATCACCAGCAACGTATGAAATCGCTGGTCAGCCTCAGCCCAGGCTTTGAGATCGTCGCGTTCAAGCGCCTCGTCCATGTCATTGATGGCCTCGCGCAGCTGTTTGATCGAGTCGCCCTGATCGGTGCGGGCAGCGGCCAGCGCCGCAGCCGTTGATTCCAGTGCCGTGAGCACTTCGTAGATTTCGCGCATGTCGGCCATCGATACCGGCTTCACCCGCATGCCATGACGCGGGCGGACTTCCACCAAGCCTTCGCTTGCCAGCCGCAGCATGGCTTCGCGTGTCGGCGTGCGGCTCATGTTGAGCAAGGCAGCCAGTTCTTCTTCAGTATATTGCTCGCCGGAGTGCATGGTGTTTTCGAGGATGCGCATCCTCAGTTCGCGATAAGCCTTGTCGGCGAAAGGTTCACGCC
>Ga0163199_1002441_pt1 | contig 11392 bp, 16 predicted proteins | sample PL_2010_150m_FD_113537 | JGI IMG/M metagenome (GOLD analysis project Ga0163199, IMG submission 113537) | Freshwater microbial communities from Powell Lake, British Columbia, Canada to study Microbial Dark Matter (Phase II) - PL_2010_150m | ecosystem: Environmental > Aquatic > Freshwater > Lake ...
CCTACACCGCTGGCAATTTTGCGGACGGTGAATGTTTTATTTAATCCGGTTCCGCGGATGTTTATTACATCTCCCTCAAAAGGCTGAATTCTTTCTTTATCGCCTTCAATTACTCTAACATGCAATCTTATATGATCGCCAGGTTTAAATGCGGGAAAATCCGTGCGCATAAAATCTGCTGTGAATTCTTTTAGCTTGTCCATTTCTTATTACTCCATACTATTTATTTTTTTCCAATGTTCAGTTAAAATTTTTGATTGTTCTTCTTTCCACTCTTTAACTTTTTTTTCATGTCCGGATAGTAAAACTTCCGGAACTTTCAAATCTTTGTATTCAGCCGGACGTGTGTAGTAAGGTGCTTCTATTATGTCGCCGTCCATCAGCGAATCGTTAAGCGCAGACTCACTATCATTCAATACTCCAGGTATAAGCCGAACTACAGAATCAATAATTGCAAGAGCAACTATCTCACCGCCTGTAAGTACATATCTTCCGATAGAAATTTCATCGGTTGCAAATCGTTCGCGTACTCTATCATCAACGCCTTTATAATGCCCGGCAATGATCATTAAATTTTCAGTCATTGAAAAATTATTTGCAAGTTTTTGGTCATAAATTTTTCCGCCGGGAGTTGGAAAAATAATATGATCGTACTTTCTCTCACTAATAAGTTTTTCAATACATTCAAAGAACGGTTCCGGCTTAAGTAACATTCCCGGACCACCACCAAACGGTTTATCATCAATCTGTTTGTGTTTATCGTAAGCATAATCACGAAGATTGTGCACAACAATTTCAACTATTTTTCGTTCCTGCGCTCTTTTTAATATGCTTGTATTAAGCGGACTTACAAGAGAGTCAGGCACGGCAGAAATAATATCAATTCTCATCATCGTAAAGCAAATCGCAATCGGGTATTAATTCTAATCTTTTTTTTACCGGATCGAAGGATTGTACATAATCTTTAATTGCCGGTATCATAATTTTTTTTTGATTCACATCTTTAATCAAATAAACATCATTTGCAGGATAAGCGAGAACATCTTCAAGCAACCCGATTAATTTTGATCCTTGAAAAACTTCACTTCCAATCAAATCATGAATGAAATATGTATCAGCAGAAAGTTTAACAGAATGCTCTTTATCAACGTAGATTTTTTTGCCAAGAAGAAATTTAACATCTTCGTTGTTATCAAACCCTTTGAACTTGAGGGCAATATTACCATCAACTTCCATAACATTTTCGACAAAGAACTCTTTCCTTGAGCTAAAGAACTCTAAGTAAACAGAATTTAGCTTAAAAAATCTTTCTGAAAAATCAGAATAAGACTCAATTAAGACGAAACCTTTTGAGCCATAAACAGCTTTTACTTCTGCAATCAGAAAAAAATCATTCACAACCGAAATTTTAATCTAATATTTTTAAGATAGCCCGCTTGCCTTCTTTAGCCGCAATAGCAGTAAGCAAGGTTCTCATTGCCTGAGCAGTTTTGCCTTGTTTTCCTATGACTTTGCCGACATCTTCCGCACCAACTTTCAGAGACAACTCGATAGTTTTTTCATCGGGAGTTGTTTCCTCAAGAGTAACACTATCCGGAGCGTCAACAAGGTGTTTGGCGATAAATTCAATAAATTCCTTCATGAGAGTACCTTTAAATTAAGTGACTACCAGGGTACGTTATTAAGAAGCAAGCAAAACAGAAAATAGATTTATGCTTGTTCGGAAGTAGTACCCTTTACTTCCGTTTCGCTATCTTTCTTTTCAACAGATGCTTTTTTTGCTTTTGCTTTTTCTGATTTTTTCTTTAATGATGCCGCAAGATTAGCTTCCTTAATCTTTTTCCAATCATCTAATTTTACAGAGATCTGCTCTTCGCTCAAACCATTCTTTTTCAATTCTCTTTTAAGAATTATTCCTTGGTTTGACAAAAGATTTTTTACTGTATCTGTTGGTTGCGCACCAACACCAAGCCAATATAAAGCGCGTTCTTCTTTTATTTCTACTGTTGCCGGATTAGTCTTAGGATTGTAAAGACCAATTGCTTCAATAAATTTACCATCTCTTGGTGAACGTGAATCTGCAGCAACAACCTTATAGATCGGTTGTTTCTTCTTTCCCATTCTTCTTAATCTTAACTTAACTGCCAATTTGTTACTCCTTATTGATTTTATTTTCTAGTTATACTTTATGTTTTTCAAGTTTGGTACTGAAAACTTTCCGGAATTCTTATTCATCATTTTCATCATTTGCTGCATCTGTTCAAACTGCTTTATCAATCTATTAACATCCTGAACACTATTGCCACTTCCTCGAGCAATTCTTTTTCTTCTGCTTCCGTTTAATATTTTTGGACTTATTCGCTCTTTTTTTGTCATTGACTGAATTATTGATTCAACTCTTACCAATTGTTTATCATCAACATCCGCATTCTTAATAGCAGAACTAACGCCCGGAACCATACCAAGTAAACTTTTCAAGGAACCCATTTTTTTAATCATCTTAATCTGCTTCAAGAAATCGTCAAAGTCGAATTTGTTCTCACGAAATCTCTTTTCCAGATCTTCAGTTTCTTTTTCATCAAACTGAGCTTGAGCTTTTTCAACAAGAGAAATCACATCGCCTTTGCCAAGAATTCTTGATGCCATTCTATCCGGATGAAAAGTTTCGATAGAATCTAAATTTTCACCAAGACTAGCAAACTTAACTGGGCGGTCTACAACCGCTCTAACCGAAAGAACACAACCTCCACGAGAATCACCATCAAGTTTTGTAACTACAACGCCGTCAAAATCAACTTTTTCATGAAAAGCTTTAGCGGAATTCACAGCATCTTGTCCGGTCATAGAATCTATCACAAACAAAGTTTCTGTCGGTTTAACATTCGCTTTAATATGAGCAGCTTCGTTCATCATATTTTCATCAACATGCAAACGACCAGCAGTATCAATGATTACAGTGTTAAGTCCGTTTTCCTTCGCATAGTTCAAAGACTCGGAAGCAATCTTTACCGGTTCTTTACTGCCTTCAATCGAAAAAACCGGAACTGAAATTCTTGATCCTAATATTTTCAATTGATCTATAGCAGCAGGCCGATAAACATCAGCAGCAACTAAAAGAACATTTCTTTTTTTATCTTTTAAGTACTTAGCAAGTTTTGCGCTAAAAGTTGTTTTACCGCAACCTTGAAGTCCAATCAACATTATTACAGTAATTCCGGAAGCATTTAATCTTAACTCAGAACCGGTACTACCTAAAAGTCTGGTTAACTCATCATACATAATCTTTGTGATAAGTTGACCGGGAGTAACTGAAGTTAGAACTTCCATGCCAAGCGCTTTCGCTTTAACATCTTCAATAAATTGTTTAGCAACTTTATAATTTACATCAGCATCTAAAAGAACACGGCGAATATCTCGAAGCGTATCTGAAATATTAGCTTTGGTTAATCTACCTTGACCGGTAATTTTTTTGAGAGCCCTCTCAATTTTCTCGGTCAAATCCTCGAGCATACAGTCCAACTTAAATTAAAGATAATAAAAAGAGTATTCATTTCAAATTCTAACAGCTTAAGATTCTTTGAGAGCATTTGCACCGGACACAATTTCCAATATCTCTTTGGTGATGGATGCTTGGCGGACCTTATTATAAGTAAGGTTTAATGAACGAATTAACTCTTTTGCATTTTCGGTTGCCATATCCATTGCTGTCATTCTTGCACCCAATTCTGCAGCATAAGAATCAAGTAATGCTGTCCACATTTGAGCATTAAGATGTTTAGGTAAAAGTTTGTTGATAATATTAACTTTGTCCGGTTCATAAATGTAATCAGTATCATGAATCGGTTCGTTTACATTTGTTTCAAATGGTTTAATCGGGAACAATTGTTCAACAGTTGTTTTTTGCTGAATGACAGATTTAAACTCATTATAAATAACTAAAACTTTATCCGTTTCACCGGAGATATATTTACTAGTAAGCTCTTTAATAAGTCCGGAAGCAAATTCAAATTTCAGGTTGGAAAAAATACCCGGGTAGGAACCTTCAACTTTGTAATTTCTTTTTGTGAAATAATCATTTCCTTTTTTGCCAACACAGTACAATAATAAATTTCCGCTTTGGTGGTAATCGGCATACTGATCTTTTATAATTTCTTCGGTCTTGCGGATAATATTCATATTAAATCCGCCGCATAAACCACGATCTGATGTTACAACTATTAGAGAAATTTTCTTTACTTCTCTTTCCATTAAAAGAGGATTGCTAAAATTCTTTTCGACATTGAGTAAATGTTGAAGCATTTCGGCAATTTTTCTAGAATATGGTTTTGCATTAACAATATTCTCCTGAGCACGACGCAGACGCGCAGCAGCAACCATCTTCATAGCTTTGGTTATTTGCTGTGTGTTCTTAACACCTTTGATTCTGCTCTTTATGTCGCGTAATGTTGCCATCGTTTAAGATTTAACTCTTTTTAAATTTCTCAACAAATTCTTCAACAGCCTTTTTTACTAACTGTAAAGTATCGTCTTTCATCTCTTTTGTTACGAGAATGTTTTCAAGAATTTGAGGATACTTCAATTCGACATATTCCAAAAATTCTTTTTCAAATCTTTTTACATCTTTAACTTCAATCGTTTCGAAATAATTATTTGTCCCTACAAAGACGCTTAACACTTGTTTTTCAACAGGAACAGGAGCGTATTGACCTTGCTTTAATAATTCAACTAGTCTAGCTCCTTTTCCAAGCGTTCTTAATGTAGATTTATCAAGATCAGAACCAAATTTGGCAAACGCTTCAAGTTCACGATACTGTGCAAGATCAAGCTTCAATGAACCAGCAACTTTTTTCATTCCTTTGATTTGAGCATTACCGCCAACACGAGATACCGAGATACCAACATTGATAGCTGGACGCACACCGGCATTGAATAAGTTTGGCTCGAGATAAATTTGTCCGTCTGTAATAGAGATAACATTTGTAGGAATGTAAGCCGAAACGTCTCCCTGCTGTGTTTCAATTATCGGTAGTGCAGTTAAACTTCCACCGCCAAGCTCATCACTCAACTTTGAAGCCCTCTCTAACAAACGTGAATGTAAATAGAAAACATCTCCAGGATATGCTTCACGTCCGGGAGGTCTTCTTAACAACAAAGAAAGTTCACGGTATGCAACAGCTTGTTTTGAAAGATCATCATAAATAACAAGAGCGTGCTTTCCGTTATCTCTAAAATATTCGCCGAGAGTTGCACCGGAATAAGGAGCTATGTATTGTAACGGTGCGGGTGTGGAAGCTGCTGCTGCAACGACAGTTGTATATTCCATTGCGCCGGCTTCTTCAAGTTTTGCAACTACTTGGGCTACTGTAGAATTTTTTTGTCCGATGGCAACGTAAACACAAAATACTGGATTCACTCCATACTTTTTTGCTTCTTCTGTATGAGTATTTTTTTGATTTATAATGGCATCAATCGCTACAGCTGTTTTACCTGTCTGGCGGTCACCAATGATCAACTCACGCTGTCCGCGTCCGATTGGAATCATCGCATCAATAGCTGTTATACCGGTTTGTAATGGTTCTTTAACCGGTTGCCGTTGAATAACACCTAATGCTTTACGTTCAATTGGCATATATTTTTCAAATTGAACCGTTCCTTTTCCATCTAACGGAACACCAAGTGGATCGACAACTCTTCCGAGAAGTTTTTCACCAACGGGAAAAGATGCAACTCGATTTGTCCGCTTAACAGTATCGCCTTCTTTGATAAGTGTGCTTTCACCAAAGAGAACACAGCCGACAGAATCTTCATCAAGATTCAAAACCATTCCCGTTACATTATTAGGAAATTCAACAAGCTCGCTAGCCATAACTTTTGATAAGCCATAAACTCGTGCAATACCATCACCAACTTGAAGAACAGTCCCTACTTCATAAATGTCGGTTTCGTTTTCGAATCCAGCCAGTTGTTTTCTTAATATCGCAGAAACTTCATCGGGTCTTATTTCCGCCATTGTATTTTTCTCCAATATGGATCCCGATTAATCGGGATTAAATTTTTAATTATTAGATAAGATTATTTCTTCTGAAAACTTCTTTCTTAACAAATTTAATTGATGTTTTACTGAAGCGTCATAAACCGTATCTTCGATACGAACAATAAATCCGCCAATTAAATCTGTGTCAATATTATAATTTGCAGAAACTTTCTTGTTTGTTTTCTTACTAAGATCATCAATCATTTTTTGTTTCGATTGATCGTTTAGATCAAAAGGAGAAACTACTCTTGCTTTAACAATGCCATTTTTCTTATCTGCAAGTGCAATAAATTCTTTGAATATGTCAAAGAGAATATCCTCGCGATTCTTTTCAACAACAAAGTTGATAAAGCTAGCAGTTTCGTTGCTGATTTTCTTTTCGAAAATTTTTTGCAGTAAAGATTTTTTATCATTTAATTTTACTACAGGACTTTTCAAAACAGATCTCAATTCCTTTGATGAATTTAAAGTGTTAAAGATTAGTTCCGCATCATCAGAAACTTTCTTGAATATCTTTTTCTCTTCAGCTAACTGCATAAGAGAATTTGCATAGCGATATGAAATTCGATAAACACTCATTCTAATTCTTTAGATCATCCAAGTACTTGTTAACCAATTTTACTTGTTTATCTTTATCAAGATTCTCTCTTAAGATTTTCTCGGCAGCATTTACTGCAATATCTGCAACTTGATCTTTGAGTTTGTTAAAAGCTTCGGCATTTTTTCTCTCAATTTCAGAAGTTGCATCAACAATCATCTTTTTTGCTTGAGATTTACTTCCTGCAAGAATCTGTGTCTTAAGCTTTTCTGCTAATTCCCTGCTTTGTTCAATGATTTTATGTGCTTCTTCTTCTGCTTTAACAAAACTAACTTTATTATCCGCGATCAACTTCTCGGCTTCTTTTTGCGCCTTATCAGCTTTTTCAAGAGAATCTTTTATGAAATTTTCTCTTTCACTTAAGGAATTTAATATCGGCTTCCAAGCGATTTTCTTTAGAATTAGCAAAAGAAAAACAAATGTAACAACAGTCCATAAAATTACACCGGGATTTACATCCAACGGACTGCCGCCTTTTTCACCGCCTTCTGAAAACACAAGAAGCAGTAAATAACTTATTGTATTCATTTCGAATCCAGTTTTTGAAAGAGATCTATTTAAAAATTATTTAAGAGCTAAAAGAATACAAATAACAAGAGCAAAAAGAGAAATACCTTCAATAAGAGCGGCTGCAATAATCATTGATGTTCTAATATCGCCAGCAGCTTCAGGTTGACGACCACTTGCTTCCATTGCAGAACTTGCTAATTTACCAATACCGAAAGCACCACCAATAACTGTTAATGCAGCACCAAAACCAGCTGCTAAATATGCAAAACCCATTCCTTCCATTTGATTACTCCTTTATGACTGTTAATAAAATTAATGTTCTTGATGTACAGCCATTCCGATAAATAAACCGGAAAGCATTGTAAAAATATACGCTTGAAGAAGCGCAACAAGTATTTCTAATAAAAAAATAAAAAGTGCAAATGAGATTGATACCGGAACAACAACATAAGTATGAAGAATAAATATCAATCCAAGTAATGCCATAATCACAATATGTCCTGCAGTCATATTCGCGAAAAGACGAATAGCCAATGCAAAAGGTTTAGTAAATAATCCTAGTAATTCGACCGGTATCATAATTGGTAATAACCACATAGGAATTCCATGCGGGACTAATCCTTTAAAATATCCGAACACACCATTCTTCATCATTCCACCGACTTGAATTACGATGAAAGAGATTATTGCTAGTGTTGCAGTTACTGCGATGTTGCTTGTGGCAGTTGATCCGTAAGGAATCAATCCTAAAAAGTTACAAGTCAAAATGAAGAAGAACATAGTTAATAAATACGGTAAAAATCTTTCATAACCTTTACCGATAGTTGGTCTTGCAATCTCATCGCGGACAAATACAATTAAAACTTCGGTTAAATTTGTTACACCACGCGGAATTAATGATTTCTTATATGATCTTGCAACAAAAATAAACGTAACCACCAGAATCACTAACGCCAACCACATAAATACAACATGTTTCGTAATCGAAATATCAATTCCAAAAAGATGAAGTTGCGGTAAATGGATTACTCCGAATGGTGAAAAATCAAGTTCGCGAGCATCAAGAACATGATGCATAATCCAGCTAGTATCTTGCTTTTTTGTCGCCTCTACGGCAATCTTTACTGTATCTGTAACGATATTAGGATTGTTAATCCACATTTTTCATTATTGTTGTGTTTTGCGCCCTTCCAAACCAAATCGGACGATGGATATTTCATAAATTAATAGAAAAACATACCAAATAAAGAATCCAAATATAAACCCAACCAAGTCAACTTTCAAGAATTTTATGCTTACAAAAACAGCGGCAAGCATTAGCAAAAGCCGGATTCCCATGCCTCCTACTGTAAAAAGGAGGAAGATTTTGTTTGATTTTTTAACTGAATAATTGAATGAACCCAAAAAGAGAAGAAAATTAAGAACAGAAATCACAATAGCAAGAATAAGAGCATTACCAATTTCAACGGAAAGACTATTCATAAAAATTAGAAGAGATAAAAACATAATAGTAATTACCGAGATAATTAATGCTATTTTAGCTTTTTTTTGCATCTTTCTTTTTATTATTTAATTGTAGAACTGTTTTGATGAAGTTATATATCGCTGCGAAACCGCCAATAAAGGAAAAAAGAATTAGTAAAAGAGGGAAAGTTTTAAATTGAGAATCTAACCATCTTCCTAAAAAAAACATTAATACAATTGTAGCTGCAAGCTGAGTCCCCAGACCTAAATATGGTCCAACATCTTTTAAGGAATTAGAAAGTTTTTCGGTGGACTTGTTTTCTGAAATCATCCTTCATTAATATTTAGCGAATTGGTGTTATTCATATGACTATAACCTTCAAAATATGCGCCTTCATCAATCACAAGGAATTTTGTAATAAGGTCGCCTTTTAGAACAGCCTTAGATTCTAATTTTATTTTTTCTTGAGCAGTTACTTTTCCTAAGACTTTTCCGCTCATAGTTATATTTTTGGCCATTACTTCGCCTTGTATTTCACTTCCGTCCCCAATAGTTAAATTTCCATTCACTGAAACGTTACCATGAATAATTCCATCTATTCGAACATTTCCTTCACTAAAAAGATTTCCATCAATCTTCACACTGTTACTAATTATACTTACATCTTCAGCTAAAGAATCTTTTTTACTTGTCATGAAATATTTCTCCTACTTTGATAAAATTTTTTGTGGATCAATCGGTTTGCCGTTCTGCCAAATTTCAAAATGAAGGTGTGGACCTGTGGTATTCTTACCTGTATTTCCGCTAAGTGCAATCAATTCTCCTTGAGCAACACGTTCCCGGATTTTCTTTACTAACGATGAGCAATGTTTATACATAGTTAAGTAATTATCATCATGTTGTATCATAATTTGGTAACCGGATTCAACTGTATATTCTGCAAATATTATTAATCCACCAGCAGATGCATAAACCGGAGAACCTGATGCAACGCCGAAATCAATTCCCATATGTCCATTAGCTGAATTAAAACCTTGAGTAATAACTCCGTTTGTTGGTTCAATAAAAAAGAATGATTGAAGGTTATTTTTTATACCAAAATATTTTTCTATAAAAGAAACAAAAACCGCATAAATATTACCGCCAATGTTAATTTTTTTATCTATCTTTTTTCTCATAGTATCATAAAGTGCGTCGTTAGGTTTGATAGAATCTCTACCGGCTAATTTCATTGCATAACGCATCCGTTCATTAGTAGAAGCAAGTTCCTGAAGTTGATCTGTGAGAACAACAACTTTGTTTTGTAATTCTTTGATTTTTTCTGTTTGTGCTTTTAGATCGTTATTATCAATTACAAAGACATAATCTTTTAGAGGTGTTACGGTTAAAATAATAATTAATAGAAACCAAGCTGCTATAGTGTAAATGCTTAAATATGCTGCAACCCTAAGTACGCTAAACTTGTAACGTTTAGTTGTTATAATCGGAAGATTAGGCGTAATGAAGAATGATGAATTCTTAATATTCTCTAAATTAAACCATTTCATTTAGCGCTCTTTTAAGTAGGGCAAATATATGAATTTGCAGTTACTTTTTCTTACTACAGATTCATTTTATCTAAGGAAGAGAAAACTGCTTGAGGTAAAAGTTTATAACCGCAATCAAAAGTTTGTATCGGGCATTGATTCCTACCATGGATTCCACACGGTTTACAACTTAGATCATCATATGAAATGTAACTACTCTTTGCATTATAAGGTGAAAATCCAAAAGCCGGTACTGTTGAACAGTATATTGTCAATGTTGGAATATTAGCAATCATTCCAAGATGGGTTGGTGCGCTATCATTGGAGATTAGAACTGAACATTTTTTTAACAAAGAAATAGATTCAATAATGCTCAATTTTCCAGCAAACGATTTTACCGAGTCTGCAAATCCTTTTTCAACTCTGCTGCATAATGACTCATCGTCTTTACCTCCAAGTAAAACAACAAAAAAATTTTTCTCAATTAAGAACTTTATTATTTCAATATAACTTTCTCTCGGATATATTTTAGTTTTCCAAACAGAACCGGGAGCTACAGCAGCTACCTTTTTATTAGTAAGATTTCTGATTATGCTCTCAGTATTATTTTCAAGTGATGAATTAATATCTACAATTGGTAATATTTTCCAATTATCATTATTTGTATCAACCCCAATTAAATCAAGATTACGCGCTACTTCATGTTTATTATTATGGTACTCGATCTTGAACTTGTAAATAAAACTCCAACTTGCGTTATTAAAACCATAAGTAAGTTTACAACCGGAAAGTAAAACGATTAGAGACGTACGAATTGAGCGATGAGGAGAATATATTCTAGTAAATCTTTGGTGTCGGATAAAATTACTTAATCTAAAAAAACTAGATAATGATTTTTGTTTCCCTCTTTTATCATATACAATTACTTCATTCACTGATGGAGAATGCTCAATTAATTCTTTGGTAGAAGGGATACACAATACACTTATTATTGAGAACGGATTTAATTCTTTAAGTTTCTGAATCATTGGAAGGGTTAACACAGCATCGCCAAGAAATGCAGTTTGTATTACAAGTATTTTTTCTTGCACTAATACTTCCAAATTTTATGCATCCAAAAATATTGTTCGGGATAATTTCTAATATGCTTTTCTAAAAAGGAGATATACTTTTGTGTTATTTCTTTAACTTGATCGTTTTGATTCTTACCGATATCATCAATAACTAATTCTTCAATTTCTGTTTTATAAGAATAATCG
>Ga0163199_1002442_pt1 | contig 11391 bp, 10 predicted proteins | sample PL_2010_150m_FD_113537 | JGI IMG/M metagenome (GOLD analysis project Ga0163199, IMG submission 113537) | Freshwater microbial communities from Powell Lake, British Columbia, Canada to study Microbial Dark Matter (Phase II) - PL_2010_150m | ecosystem: Environmental > Aquatic > Freshwater > Lake ...
CCTCGGCACCACGGTCTCTATAGAGACGCTAGAAGGGAAGACGCTGGAGGTAAAGATCCCGCCGATGAGGCGCGCTGAAGAACTCCTGCGCGTAGCGGGCAAAGGCATCCCCGTCGGCGGCGGCTTGTCCCGAGCGGAGTCGAGGGGCGACCTCATCATCCGCCTAGAAGTCGCCTTGCCGCATAAGCTCTCCTCCAAAGCCCGCAAGACTGTTGAAGACTTGAAATCAGAGGGTCTCTAGGCCTTATACTAATGGCATGACCGCCACTGAAGGGATTGCACAGGTGAACACGCTCGCGACGCACTACGCCTTTACGGTGTGGAATGGGGCGAGCGACTTTCTTATTATTATAATTCTGTTCGGCATTCTCTTCCTCTTCGCGTGGTATATCGGGCGCGCCACGCTCGTCTCCGTCCTGCTCGCGTTCTATGCCGCCTACGCGATCTATTCGCTGTTTCCTACCTCCTATTTGCCGACCGCACCGGCGATGACGGCGCTTCTCGCGCACATCGGCCTCTACGCGGGGCTCACGCTCGGCTTCTACATCATCCTGCGGCGCGTCGTCGTCTCCGACTTCCTCTACGTCGGCATATTCGGGACCATCATACTTTCATTCCTCGGGGCGGCCTTTCTTCTCGTGCTCGCATTCCACATATTCCCGGTCGCTGGCGTATATAACTTCACGCCGGCCGTCTCGGCGCTCTTCGCGCCCAAGGCATTCTTCTTCTGGTGGTTCGTCGCCCCCGCCATCGGTCTCTTCTTCCTCGCCCGCTAGCATTGTTGGACATCCGATGTCCAAGTCAGCGGAGGACATCGGATGTCCTTAAATTACATGGTATAGTTTTGTTATGAACCTCGCAGAAGAGCTGAAGGCGCGCGGGCTTATCGAGCATTCCTCTGCCGCGCCCGAGCACATTCTCTCGGTGCCGCGAACGGTGTACGTCGGCGTTGATCCGACCGCCGATTCGCTCCACGTCGGCCACCTCACCTGGGTGCTCCTGATGAAGCGGCTCGGTAACGCGGGCAACAAGCTCATATTTCTTGTGGGCGGCGGTACCGGCATGATCGGCGACCCGAAGGAGAGGGGTGAACGTTCGATGCTTGATGAAAAAATCGTAGCGGCTAATGCGCGCGCGCTTGAGAAGCAGTTGAAGAACATTCTTAATGGCGTTTCCTTCCGTATGGTGGATAACGCCGAGTGGCTGTCAAAGATAAAGTTGCTGCCGTTCTTGCGCGATGTCGGCAAATATTTCACCGTCAATGACCTGATAAAACGCGAAGTGATTAAGCGGCGTATTGAGGCGCCGGACGAGAGCATCTCGATCACTGAATTTTCTTACGCCCTCCTCCAAGGCCTTGACTATTTCACTCTTAATCAGAAGTATGGTGCCGATCTCCAAATAGGCGGTTCTGACCAGTGGACGAATGTGCTCTCCGGCGTCGACCTCATTCACAAACGCCTGGGGAAAGATGTCTATGCGCTTGGCTTTCCCCTCACCACCGACGCTTCGGGCAAGAAGTTCGGCAAGAGCGAGGGGAATGCCGTCTGGCTCGACCCGAAGAAGACGTCGCCCTTCCAGTTCTACCAATTCTGGATAAATCTGCCGGACGCAGGCATCGAGAATTATCTGAAGGTATACACATTTCTGCCGCTGAACGAAATTGATGCGCTGATGGAGCTCCACAAGCGCAACCCGGGCGAGCGGCAGGCACAGGAGACGCTCGCGCGGCTCGTGACCGAGATAGTGCACGGTCCCGCCGCCACCGCGCAGGCGGCCGCGACGACCGATGCTCTCTTCGGCGACACTCCATTCAACGAGCTCTCGCGCGACGCTCTCGCTGTCGCGCTCTCTGAAGCGCCGTCGGTATCTCTCACCAAGAAAGACATCGCAGATGGTTCTCCTCTCGCCGAAGCGCTTGTCGCGGGCGGGCTCGCGTCCTCCAAGAATGACGCGCGCCGCCTCATTGAAGGGAAGGGCATTACGCTCTCCGGTCAGACTATTGAGAATCCCGACCAGAAAATTTTTCCCGGCGATCTCTCACATGGCTATGCGCTCGTCCGCCGTGGCAAACAGGGCGTCCTCGTCCTCGTTTTGAAATAAAAGCAAAAATCCGCTATAGTACACGAACTGCGTCGGTACCCAAGTGGTCAACGGGGATGCGCTGTAAACGCATTGACTTCGGTCTTCGTTGGTTCGAATCCAACCCGGCGCACCATAGTTGTTTTTAAGCCTCGCGTTCGGCGAGAGAGTGGACACGAACGACGGAGACGAATACCGATAGTACGAGGGGTCCGAGGATGAACCCGAGCGGGCCGAAGAAGATAACTCCGCCGAGGATGGAGAAGAGCACGAATATGGGCGATACGGAGAGGCCTCTGCCGAAGAAGTAGGAGGTAAGGATATTATCCACAAGTATCACGACCGCGATGCCGAAGAGCGCGAGGCCGACTGCGGAAACAGTATCGCCGCCGAGATAGAGATAGACGATCGCCGGTATGAAGGCGAAGGGCGTGCCGAGGCCGGGAATAGCCCCGACGATGCCCCCGATACTGCTCCAGAGCAGTGCGTTCGGTATGTTGAAGAGCGCGAACGCGACCCAGATCAGGGCGAAACGAATGAGCGCGTTCACCGCCGTCCCCTTGATCACCGCTCCGATCGTCTGATACATCCGGTCCAAGACCTCCTTCGTCGCTTCCTTCCCGAGCGGGCTCACGTCGGCGAGCTCGAATAGCAAACTGCGCCCGTCGCGCAGGAAGAAGAAGAGCGCGAGCAACATCAAGAATGTTTCAAACACGACGTAGAGCGTTTGATATGCGAGCGAGCCGAGATTATTAGAAATAGCGACGAGCGTGTTGCCGACATACGCATTAATGTTGAACGTGAATCCCGGCATCACCTGCTGTATCGGGTTCTCAATTGCTTGTTGGATGCCGTGCAGATATTGTGCACCGTTGCCGGACATACTCACGTACAAGTCCTTCGCCTCCCGGGAGATCTGCCAGCCTAAGAAGAAGAGCGGCACGATGACGAGGACAAGCATGAGGCAGACCGTGAGCGTCGCGGAAAGATTCTTCCATCCGTTGAACTTCTTCGTCAATCGTTCATACGGCGTGTGGAGAAGGATCGCGAAGACAACCGCAAGCGCGAGGAGCGGGATAAGGGGCGCGAAAACGAAGAAGAGCAATATCGCCACGGCGGCGAAGAGGACGATGAGCGAAATGTTTTCCATCCGACTTTTCTGCATAGATATAGCGTACCACAAATGTGGTATCGTATTCGGATATGAGTAATGGAAAACCTGTCCTCGTTTCCGGCATTAAGCCGACCGGCGACCTGCATATCGGCAACTACTTTGGCGCGATGCGTCAGCTAGTAGAGCTCTCGAAGACAGGGAAGTATCGCCCATTCATCTTCGTCGCCGACTATCACGCCCTGAACACGATGCAGGACGCCGAAGAGATGAAGCGGCGTACGCGCGAGCTCGTCATGGCGTATCTCGCCGTCGGCCTCGACCCGAGAGAGGTTACTTTTTTCAAACAATCAGACGTGCCCGCGCACACGGAACTCACATGGATCTTTGACACTATCACCACAATGCCGTACCTCATGCGCGCGCACGCCTTCAAGGACGCCGAAGCGAAAAATAAAGAAATAAGCGTCGGGACCTTCAACTACCCGATGCTGATGGCTGCTGACATTCTGATCTACGACGCAGCGGTTGTGCCGGTGGGCGCCGACCAGAAACAGCACATTGAAATAGCCCGCGACACCGCGGAGAAGTTCAACCGCACTTTCAAGACAGATGTCTTCAAGCTCCCCGAACCGTACATCATGCCCGAGGTCGCCGTCGTTCCGGGCACCGATGGTCAGAAGATGAGCAAGAGCTACGGCAACGTCATTCCGCTCTTCGCCAGTCGCGACGAGCTCGCGAAATGCGTCATGGGCATCGTTACCGACTCCTCCCATTCGACAGGCTCAGGGCAGGCAGGTGGGCGGCCGGAAAATGTTTACGCGATTCATAAACTTGTGAAAACCGCAGTTGAGCTTGAACCGATTTATGTTGAACACGCGGGTAACTATAAAGCACTGAAAGAAATGCTGATTGAAGATTTGGATAGGTATCTCGCGCCGATGCGCGCGAAGTATGAAGAGCTTGCCGCTAACTCCGACATCGTTGACGAGGTTTTGATAAAAGGGAAGCGCGAAGCCCGCGCGATAAGCGAAGCGAAAATGGAAGCCGTCCGCGCCGCCATCGGCGTGTCATACTAACTTTTATGGAGCGAACAACTATCGTGGGGCTTGGGGGTCATATCGGTAAGACGGTTAGTATTTCGGGCTGGGTGGATGTACGGCGCGACCATGGGAAGTTAGTATTTCTGGATATACGCGATAGGTCGGGGAAGGTGCAGGTTGTGTGCCTGCCGAATCATGCCGAGGCTGTTGTCGTTGCCCAAACATTGCGCCCCGAATGGGTCGTCCGCATTGAGGGCGTTGTGAACGAACGACCGGAGAAGATGCGCGGAGAAGGACCGAATGGGAATGTTGAATTGGAAGCAGTCGCGATAGAAGTGCTCGCGAAGGCACAGGAGCTACCGTTTGATATGGCGGCAGACCTGAATCTGGATACCTATCTGGATTATTTGCCGCTCACTATGCGCACCGAACGCACTCGGGCGATTTTCAAAGTGCAGGCGACGGCGATAGACGCTTTCCGTCGCGCGCTCATGGAGGAACAATTCACGGAATTCCAATCGCCCGCGCTCGTCGGCGGCGACGCCGAGGGCGGCGCCGCCGCGTTCGCCGTTGATTATTACTACGATAAGAAGGCGTATCTCGCGACCTCTCCCCAGCTCTACAAACAAATAATGGTGGGAGTGTTTGAACGCGTGTTCTCCACGCCGAAGGTCTTCCGCGGAGAGAAGCACGCGACAACGCGCCACCTCTCCGAATACAGCACATTGGACTTTGAAATGGGATTCATCACTGACCATCGCGAGGTGATACATATGTTGGAACACACGGTGCGCTCTATGACCGAAGCGGTCGTGCGCGAGCACCCCGATGCATTCAAACTGCTTGGCACCGAACCGCCGCTCGTGAGCGCGAAGCCTTTCCCAGTCCTGAAACTGCGCGAGGCGCAAAAAATACTCGGAGTGAGCGAAGAACCGGATCTGGAGCCGGAACACGAGCGCGCTATCTGTGAATGGGCGAAAAAAGAGCACGGCTCTGATTTCATCTTTATCACCCACTATCCCGTCTCCAAGCGCCCGTTCTATACGTATGAAGACGAGAACGATAAGGGATTCACCAAGAGTTTTGACCTCCTCTTCCGCGGGCTGGAGATAACGACCGGTGGCCAGCGCGTACACGACTACGATACGCTGGTGCAGAAGGCGCGGGATAAAGGCCTTGATCCGGAGAAATTCGCTTTCTACCTGCAGGCCTTCAAATACGGCATGCCGCCGCACGGCGGGAGCGCGACCGGGCTGGAGCGATTTACCGCGCGCATGCTCAATCTGCCGAACGTGAAGGAGGCGACGCTCTTCCCGCGCGACTTGAATCGCATTGATACGCTTCTTCATTCAAACGAAATCAAAGAAGAGTCATGAAAATAATTCTCAAAAAGGGAGATCTTAAAAACGCGCCGAAAGGATACGTGCGTATCAACTTTACTGAAGAAGCGAAAGGAAAGAACCGCATCGTGAAGGAGAAGGGAACAGAGACGCTGGAAATTGGCGTAGGGAAATTCGCCGAACTAAACCGGCGGAAGTTCATGATTCTCTGCAGAACTATAATTAACACGGCGAAGGCGAATGGAATCAAAAAAATCACAATGCAGGCCGGCGGCGTTGGGAAGCTTTTTAAAGATCTCAAGGGCGTTGCTCTGGAAGAGCTCGCGCAACTCGCGGCCGAGAATCTGGAAATGGCCAATTTCGAATTCAACTTTTTTAAAACAAAACCGGAGGAGGGGTGGAACGCCGTTGAAGAAATACTTCTCTATGGCACGTTCTCACCCTCAATCGAGAAGGCTATGCGAAAGGGTCAGGAGATAGGCAAGGCGGTGAACGCGTGCCGCGTGCTCGCGAACACGCCGGGAGGCGATATGACCCCGACGCTTCTTGCGAAGGCAGCGAAGGAGGCAGTCAAGGGTCTGCCGGTCAGGGTGACAACGCTCGGGGAGAAAGAGATGAAGAAACTTGGTATGGGCGCAGTCCTCGGCGTCGCGAAGGGTTCTACCGAGGAGCCGACCTTCACGATAATGGAATATAAAGGTTCGGCAGGGAAGCCGATCGTGCTCGCGGGCAAGGGCGTCACCTTTGACAGTGGAGGGCTCAACTTGAAATCGTCAAACGGCATTTATGAAATGCATATGGATATGTCGGGCGCGGCAGCGGCGATCCATTCGGTCGTGCTCGCCGCGCGACTGAAGTTGAAGAAGCATGTGATCGCGCTCCTTCCCTCGGTGGAGAATATGCCCGGTAACAATGCGGTCCGCCCCGGCGACATATTGAAGTCGCTCTCCGGCAAGACGATTGAAGTGACCGGCACCGACGCCGAAGGCCGTCTCATCCTCGCCGATGCGCTCACGTATGCAAAACGGTTCAAGCCCTCGGTCGTCATAGATATCGCGACTCTGACCGGCGCCGCGCATGTCGCGCTCGGCGACCACGCGAGCGCGCTCATGACGCGCGACGACGCGCTCGCCGACGAACTCTCCCTATACGGCGAAGCGTCGGGCGATTATGTCTGGCGGCTCCCGCTCTGGGACGAATATGAAGAGAAGGTGAAGGGTACATTCGCCGATGTCGCGAACATCGCGCTCGGCCCCGCGAGCCGGCACGGAGGCGCGATAGACGGCGGTATGTTCCTCTGGCAGTTCGCCAAGGAGCTCAACTGTCCGTGGGCGCATCTGGACATCGCTCCAAAGATGACGAGCGTGCCGAGCGACGAGCTCGCCAAGGGCGCGGCGGGGACCCCTGTGCGTCTCCTGATACATTTTATAGAACACTATGCCGTTCTCAATAAAGACTGATTCATACGAAGGACCGTTCGAGGTCCTCCTTGACCTCATTGAGGCGCGCAAGCTCCTGGTCAACGATCTCACGCTCGCGAACATTACCGAAGAATACATTCAGCATGTGCGCACACAGGAAGCGTTCCCCGTTGAAGAGACCGCGAACTTCATCCAGATCGCCGCGACCCTGCTCCTCATCAAGTCAAAATCGCTCATTCCCGACCTCGCGCTCTCTGAAGATGAGAACGCCGATGTGGACGACCTGAAGCGCCGGCTCGCGGCCTATGAGAAAGTGCGCGAGGCCTCGCGCGAGCTCTCCCGCCTTTATGGGAGATCAGTAATGGTTCAAGCTGGTGAACGACCGGTGGAACCGATATTTTCTCCATCAGGTGATCTCACTAAGGGCGCGCTCGCCGAAGCGCTTGCGCGCGTTCTCGCCGCACGCGAGGTGATTGAAGAGCTCCCCGAAGCGCGCGTGAAGTCGCTCGTCACCATTGAAGAAATGATGGACAGGCTCGCCAAGCGCGTGCAGAGCGCGATGACGCTCTCGTTCAAAGACTTCGCCGGCAATCAAAAGGAAAAAATAGAAGTCATTGTCTCCTTCCTCGCCCTTCTGGAACTCGTGAAGCAGGGCGCCGTCGCGGCCGAGCAGTACGGTCAACACGGCGACATCCGCATCTCTCACACCGCCGCTACCTCCGTCCCGCGGTACGGATAGCATCCCCAAGAGAAGGCGTTGCTGGAGGGGAGCGTCGCGGGTTATGATAGAAGCGATGCTCACGCCGCCTGCCGCACTTGAAGCCCTGCTCTTTGCCGAGGGCGGACCCATTGAGAAAACACGGTTAGCGAAGTTTCTTGGCATCAAGGGTGCCGAACTGAAGCTCGCGCTCAAGGTTCTCGCTGAATCTTGTAAGGGGCGCGGAATAGTGCTCGTCGAGACGCTGAACGAGGTAGAACTGCGCACCGCGCCCGAGGCGGCCGTCCTCGTGAAAAAGCTCCGTGAGAACGAGCTCTCCCGCGACCTCGGGAAGGCGAGCATGGAGACGCTCGCCGTTATCGCGTATCAAACGGGGACGACGCGCGGAGAGATAGACTGGGTGCGCGGAGTTAATTCTTCAACCTCGCTCCGCATACTTCTCATGCGCGGGCTCATCGAGGGGAGGGACGACGAGCGCGATAAACGCCGCACGCGCTATAGCCTCACGACCGACGCCCTTGCACATCTCGGCATCACCTGCGCCGAAGAGCTGCCGCGGGCCGCAGAACTTATGACGGGCGCGCAGGCTGTTATTGCCCCGATGTCAGAAATCGGGGCTCCGACCGAAAGCGTCGGAGAAGAACTCGTATGAACACCTCCGATCTACAGAAGCTCGCCGTCCACGCTCGCTCGATGCGCGAGGCCGGCATCGCGCTCCTTATCTCTTCCGGCATTCTCGCTCTTTTCCTCTTCATACCGTTTTTCGGAGAGAAAGCGCCTCCGACGTCCTCCGGAGTCGGAGCCCCGACTTCTGACATCGGGGCGGACGCCTTCGCGAGCGTTCCTCTCACGGCGGAGGCGGCCATCGTCTATGACCTCTCCACGGGACAGACGCTCTACGCGAAGAATGCCGACGCACAGCTCCCGCTCGCTTCGCTCACGAAGCTCCTTACCGTCTATGCGGCACTCGCCGAACTCTCGCCGGATACGCCGATCACCATTCCCGTTGACGCAACTTCTCTTGACGGTCCGCGCACTTTTTCCGTAGGACAGACGTTCGCGCTCGCTGACCTCGCGCGCCTCACACTGACCGCATCGTTGAACGACGGTGCCGCGGCGATTGCAAGCGCAACGGCAGAGCGCGAGAACCGTTCGGAGAGCGAGATGCTTGCGAGCGCCGCCGCGGCGCTTAATCTCTCACAGACCTATGCGCTGAACGGAAGCGGTCTCGATGTAAGTAAAGCCATTTCAGGCGGATACGGTTCTGCGCGGGATCTCGCTCGCCTCGCGGGCGCTCTGGTAGAACGTTCGCCGGCTATCGCGGCGGCGACAACCGAGAGCTCTGCACAGGCAGTTTCAGCCGGCGGGACATCGTTTACCGTCAAAAATACCGACCCCATCGTCGGCACCGTTCCACGCCTCCTCCTGTCTAAAACAGGGTACACCGATCTCGCGGGCGGGAATCTCGCGCTCGTCTTTGACGCCGGCATGAACCATCCGATCGCCGTTGTTGTTCTCGGTTCTTCGCTCAAAGCCCGGTTTACCGACGGTGCGGCGCTTGTATACGCCACGCTTGCGCACTTCGCCGGCGTCGCTTCGCTCTGAACATCATGATCACCTCAAATATCATCAAGGTTTTTATTCCCGCCACGGCCTCCTTCGCCATTGGTATTCTCTTCGCTCCGATCCTCACGCACTATCTCTACAAGCATCGGGTCTGGAAGAAGGTGGCGGGGAAGACCGCTCTCGACGGTTCCACGGCTGTTGAATTCGCGAAGCTCCGTACCGATACCGAGACTTCTACCCCGCGCATGGGAGGCATCCTTATCTGGTCCACCGTCGTATTCGTAACCTTCGCTGTCTGGATACTCGCGCGCGTGGTACCAATGCCGCTCTTCGAGAAGCTTGATTTCTTCAGCCGGAGCCAGACGTGGGTCCCGCTCTTCACGCTCGTCGCCGGCGCGGTCGTCGGCTTCGTCAACGACCTGCTTGATATCCATCCTTCGGGCGAACGGGGGATACGGCTCCGCACGCGGCTCCTCTTCGTCATGCTTATTTCCGGCTTCATTGGCTGGTGGTTCTATGTGAAGCTCGGCATGACCGGCATCGGCATTCCCGGCGACGGGACGCTCTATCTCGGCGCGTTCATCGTCCCGCTCTTTATTCTCGTATCGGTCTGTCTCTATGCCGGCGGAGTGATAGACGGCATTGACGGGCTCGCGGGCGGCGTCTTCAGCACGACCTTCATGGCGTACGCGGGCATCGCCTATTTCCAGAATCAGATCAATCTTGCCGCGTTCTCGGCGACGCTCACGGGCGCGATACTCGCCTTCCTCTGGTTCAACATCCCGCCCGCGCGCTTCTGGATGACGGAGACGGGAACTATGGGGCTCACGCTCACGCTCGCCGTCATCGCCTTCATGACCGATACGCCCGGCTCTGGCTACGGCGTCGCGGCGCTTCCCATCATTGCATTCCCGCTCGTCATCACGGTTTTTTCAAATATCATTCAAGTAGTGTCTAAGAAGACGCGCGGCGGGAAAAAAGTATTCCGTATCGCTCCTTTGCATCACCACTTTGAAGCCATCGGCTGGCCCTCCTACAAGGTCACCATGCGCTACTGGATCATCTCCATCGTGTGCGCCATTCTCGGCATGACCATCGCGCTCATTAAATAGATATGAAGCTCGTTTCCGGCGACCGGATGTTCTTCATGCTCGTGCTCGGCATCGTGCTCGCCGGTCTCGCCATATTCTCGTCCGCCGCGCTCGGCCTCCTCGCGCGCGAGAGCAGTTCGGTGTCTAAAGACATTCTGCTTCAGGCTGGTCTCGGTCTCGGTTTGGGATTTCTGTCGCTCTTCGCCGCACGCGCTATCCCGTTCTCGCTCATCAAGCGCTTCGCGCCGTATATCTACGGCGCGACCATTCTCTTCACCGTGCTTGTCTTCGTCCCCGGCATTGGATTCCGCTCGGGCGGGGCGACGCGCTGGATCAATCTCGGCTTCACGACCGTCCAGCCCGCTGAATTCTTGAAAATAGGTTTCGTGCTTGCGCTCGCGTGGTGGCTCGCCCCTCGCGCGCGCCAGCTCGCGAATCCGAAGAAAGGATTAATTCCATTCGTTCTCATGCTCTTGATGCCGAGTGCGCTTCTTCTCGCCCAGCCGAATACCTCAACGACTCTTCTCATCGTCGCGACCGGCTCCATCATGTATTTCTCTGTCGGAGCGCCGTGGCGAGACTTCGGCATTCTCGTCCTCGGCGTGATCCTCATACTCGGTGCCGTCATATTCGTCCGGCCCTATGTGTTGGAGCGCATTAAAACCTTTATTGATCCTTCGGCGAATTCTCTCTCCAGCGGATATCAGATACAACAATCGCTTATCGCCATCGGGAGCGGGGGACTCCTTGGCAGGGGATTCGGGCAGAGCGTGGAGAAATTTAATTATCTGCCGGAGCCCGACGGCGATTCGGTCTTCGCCGTTTTCTCGGAGGAGGCGGGGTTCATCGGCGCGCTTATTCTCGTCGCGCTCTTCGTCGCGCTCGCGGCACGCGGGATCGTGATAGCGGGGGATTCTCAAGATCTCTTTGGCGGGCTCGTCGCGCTTGGCTTCTCGTTCATCATCATCCTCCAGTCCTTCATCAACATCGGCGCGATGCTCGGCATCATCCCCCTTACC
>Ga0163199_1002443_pt1 | contig 11391 bp, 12 predicted proteins | sample PL_2010_150m_FD_113537 | JGI IMG/M metagenome (GOLD analysis project Ga0163199, IMG submission 113537) | Freshwater microbial communities from Powell Lake, British Columbia, Canada to study Microbial Dark Matter (Phase II) - PL_2010_150m | ecosystem: Environmental > Aquatic > Freshwater > Lake ...
CCTCACGGTCGTCCTTGAATGCGGGTGGAATTGCCGGGAGGCGCGTCTTCGGCGGCCGCTCGTAGGACGCCTTTTGACCCAGACCCTCGCGCTCCTTCGCCTCCGCCAGCTCGTCCTGGAAGCGACGGTAGACGGCCTCGCTGATTTGCGCTCGCCCGGACATCCACCGCGGCAAAAGCACCGGTTGTCCGGCCGGACTATAGTGGCCGAGAATTAGGACCGGCCCCACGGCCCCCACCGGCAACCAAGGTTCCTCGAAGAGATCTGGCCACGCCCCGAGCAGGTCCGCCCACGCCAAATACGACCGCAACAGATCGACCGGGAGCTTTCCCGTCGCCAGAGGCATCGGCACAATCGCCTCGCGAGCGAAGAGTGCCTCCAGGTCTGCCGCGGCGGCCGCGGCTGTCGCCGGCGAGACATCGTTCAGGCTGAATGGAGCAACGGTGACGCCGGCGCTGGAAGTCGGGTCGGACATTTTATGGCCGGTAAAAGTCGCGCAAAGAAAACGCCATCAGCCTCGAGGCTTCGCCCTGAGTGGCGATTTCGATCTGCAGGGTCTTCTCCCCGATTTCGCGCAGATAGACACTGACGCCCGCGACCAACGGTTCGCGCTGCCCCTTGTCGTTCACGAACACGAGCTCGTCGCCGGCCTCGAAATTCTGGTCGCCAATCACCGCCCGATTCCGCTTTGGCGTCGGCGAATAAAGAATCGCCGAGATGATGCGTTTTCCGAGCGCGTCGGCGACTTGCCCGTTGCTGACCGTCGCGACCTCCTTTTTGTGCGGCGCCAGCTCGTTCACGGACTGAATCTTGAAGGGATTGAAGAGCGTCTCCGGAACCTCGATCGGCTTCTTGAAATCGGGCCCAAGGCGCTTCAATGACTCGTCGTTTGCGTCAGCGCTCCAAACGGTGCGCAGGGCAAAACAGCACAGAAACAAAAGTGCGAGGAGAAGCTTCATCTGATGGTCTTTGTAGAGGCTCGGCGCTAAAGGTCCGAACGGAAGCCTCGCAGTTGGAGGTGTGGAGATGTGTGGTTCAGAAAAATCACGTTGGTCTGTGGCAAATAGCGGGTCAGGTGGCGTAGGCGTACCCGTCAGCCCGCTGGATGAGTGAGCAAAAACGATGAGCGATCCCTTGGACGGTGCCGCGCGTGGTCTGGATATTGAAACTGCCTGAGGCGCGGACGGCGACGCGCCCGCGATAATCACCTTGGCGTTGGCCGCTCGGCACATTCGCGGCGACGATGTCGCCGGTTCGGAAGCCGAAGTGGGCTTTAGCTGGCGAAAGATAACCGCGCGGCCACCCCTGTGCGGTAAGGCGCGTGCGTTTGCGGACTCCGCGCCCGGTGGATTTAATTGCGAGAGGAGCGGTCTGCGTGCCGGTCAGCCTATCGACGGTGCCGACACAAGCCGCGTCGAGAGCGTGTGCCTTTGGCAGGCCGAAGCGGGTGCGATTCCACTTGGTGCGCCCACCGGTGCCGGTTGCGACGGGCAGACCGGTGGCCCGGAGTTCCTGCAACAGGGCGAACCGGGTGGCATTGACGGCCGCGGCGTGCGCCAGCGGTGCCTTCGCCGTGGCGAGGACTCGCGCCAAGCGCTTGGGATCGTGCGCGAGCACGTCCCGGACATCTCTCGCGCCCTTGGCGATGTTGCAACGCACACAGGCGAGCGCGAGGTTGCTCACGCGATTAGAACCGCCGTGCGCCTTCGGCACGATGTGTTCGATCTGGAGCGGCGTGCCCTTGGCGTCGCAGTAGGTGCAACAACGACCCCACTTTTCGAGCAGATATTCGCGAACCTCGTAGCCGGCGAGTTCTCCCTGTTGGTATTCGACGCCGCTGATCTCCGGGTTAACCAGTTGCTGCATGTCGAATCGGACCAGCTCCATCACCAGCCCGATCACGGGCGTGAAGCGGCGCAGCCGCTCGATCCAACTCGAAGTTGTTTCGAGGCGGTGACGGAGGGACGGTGGCAGCCATCCCGCAGGTTTGGTCCGGTTGTTGAACCGCGGAGCGCGGTAGCGAGTCTTGCGCCCGCGACGGCTTTGGCGGAACGCGGCCCGTTGGGTGAGAGCATCGCGGATGGCGGTGCCACGGTGAGTGAGTTCCGCCATGAAGAAAATGTGCTGGATCTTGGGGTTGAGGTTCTCGATGCGCACGAGCGCAACGCCAGTGATCATGGCGCCGGGATCGAGTTTGATCGCGACCGGTTGGGTCGCGCCGGTGGTCCGGTCTTTGAGCCGGATGACGAGCGGATACGTGCGGTGGATCACCGCGCGGCCCGCGTTGAGTAGTTGTCGTGCCCGCGCCGGGTGGCACGGCATCAGCGGCTGATGGTGCTGCCCGAGCACGAACACCCGACCTGACGAGCTGGCCTTACGGCCAGCAAACTCTCCATCCCACGAGCGGAGGGAGGTAACGGGAGCCGCTTGCGCAGCTCCGCTCACCTCGACCATGTTGCCAGCCAGCGTGCGGCTTGCGCCGCCGCCCCCGCCCGTTTCGGAGCGATCCCGCGCCTTGTCTGCTGCGGGGGCTTTAAGAGCCCGGGACTGGTGAAGCATCCCGGGGTTAGTCTTGGACTTGCTGGCAACGTAGCGCCGGCTTTCGCCGGCACGCGATCTGGTAAACGTGGGCTTCGCCGAACTCACCCGCACGCAACGCGCCGCACCCGGCTCTTGCGAGCCGACCGTGGAGTTGTGTTGTGCATTGGGTTTCATTCTTCAAAGCCCGGCCCTTTCGGGCCAGGATCGTTTACTGGGACTCGAATTGATTCGGGAAAACGAATTGGACGCTCAGCGCCAGGCTGCTCGCGTTCGTGGTAAACGACACCTGCTCGACGCGAGACAGCGGGAAGGCGTATTCCGCGGCACCGAGCCAGTTGATGATGCGGAAATAGTCCCCCGTCACCGTAACGTTGATGTTCTTCACCCGCACTTGGGCGTCCTTGAAAAAATAACCCGAGTTGACGGTAAAACTCTTCCCCGAGGGCGACAGCAGATTGTTGACGGCGAGCGTGTCGAGACGCCCGAACACCTGTTCCACGTTGGCGCTCGCGCGAAATTCCTTGCGCCAGATTTCAAGAAACACGTCGGTCGCGGAGCCTTGCTGCTTCGCCTGCGCCGCCTTGGCGACGCTTTGCTGAAACATGGTGTCCGCGTCCTGCGCGTTGCGTTTCGCCTCGAGCAACTGCCGCTGCGAGATGCTCGCGCTTTGAAAGCTGAAGGCGGCGACAATGAGGAGCGTGACGCCGGCGCCGCAAAGCGCCATCGCGGGCATGAAGAAACTTTTCATGGGGTGGCAAAAGGATTTGGGATATTGAGGAGGTGTTCATACCGGAAACCGTTGGGTGCGATCGTCGTCTTCAAGTCGCCGGTCTTGTAACCCAAATTCCCCAGTTGAGCGGACACTCGCTGGAAAATTCGATTGGCCGTTGGCGCGTCTCCCAGGACCACGATGACCAATCGCATTTGCGGCTGCCCCTCCAGCCGCGTAAAGGACATGCTCTCGAGCTGCGCCGTGGCCTTATTGTCCTTCACCGCCTCTTTGATGCCGGCCTCGATTTCCTTCGTGAGCGCGATGAGGAGGTTCTGGGCGGGCGGGCTGATCGAGAGCCAGTCCCGAACTGCGTCGCTGGTTTTACGGCGCTGCTCGACTTGATTCACCAGGACGCTGCTGGCCGTAATTTCTTTGTTCGTTTGCGCCATCCGCAGGTCGCTCGCGCGAGCCTCCGCCAGGGCGACATGCCCGCGCCACCAGTTCACGCTCATGATGATCGCGAACAACGCGACACTGCCCCAAAAAGAGACCGGAACGAAGCGAAGGCGGGCCGGCGCGAAAGGCCTGACCGCACGTTCGCTCGTATAGAGGTCATATCCGAGGCGCGGCAAGTCGCCGCAGCACGCGGCAAGAACCGGCTGAGGCAATGACTTCATCGGTTGAATCACGACCGCGTTGAGCCCCCGCTCGTGAATCATGTTCTCCACGTCCAATTTGCTGGCGTTGACGAGGACCACCTTGCACTGCGGCTTCATCTTGCCGATCCGCTCCCCGAGCGCGGTTTGGAGCGCAGCCTCCTTGAGATTCATCTCGAACAGCGGCTTGCCCATGACGGTCTCGCCAACGCTCAACGTGAAGAGTGACGTCCGTTCGACAAAGAGCAGTTCGGCTTCGCGGCCCACGTCGGACCAGAAATGATCCATGACGTGAATGAGCAGACTCGACATGCCGCACTGCAGGCGCGCGACGCCGAGGCCCGCCTTAGCCGCCAGTGACATCGCGCATTCGATCTCGGTCACCTTGTGCGCGAAATTGATGGCAAAGTTGTGGGTCGGGTGAAACGCGATGGAGTGCCGGGCGCCATGAGCCGGCTCGTCGCCCAGGAGCTTGGCGGGGTTGTCACGCATTAGCTGGACCGCCTCGACATCGTTGTCGGCATTGCGCGCGCGCGACGTCAGGGACGCGGTGTAACCCGTTGCGAGAACCAGCACGCACTCGGTGGCGTTGGCCTTCTCAGCAAAGGACTGGAGGAAGACCACTTCAGTCCCCTCGGCGCCGAACTGGCAAAACTCGGAGCCACCGAATTTAGGCGCGTGGCCGATGAACGTGACGCCAACGGCTTCGAGCGCGTCCTTATAGAGGGTGACTGCAACCAGGGGTCGTCCGCGGAAGCGATGGGCCAGCGGGACCAGGGTGTCCAACGGGTCCGGGATGAATGCGCGGCCGCGCGCGAGGTCGATGGTGGCTTCGATCATAGCAGGTTCTGGTCTGGACGCATCTCCGCCGGCAGGAGGCCGTCGTTGCACGCATCGTTGAGGCTGTCTTCGAAAGTCTGCATGCCGCTGCGGCGGTGGTTTTGAATTTCCTGCCGCAATTTCTCGAACCGGCCCTCGCGAAACGTCGCCGCAACGCTCGTGTGCAGGTGCCGGATATTGAACAGGACCTCGTGAATCGCGAGCATGTCGCCTGTCTCCGGGTGGCGGACCAAGCGTTGTGAGACGATCATCCGACACGCCTGCGCGAGATTCGAGCGCGCCCAGAAGGCGCCGGCCTCCCCGAGCTCGGCGACAAAGGCGGCCGCCGTCGCCGGCACATTGTCGCCGTGGATGGTCGCGACCACCTTAAATCCAATCAGAGCCAAGCGGAGACTGCTTTCGGCCGTGGCGGCATTTCGGATCTCGCCGACGATCACCACCGTCGGATGCTGGCGCCGAACCTCCTTCAAAGCCTGCTCGTAGCTGCTGCATGAAGTCCCGACTCCGCGCATGCCGAATGAACTCTGACCGTGAAGCTCGGGATACATGAACTCGACCGGGTCCTCGATCGACATCATGCGGTGCTCCTGCTGCTCGCCCAAATACAAGCACAGTGCGGACACCGTCGAACTCTTGCCGGACCCCATGTCGCCGGAAAACAGGAAGAGGCCACCACCAGGCCCGCAGAAAGTCTCCACGACGGCCGCCGGCACACGCAGGTCGCTCGGGGTCCGAATCACCTCGGGGATGAGCCGCAATGTCAGTTGCGGCCCCCGCTCCGTCCGGCAGTAAGAAACGCGATAGCGGCGATTGCCGACTTCGGCTGAGGGCTCAAGCGCATCCAGCCCGAGCTCCGGAGTGCCTTTTGGCCAGATCAACCCCAGTAATTCCTCGAAGGGCCCGCTGTTGGGTTCAAATCGTTCGAGATACTTGAAACGCTTGCCGAGCATCGCGCTGATGCAGCCTGTGGAACTCACGACGAAGTCGCTCAGTCCAGGTTTCGCGCCATGCTCGGTAAGAAAATCAGGCCATTCAAAAGGCATCGAAAATTATAGCACGAGAAACCCCCTCCCTCCGCCGTAATCGCCCAACGTCAAACCCACGCCGGTTAATTGAGCGGGAAACTGGCCGCCGGGCTGCTACCGGCCGACGGGGTGCCATTGTTGACCTCGGTGCGCGTCGTCCCATTGGGGTCGCTGAAACTCACCACCACATTGCTGCCAGGACTCAAAGGAGCCGCATTCGACGTCACGATCGTCGGAGCGGTCAGTGCGATCTGGGTCGCACTCAGGGTGTAAGTTGAGACTGCCGAATTGGTCAAACGCGGGTCGCTCGTGAAGGCCGCAACCTTGAGGATGACGGTGGGGCTGAACTGCCCTTGGGCAGGCGCGAACGCCCCCGCGTAGGTCGGGCTCGCATTCGTCGGAGTTGAACCGTCCAGCGTGTAGCGCACCACCGCGGTAGCCGCATTGACCGAGAGCACCACGCCCGCGCTCGATGGAGCCGTCACGTCGTTAATCGTAAATCCGTAGAGGTTGGAGTTTCGCCCGTCTGCGCGCGCGTAGCTCACATTAAGATTCAGGTTGTAGCTCGCCGCCGCGGCGTTCGACGGCGCAAACTGCGGGTCCGGATTGAAGGCGCGCAGGCTCACCTGCGAAGGGAAAGTGCTCGTCGTCCAACCAGGATTGTTGTTCCAGAGCGGGCTGCTACCGGTGGGCGTCGTGCCGTCGGTCATGTAGCGATACACCGTCCCGGCCGGATTCGAACTCGGAAGGGTGGCGATGTTGTTCAACGGAAACGTCGCGTTCGTCAGGTCACCGTTAACGTTAAAAGTCGGAGCAACCAAGCCGGCCGCGGTCACGGTCACCCCGCTGCCCGCAACCTCGATCGCGAATCCGATGGCCGAGCCGCGAGCCTTTTGCGTGCCCGCACCGTTGACCGAGTAGTTCATGCCGGACACCCGGGCGGACCCAGCCAAGTCCCGTTTCGCGTTGGTTGGGAGTCGCACTGCGCCAACCTCGAACGCGGCGAGTTTTCCCCGGACGAGCTGCATCTGCGTCTGCCCATTTGTGTCCACAACGTTCACGACCGTGCCCGCCGCACCAGTCTGGCCGATGGTTGCACTCATCAAATTGGCGACCTTCGATGGGTCGATCCCCTGCAGGGTCACTTGCGATTGGAAAGTGCTGTAAGCGTTTTGCTGGCCCACCGTGATGGTGCTGCGTTGAAAATCCTTGGTCGCCCTCGAATAGGCGACAATACCGGCCGCGGCGCCGCTGAAGAGGACAACTCCAACCAGGATTTCAACGAGGCCAAACCCTGCTAGGCGTGAAACGAATGGTTTTGTTTTCATCGGATGGCGGTGGACGAAACGAGAAGGATCCGGGGAGCCAAGGGAGCGAGGGCGGTCTTAACCGCCGCATTGTCGACGAGCGTCAAATGGAAGTTCGGAAACGGACTCGCCAGCGAATAGAAGGAAAAATGGCCGAACCAAGTCACCGTGCCGGTGATGGTGCAGTTCGGGTCGATGAGCAGCCCTCCTTGAAACTGCGGGCTGCCACTAAACGAGACGGCGCAGTTTTCGGCGAAAAGCAGCACCGGCCGGCTGTTGTTGCCGGAGAACGATACGTTGGTCTTCCCGGCCCCGCCGGCGGTATTGCGCAGCAGCAGGACAAACGCGGCTCCGCTGGTGCCACTGCCGTTAACGACCACGTTGCCGCCACCCAGCGAATCGACCACCGCCAAGGTTGGGGAAGTGGCCGACGCCAAAGTGATCGTCAACGTGCCGCCACTATAGGTGACACCCGGAATCGCCGGGTTGGAACTCGCAGAAAAGTCAAACGTGTTGCTGCTGCCCGCCGCGCTCAGCAGCGCATTTTGGTAATTCGACGACCAGACGTATTCGTAGGCGTTCCAAGAGAAGGAAACCACGTTGCGGAACTGGTAGGGGAGTTGCTCGGGCGTATTCGGAACGTAGAGGTCCGGATAGGCCGTCGGATCGTTGCTTGGGTTGTTTGACGTGCACACCAGACGCGATACTCCGGCGGAGAAAAAACCACTCGCGAGGGACGGCGCGGCCGACGGAGTTTGACCGCTCGCGGGCAGTCCGTAGGCAACCATGTTGACGTTCGTGATTGGCACCGACCAAAGGTCAGCGTTCACCGTATACGTCCGAGTCTCGGCTGCGGAGCCGCTGACGGTGCGATTGAAAGTCACGGTCAGGCGCCCCAGGTCGGCCACCGGCCCGAGCATCACCAGCGAAGTTAGCAGGTTTCCCATCCCGCCCACGCCGCGAGGAGAGATGGAAAAGCAGGCCGCATTACTCGCCACCGGTGCGGTGCCCGCCGGAAAAAAGGTGTGGCCCGGCAGGCTGGCAACGGGCGTGTTCAGCGCAACCGCGACACCCGACGAAAACGTCATCGAACCGAGCCGATTCGTGATTTCCGTCTGCAGCGAATTGCTGCTGTTCGTCACCGCGGTCTCGTGGATCGCCAGGACGCTCTCCTTTACGATTTGAGCGAGGCCGTTTTTTTCGACGAGTTGCGAGCGAAAGCTGTCGAAAGCCTCGCTCGTAACGTACACCGCGTAGTTCTGATAAAACATCAGCGACAACAGCATCACGGACACCATCGCCAGCAGCAGGACCGCGAAACTCGCCATTCCCCGTTGGTCCCGCATGCGCGATGGGTCTCTCGCTTTCATTGCGCGTGGGAAACGAAGTAAATGAACCGCGAAACGGAATTAATCTGCGCCGTCGGGTCGTCGCCCGCGATGATGTAGGGGTCCGCAAAAACCACCTTGGCAGGCCCCTCCTGGTTCCGGTTCCACGTCGAGTCCGACCGATACCAGTAGTGCGAAGCGCCCGGAGCCTGCGACCACGTGTCCTCGTTCGCGAGATAGTAAAACCGATAGAAATATGTCGGCGTCGTCCCGGTGGTGGCGTTGACGGTCAGGACGGCAGACCCGGAACTCCAATCGACTGCTTGGTGGGTGATTTCGTAGAGAACGACGTTTTGGCCGTTCGCCATCATCGTAAAGCGGCGCTGCTGGGCGATTGACGTGATGCGCGACAAGCCCTGCACTGTCAGGAAAGTGAAATCCGCGGACCCTTGGCCCGTCGTCAAGTTCCCCGAGAACTGGGTGGCGTTAAGCTGACGCTGGTCCCAGGACGAAAAGGCGGTGAAGCCATCTGCTCCCACCATCGCCGTCAAGGCGGTCGGCGTAAACGAGGTCACCAATGCGCTCGAGGGACCGGTGGGGTCCAACGAAGGGTGGCTGCGAGATCCGCCGAGGATAACCACGCTGTCAGCTTGGTCGATCGCGGTAGCCAGGGCGGCGTGGAGGTCGATGGCTTGCCGAAGATTCGTAAAGCTCGGCGCCATTTCATAAATCCGGCCGTTGTAGCTGACTTGGGGATGGGCTTGAGAGGTGAACAGCGACGATAACAAGGCCGTCAGCGCGCCCATCATGATCGTAAACACAAACACGTACGCGAGTGCCTCGGGGATGGTAAACCCGGCTTGGTTTCGCGTCGTTGAAACCGGTTTCATCGACGTGTGTTCCGCTAATACGACACCGTTGAACTGTCGGATGTCCGCGTGATCGTGACCCTGGTATCCAAGGCGGTCGAAAGCGCGAAGGTGTAGCCGCTCGGCTGGTAGCCCGACAGCGTCGCGGCGGAGTAGGGCACGTAGCTGCCGATCAGCAGGTATCGAGCGGAAGAGTCCGCTGCGCTGGAGTAATTCGTCGCGGCGTTCGCCACCCGCAGCTTATACGTCTGTTGCGCTTGGTTGATTGCCTGCGCTAGCCCAATCGCCTGCTGGTCCTTGCCGGATGACAGCATCCCACTGATCGCAGGGATCGCCAATGCCGCGATAATCCCGATGATGATAATCGCCCCGACTAATTCCGGCAGGGTGAAGGCATGCTGGTTCTTCATAATAAGGGAAAGGAGCGCCGGCCCGAAGGCCGGCGCTCCGCGGGTTTCATCAAACAACACTCGCTGGTCAGGGCGCTGCGCCCGCGCCGGTGGTGTAAGAAAACGTAATCTGGGGCGCCGAGCCGGACATCGTGTAGGAAGCCGGCGTCTGAATCACGGGCGTCATCTGGAAGGTGATGCCGCCGACGGTAAACCCGGTGTTGATCTTCGCGATGGCCGTGAGGTTGGTCGTCGTGTCGATGTTGTTGGTTGCTCCGGCCGCGATCGTGGCACCGCCGGAGGCGGCAGAAACCACCAGGCGGTTGAGCGCCTGAGCGTTGCCGTACTTGGCGTTTTCACGTGCCTGCGTATTCGCATTGAGCACCTGGACGGTCGCGACCGCCGAGATGATTCCGATAACGACAATGGCTCCGATCAACTCGGGGAGCGTGAAGCCACGATTTTTGCCGGCCATACGGCGCGGCTGGGACTGCGTTGTTTTCATGATGCTAGTTGGATTTTAGGTTGCGGGTGGAAATTACGGCGCCGCGCCAGCGCCGGTCGTGTAGGTGAACACTACGCTGGTGGCGGTTGGCGAACCGACGAAGGGGTAGGACGCTGCGGTCTGAACACTGGGCGCGACCTGGTAGGTGATGCCGCCGACGGTGAACCCCGTGTTCATTTTCGCGATCGCCGTCAGGTTCGTCGTGGTGTCGATGTTGTTTGTCGCGCCGGAGCCCACCGTCGCCCCGCCGGAAATCGCGCTGACACACACGCGGTTGAGCGATTGGGCGTTGCCGTATTTGGCATTTTCACGGGCCTGCACGTTGGCATTGAGGACTTGGACGGTGGCGACCGCCGCGATGATGCCGATCACGACGATCGCACCGATGAGCTCCGGAAGCGTGAAGCCTTGGAGCCGCTTTTTAGACCGACATTGTTGGACGTGTGGTTTCATAGTTGGACTTGGTTGTTCGAGGGCTTCTCCAAGCGGAGAAAAAATCACGGCAGCGCACCCCCGCCGGTGGTGTAGGTGAACACGACGCTCGTCGCCGTCGGCGAACCGTTGAAGGGATACGACGCGGGCGTTTTGACGTTTGGATTCATCACGTAGGTGATCCCGCCGACGGTGAATCCCGCATTGAGCTTCGCGATGGCGGTAAGATTCGTGGTCGTGTCGATGTTGTTGGTCGCACCGGCGCCAACGTTCGCACCGCCAACGATCGCGGACACCGAAATGCGGTTCAGGGCCTGGCCGACGGAATACTTCGCGAATTCCCGTGCTTGCGCATTTACATTCAACACCTGAACGGCCGACACCGCCGCGATGACGCCAATGACGATGATCGAGCCGATAAGTTCCGGCAGAGTGAACCCGGCTGAACTCCGCGACGCCTTGGGGCTACCGCCCGACAAACCCGATAAACTGCGCGCGCCCGTAAGCGCCGTGAACTGAATCGGGGTCCGCCATGAAAGCACTCCTCGACGGGCGGCTGGAGGAATCACTAGGACTGCACCGGTCAAAACGACGAGACAAGACGCCACTTGGAGTGAGGCGAACGGCGGTCGAAGAAAAGCGAAGGCGGTGTGCATTCAGTAGGGCTCAACCAATTTTAGCACGGAGATCTCCTGTCCCCCGGCCCCGATCGACATTTTTTCCCAAAGGCTCAGCGCCTCCCGGATAGCGTTCCCGCCACCACTCGCTCCAACTCGCCCAGTGGGAG
>Ga0163199_1002446_pt1 | contig 11384 bp, 7 predicted proteins | sample PL_2010_150m_FD_113537 | JGI IMG/M metagenome (GOLD analysis project Ga0163199, IMG submission 113537) | Freshwater microbial communities from Powell Lake, British Columbia, Canada to study Microbial Dark Matter (Phase II) - PL_2010_150m | ecosystem: Environmental > Aquatic > Freshwater > Lake ...
CCATGCTCGGTTTCCCCTACTGGCTGTCGGTGCTGGCCACGATTGCCGGCATGGCTGCGTTTGGCGTGCTGCTCGAACGCATCGTGATTCGTCCCATTTTGGGGCAACCGGCCTTTTCCATCGTCATGCTGACCATCGGCATTGGCTACGTGACGCGCGGCCTGATCACCATGATTCCGACCATAGGCACCGAGACCCATGCCCTGCCGGTGCCTTACAAGGACCAGATCTGGAACCTGGCCGGTCTGGTGCTGAACGTTGAACAGATGATGGTGATCGCCGTCACTGCCGTGATGTGCGTTCTGCTGTACCTGCTGTTTCGCTACAGCAAGCTGGGCATTGCGATGCAGGCGGCCTCGCAAAACCAGCTGGCCGCTTACTACATGGGCATCCCGGTCAAGCAGCTCAACGGTATCGCCTGGGGCCTGGCGGCGGCGGTGGCAGCAGTGGCCGGCTTGCTGCTGGCACCCATCACCTTCGTTCACGCCAACATGGGCTTCATCGGTTTGAAGGCCATGCCCGCGGCCGTGGTCGGCGGCTTCGGCAGTCTGCCTGGCGCCATCGTCGGCGGCTTGACGATTGGCATTGTGGAGTCGCTCTCGGGCTTCTACCTGCCCGACGGCTTCAAGGATACGGCGGCCTACGTGGTCGTGCTGATCATGCTGGTGGTCAAGCCCAACGGTTTGTTTGGCGAAAAGCTCAGCAAAAAAGTATAGGACTATGACCCCCACGCTTGTCACTTTGTGTACTGCGCTGCCCCCCGAGGGGGCTAATTTTGGCTCCGCCGCCCTACGGGAGCCTAGGGGCGGCCCGTCGGAAAATTGCCCTCCTGTCAAGATGCGGTTTTGATATGCGTTTTATTTTTAAAACCGACTACGCGCAGGACATCCGTCTTGCCAAGCACGGCGGGCATGTCTTCTGGTACGGAGCGATGATGCTGATGTTGCTGGCAGCGCCCTGGTTGATGGCCGAGTACTGGCTGGCGCAACTGACCTTTGTCCTGATCTATGCGATTGCCGGTCTCGGCCTGATGCTGCTGGCCGGCTTTACCGGTCTCTTCTCGCTGGGTCACGCAGCCTTTCTGGGCGTCGGCGCCTACACGCAGGCGGTGCTGACCAACGCCGGCTGGCCGTTTCCGATCGCGCTGGCCTGCGCTGCCGGTCTGTCGGCCGCCGTGGGTGTGGTGGTGGGCTTGCCGGCGCTGCGCGTCAAGGGCATTTACCTGGGCATGGCCACGCTGTCTTTTGGCTTCATCGTGGAAGAAGTGCTGGCACGCTGGGAGTCTGTCACCGGTGGTAACGCCGGCGTTCACATCAAGCAGCCCGTTGTTTTCGGCTGGACGCTGGACTCGGGCGACAAGTTCTACTTTCTCTGTCTGCTGATCACCGTGCTGGCCACGCTGGGCATTCTGAACCTGCTGCGCTCACCCACCGGGCGTGCTTTTGTCGCGATTCGGGATTCCGAAATATCGGCGCAGAGCATGGGCATCCATCTGGCGCGCTACAAGACACTGTCGTTTGCCCTGTCGGCCGCGCTGGCCGGCGTTGCCGGCGCCCTGTATGCCCACAAGCTGCAGTTCATCTCGCCCGATCAGTTCAACATCCTGCAGTCGATTGACCTCCTGCTCATGATCGTGATTGGTGGTCTGGGCTCGGTCCATGGCGCGTTTCTGGGCGCCATCTTCCTGATCAGCATGCCGCAGATCATCGCCATGGTGAAAGACTATCTGCCTGCCTCCATTGGGCAGGCACCCGGTTTGCAGGGCTTTGTCTATGGCGTGGTGCTGGTGGCTTTTGTGCTGTTCGAGCCGCAGGGTCTGTATGGCCGCTGGCTGAAGATCCGCACCTATCTGCAGATGTTCCCGTTCTACCGCAAGGGCATGTTCAAGCGGCAGAAATCCTTCCAAAAGTCGGATAGGCTCAGATGACCCCCACGCTCTTCACTTCGTGTAATTCGCTGCCCCCCGAGGGGGCGTGCCTTGCTTGGGGCGGCCCGGCGCTGCGGCAGAGATGATGACCCCCACGCTTTTATCCGCCAAGAAGTTGAGCGTGCGCTTTGGTGGCGTGCTGGCTGTGAACAATGTCAGCTTTGACGTGCGCCAGGGCGAGGTCTTCACGCTGATCGGCCCCAACGGCGCCGGCAAGACCACGGTATTCAACCTCATCAGCCGCATCTACACCCCCACCAGCGGTGAGATCGATTACCTGGGTCCCCACGGCATGCTGCGCCTGACCGAGCAGCCACCGCAGGACGTCGCCGGTCTGGGCATTGCACGCACCTTCCAGAACATCGAACTCTTTGAGCACGCCACCGTGCTGCACAACCTCCTGATTGGCCGTCACACCCAACGCAAGACCGGACTCTGGCAAGACCTGTTCTTTACCCCGGCAGCTCGCCAAGCGGAGTTACAGGCACGTGAAAAGGCCGAAGAGGTGATCGAGTTCCTGGACCTGCAACACCACCGTGACGCCATGGTGGAAGGCCTGCCCTACGGCGTGCGCAAGGTGGTGGAGTTGGCGCGTGCCCTGTGCACCGAGCCCAAGTTGCTGCTGCTTGATGAACCGTCCAGCGGACTGAACGTCGAAGAAACCGAAGACATGGCATTCTGGATCGCCGATATCAAGAACGAACTCGGCATCACGGTGCTGATGGTGGAACACGACATGACCCTGGTCTCCAAGGTCTCGGACCGGGTGCTGGCCATGAACCAGGGCGAGGTGCTGGCGCTGGGCACACCGCGCGAAGTGCAGAACGATGCCGGCGTGATCGAAGCCTATCTGGGCTCGGTCGATGACGCCTCTTCGCTGCACCGCCAAGCCGGCAACCAGGGCGCAGCACCATGAGCCAGAACCCGCCCGCCGTCAGCGATTCGCCGGTCCTGAAGCTGCTCAATGTAGAGAGCGCCTACGGCCCTATCAAGGCGATTCGCGGCGTCAGCCTGCAGGTGCGGCGCGGTGAAATCGCCACCGTGCTGGGTTCCAACGGCGCCGGCAAGACGACGATCCTGAAAACCATCTCGGGCATCATCGATCCGCGCAAGGGATCGATTGAGTTCAAGGGCGTTGACATCACCGCGCAGGACCCGGCCTACATCGTGCAGCAGGGTCTGAGTCATGTGCCTGAGGGGCGCGAAGTGTTCCCGTTGCTCAGTGTGCACGACAACCTGCTGATGGGCGCTTACACGCGCAAGGACCGCGACGGTGTGGCCAAAGACATCGAAGCCGTCTATGGCTACTTTCCGATTCTGCGCGAGCGCAGTGCGCAGGATGCAGGTCTGCTCTCCGGTGGCCAGCAGCAGATGCTGGCGATCTCGCGCGCGCTGATGGCGAACCCCGATCTGATGCTGCTCGACGAACCGAGTCTGGGCCTGAGTCCGAAGCTGACCAGAGAGATTTTCGAGATCGTGGTGCGTATCAACCGCGAGCGCGGCACCACCATCCTGCTGGTCGAGCAGAACGCCAACATGGCACTGAACGCCGCCGACTATGGCCACGTACTGGAAAACGGCCGCATCGTGATGGAAGACACCTGTGCGCGTCTGCGCGAGAAGGACGACATCAAGGAGTTCTACCTGGACCTGAAGGAAGACGGCGTGCGCAGCGAGCGGCGCTGGAAAAAGAAGAAAACATGGCGATAGCGCACAACACCTTCATCCCGACTTCATCGGCTGTCATCCCGATTCCGTCGGCTGTCATCCCAACTCTCGTGGCTGTCATCCCGGACCTGATCCGGGATCCATGGATTGCGGATCAGGTCCGCAATGACGAACGGGGCGCACACCAATGAGCCAACTCTGGGATCTGTCAAACATCAAACCCAATCGCGACATCGTGCTCGCAGGCGAGACGATTCCGGCGCTGTTCTGGAACGCGCTGAAAGAGCGCGGCCCAACGGTCTGGCTGCGCCAGAAGCACCTGGGACTGTGGCGTAGCTGGACCTGGAACCAGAGCGCCGATGCGGTGCGGGAAATTGCCGGCGGCTTGCTGAGCCTGGGCTTTGCCAAGGGCGAGTGTGCTTCGATTCTGGCCAACACTGCGGTCGAATGGGTCTGGGCCGACATAGCCGTGCTGTCCTGCGGCGGTGTCTCCAACGGCATTTATCCGACCGACGCCCCTTCGCAGGTGCACTACCTGTGCGAGGACTCGCGCACCACGGTGCTTTTTGTCGAAGACGATGAGCAACTCGACAAGGCGCTGGAAGTGCGTGAGCGCCTGCCGCTGTTGCGCAAGATTGTGGTCTTCGATATGGAAGGGCTGCACAAGCTTGATGAGGCGGACGTCATCAGTCTGGATGCGTTGCGCACCTTGGGCCGCGCGTATCTGGCGCAGCATCCGACTGAATTGCAGCAGCGCATCGACGGCTGCAAACCCGAGGACCTGGCGATTCTGGTCTACACCTCCGGCACCACCGGCAAGCCCAAAGGCGCCATGCATTTGCACGCCGGCCTGATCTACACGGTGCGCGGCTTCAACACGCTGGTAGCCCAGGACGAGCGCGACGAGCGTATGTGCTTCCTGCCCCTGTGCCACATCGCCGAGCGCATGGGGGGCGAGTACTTTGGCCTGTACACCGGCGCCATATTGAACTTTGTGGAAAACCCGCAAACGATTCCGGAGAACGTGCGCGAGATCGCCCCCACGGTCTTTACGGCCGTCCCACGCGTCTGGGAAAAGTTCTATTCAGGCGTCATGATCTCGCTCAAGGAGGCTGGCGCCGTGCAGCAGGCGGCCTACGCCTGGGGCATCGGCGTCGGCACAGCCATCGCCAACCGCGTTCTGGCCGGGCAGTCGGTTAGCCGCTGGTTGAAGATCAAGTTTCAGCTGGCACAGTGGCTGGCACTGAACAATGTGCGCAAGATGATAGGCATTCACCGCGCCCGCTATCTGGTGACCGGTGCCGCGCCGATCTCACCCGACCTGGTGCGCTGGTACCTGGCGCTCGGCGTACCGATGCTCGAAGTCTGGGGTATGACGGAAACCTGCGGTGTTTCCACCGGAGTGCGTGCCGGGCACATGAAGCCGGGATCGATCGGCCCGGCAGCAGATTTCAATGAAGTCAGGCTTGACCCGGTCACCAGTGAACTGCTGGTGCGCGGCAAGAATGTTTTTGCCGGCTACCTGAACCTGCCCGAAAAGACCGCCGAAACCATAGACTCGGATGGCTGGCTGCATACGGGTGATGTGGGCGTAGTGGACGCGGATGGCTTTTACCGTATCACCGACCGCATGAAAGACATCATCATCACTGCCGGCGGCAAGAACATCACGCCCAGCGAGTTGGAGAACGACCTGAAGTTCTCGCCCTACATCACCGATGCCGTAGTGATCGGCGACAAGCGCCCCTACCTGACGGTCATCATCATGATCGACCAGGAGAACGTCGAGAAGTTTGCCCAGGATGAGGACGTGCCCTTTAGCAACTACGCCTCGCTGACCCGCTCCAGCGCGGTACAGGAACTGATTCAGGCGCAAATTGATGGCGTCAACAAGAAGTTTGCCCGGGTTGAGCAGATCAAGAAATTCTTTCTGCTGGAGAACCAGTTGACGGCGGAAGACGAAGAGCTCACACCCACCATGAAACTCAAGCGCAAGCTGGTGGAGCGTAAATATTCGGCCCAGATCGAGGCCATGTACCGTTGATTTTTACAGGAGTCCATGAATGAAAATTGCTTGCACCCTGGCGCTGGCAACACTCGCCCTCGCCGCCACCACTGCCCTCGCCCAGCAAGGCGTCAGCAAGGCCGAAATCGTGGTCGGCACGATCCAGGATCTGTCAGGCCCGCTGGCCGGCTATGGCAAGCAGGACCGCAATGGCATGCAGTTGCGCGTCGATGAAATCAACGAGCAGGGCGGCGTGCATGGACGCAAGCTCAAACTCCTCACCGAAGACTCAGGCTACGACCCGAAGCGGGCCGTACTGGCTGCACAAAAGCTGGTGAACCAGGACAAGATCTTCATCATGGTCGGGCATCTGGGGACGGCGCAAAACAATGCGGCCATGCCGGTGCAGTTTGAAAAGAACATCGTCAACTTCATGCCCATCACTGCAGCGCGCGAGATGTACGAGCCGACCAATCGACTCAAGTACGCACTGGTCAGCGCCTACTATGACCAGGTCCGATTGGCCCTGCCCAAGATGGTGAAGGAAAAGAATGTCAAGAAGGTCTGCACCATTTATCAGGATGACGAGTTCGGTCTTGAAGTCTTGCGCGGGGCCGACGCCGGCCTGAAGAGCATCAGCATGGAGATGACCGAGAAGACCTCCTTCAAGCGCGGCTCCACCGACTTTTCTTCGCAGGTTGCCAAGATGAAAGCCTCAGCTTGCGAACTGGTGGTGCTGGGCACCATCATCCGCGAGACCATAGGCACCATTGCCGAATCACGCAAGACCAGCTTCAACCCGGTCTTTCTGGGCACCCAGGCTGCCTATACCGACCTGATCCACAAGCTCGGTGGCAAACCGATGGACGGCATGTACGCCACCATGTCGGTGCAGAACCCGTATCTGGACGAGGCCTCGCAGCCGATCCGCTTCTGGGCCAACAAGTACAAGACCAAGTTCAATGAAGACCCGACCGTGTTCTCGGTCTACGGCTACACCGTGATCGACCTGTTCATCCAGGCAGCACAGAAGGCCGGCCCGAATCTGACGACCGACAGCTTCATCAAGGCCATGGACACCATGATCATCCCGCCTGATATGTTTGGCAGTGCGCCGTCAAGCTACTCCGCAACCAAGCGCATCGGCAGCAACGCCTCGCGCCTGTCACAGATCCAGGACGGCAAGTGGAAGGTGATCAGCCCCTACTTCGGCGACGACGTGGTGCCGGCCAAGAAGTAGGCCTGGCTGGCATCCTGCCAATTCGGCTGTGCAACTCGATCGGTGATTCGGTACGAAGTTACCGTGTCGTTGATCTGCGTCAAAAAAGCCGTCTGGTCGTGAGCCAAGGTTGACCACAGGAAGGCGCACACTGTCGTCGCATGAGCACCCTCTCGCGCATTTCGGATAGAAGCTTTGGGGTTCGCCTGTTCCTGCTTGTGTTGTTACTCAACAGCACGCTGATTCTGTTCGCCTTCTATTCCGTGATGGACAGCAAACAGGGTTACGAAGAAAGAGCCCGGCTCACCACCCAAAATCTGACCCGAATGGTGGACCAAAGTGTCGCAGCAAGTGTCAGGAAGATTGATTTGATGCTGCTCACAGCGGTTGATGAACTCGAACATGAGTTTCGTGAGCACGGCCATCTGGACCCATCCCATGCCAACCCTTTTCTGATCGCTAATCGGGAACGCCTGTCTGAACTCTCAAGCGTGCGGGTCACCGACGGGCAGGGGCTGGTCATTCTTGGCGACGGCGTATCGGCCAGTACACAAGCAAGTTGGGCGGACCGTGACTTCTTCAGTGCGTTACGCGACCACCCTGACCATGGCCTGGTCGTGACCGATCCCATTCTTGGCCGAGTCACCAAGACCTGGGTCATTTCATTTGTGCGGCGTTATAACAAGCCCGACGGCAGTTTTGCCGGAGTCGTGTCGGCATCAATTCCAGTGACTTACCTGGGTAAGCTCCTGTCTGCCATGGATGTCGGTCCAAACGGCATTGCGGTGCTGCGGGATGCCAACCTGGGCATGATCGCGCGTCATCCAGCGCTCAACGGACCTGTCGGGGCTATCGGTGCACGCGGCGCATCCAAAGAACTGAGTGACGCCATCGCCGCTGGGCAACGCGATTTCAGCTTTCATAGCCGAACGTCCTTGGATGGTGTGGAGCGAACCACTTCCTATCGCCGGATGTCCAGTGTTCCGTTTAGCATCGTTGTCGGACTGGGTAGCGAGGATTACCTCGCTCCGTGGGAGGATAGCGTAGAGCGCGCCCGTGGCGCAGTGGCACTCTTTCTTCTCGTGACCTCCGCTTCCGCCTGGCTTCTCTGGCGCGCCCAGATCAAGAGGAGGGATTTGGAAGCAACTCGTGACCAGGCACTGGTTCGCCTGCAAAAGATCGCCAACCGGGTTCCTGGCATGGTCTATCAGTATTTGTTGCGACCTGATGGTAGTTCCTGTCTTCCCTTTGCCAGTGATGCCATCCGTGAGATCTATCGTGTCAGCCCACAGGAGGTGCGCGAGGATGCGTCCAAGGCCTTCAGCAACCATCACCCGGACGACTACGACGGTGTTGTGGCTTCCATCGAGCAGTCAGCAAGGGATTTGACGCCCTGGGTTTATGAATATCGGGTGAAATTTGACGACGGTACGGTACGCTGCTTGCTTGGCAACGCGGTGCCTGATCGGCAAGAAGACGGCGCAGTTCTCTGGCACGGGTTCATCACCGATGTCACTGAACGCAATCAAATCAAAAGGACCTTGGCGGAAAGCGCGGAAAGTTATCGTACGCTGGTCGAGTGGACCCCTGAACCCATTGCCGTACACCGTGATGGGAAACTTGTCTTTGTCAATCCCGCCGCCACGGCAATGTTTGGCGCAACGTCTGCCCAAGAGCTTGTCGGCAGGCCCATTCTTGAATTGGTACATCCTGAGTTTCGTCAGATCGTGTTAGCCCGAGTGAAGGAGCAAGGCGAAAAGGGCATGGCCGTGCCAATGATGGAGGAAAAATTCCTCAAGATTGACGGTACGCCAATCGACGTGGAGGTGCAAAGCAGAACTATCCAATATCAAGGGGGTGTGGCCTTTCAGGTAGCCATGCGCGACATCACCTCACAAAAGGCGGCACAAGAGCGGCTTCAGACGCTGGCCTTCTATGACCCGCTGACCGGCCTGCCCAACCGCCGGCTGCTGATGGACCGCCTGCAACAGGACTTGGCTGGCAGTGCACGTCACAAGCGTCAAGGTGCCTTACTGATGTTGGACTTGGATAACTTCAAAGACATCAACGACGTACTCGGTCACGAGCAAGGCGATTTGGTGCTCCAAAAAGTTGCCGAGCGTTTAAGTGTTTGCGTCCGTGAGCGCGACACTTTGGCTCGTGTGGGGGCTGACGAATTTGTCGTGTTGCTGGCTGAATTGGATGAGAACCCGCTGGAGGCCGCCATGCAGGCCGAACTCGTAGGGCACAAGATACTGGACGCGCTCAAACAGCCCTATCAATTTGATGATTCCGAGATGTCCTGCACCGCCAGCATTGGCATCACCTTGTTTGGCGAACAGCACGATGACAATGTAGAAGCACTCAAGCGTGCCGAGATGGCGATGTATCAGGCCAAAGCCCAAGGTCGCAATACGCTGCGTTTCTTTGATCCGAAGATGCAGGCTGTTGTTGCCTCCCGCGTCGCTATGGAGGCCAGTCTGCGTGAGGCCATTGGGAAAGACCAGTTTGTGCTGCACTACCAACCCCAAGTGACAGACAAGGGCCAGATCACAGGCGTGGAGGCACTGTTGCGCTGGCTCGATCCGAAACGCGGCATGGTGTCCCCGGCAGAATTCATCCCCGTGGCGGAGGAAACAGGCCTGATCCTGCCAATTGGCAACCGGGTGATCGAGATTGCCTGCAAGCAACTCGCGCAATGGGCCAGTCAACCCGGCATGGCGCACCTGACAGTGGCGGTGAACGTCAGTGCAAGGCAATTTCACCAGAGAGACTTTGTTGATCGGGTGCTGCTGACGTTGGAGCGCACAGGAGCCAACCCACATCGACTCAAGCTCGAACTCACAGAGAGCCTGCTGATCGAAGATGTTGAAGGCGTGATCTTCAAGATGAATGCCCTAATGGCAAGAGGAGTGACTTTCTCGCTCGATGACTTTGGCACAGGCTATTCGTCCTTGTCTTACCTTCAGCGTCTGCCACTGAATCAACTCAAGATAGACCAGGGTTTTGTGCGAGACATCCTGATCAACCCCAACGATGCAGCGATTGCGAAGATGGTAGTCGCCCTTGCCGACAGCCTGGGGTTGACCGTCATCCCGGAGGGCGTGGAGACCCAGGCACAGCGAGATTTCCTCTTGAGCCTGGGCTGCCACCACTTCCAGGGGTATCTGTTCAGCCGGGCGCTACCCGTGCAAGAGTTCGAGGCGTTTCTGGCGCGGTGTTGACGGGAATTGCGGGGCTGCTTTAGAACGACCAGTTCACCGTATTCAGTGCCGATTCCGAACTGGTTACTGCGCTTGTCGGGTCCCCCGACAGGCAAGGAGCTTATACCGGTGGCATAGCTTGAGGGATGATCGAGTTATCCTGGACCGACGGTTTCAGTGCCCAATCATGGGACCGGATCGCAGCGCATACAGACGGTCATGAACGGCAGGTTGCTGGCGATGACCGTCTCCGCTCAAAAGAGTAGCTGAACCTGCGAGGGATTAAGGAATCGCTTATGCTGACTCCCCTTTCCACCCAAAAACTGGAGTCATCATGCAAAAGTTGATCCTGATCGCCGCACTATCAGCTCTGGCACTGCCCCCCGCGTTTGCTGAGGAAAAAGGCGCCAAGCACGAGGCAGGCAAGTCCGCCCATTGGAGTTACACCGGCCCGACGGGTGCGGCCAAATGGGGCGACATGCAAAGCGACTTTGCGACCTGCAAACTTGGCAAGAAACAGTCACCCATTGACATCAAGGGAGCCAAAAAGGGCGACCTCCCGGCCATCGGATTCAATTACGGCCAGACCAACGCAGAGGTGGTCAACAACGGACATACGATCCAGGTTAACCTGAGCGGAGGCGGCGATGTCAAGGTCGCTTCGGGCGACTACAAGCTGCTTCAGTTCCACTTTCATACACCGAGCGAGGAAAAGGTCAATGGCAAGGCTTATCCGCTGGTTGCCCATCTGGTGCACAAGAGCGACGCCGGCAAGCTTGCCGTCGTCGCTGTGCTGTTCAAGCAAGGACAAAAAAATGCCGCGCTTGAAAAAGTGTTTTCTGCCATGCCCGCCAAAGAGAATGGCAAAGCCGACCTTGCAGGTGGCATGAATGTGACCAAGCTGCTACCAACCAAACGTAGCTATTGGGCGTTTGAAGGTTCACTAACCACACCACCGTGCAGCGAAGAGGTGCAGTGGCACGTTCTGAAGGAGGCGGTTGAGATGTCCAAAGAGCAAATAGCCGCGTTCAAGAAGCTCTATCCCATGAACGCCCGGCCGGTACAAGCACTGAACGGACGTGTGCTGCAGGAAAGCGGCGTTTGACGACCCAAGCTGCCAATGTGATCGGTCGTTTTTGAAGGTGGATTGGAAACTTCGGCACTGTTCAGTGTCTTCTGGAGCCGATCAGTTTTCTCCGAAGCTGGCGTGAAAAGTTCACTGTCAGCGACGCAGCGAAACGACGTTCTGTTGTGCAGCGCAAGCAGTCTTTCATGCTGGGTGGTTCGTGTGTGCCGATGACCCTGCGGCAGATGGTTCCGCTCATGTCCCCCCAGAGGGTCGAGCCCTCTGCTCCTCCTTTA
>Ga0163199_1002447_pt1 | contig 11380 bp, 6 predicted proteins | sample PL_2010_150m_FD_113537 | JGI IMG/M metagenome (GOLD analysis project Ga0163199, IMG submission 113537) | Freshwater microbial communities from Powell Lake, British Columbia, Canada to study Microbial Dark Matter (Phase II) - PL_2010_150m | ecosystem: Environmental > Aquatic > Freshwater > Lake ...
CATCATCATGCGGCATGGCGCTGGCCGCATGCCGCACCAGCGCTCGTTGCAACTTTTCGACCCGGTCAGACCTGGCAGCGTCGGCCAGGACGGCAACGATCCGCTCCATGCCAAAGCGCTCCCCGGAGGGACTTTCGGCATCCATCAGCCCGTCGGAATACAACATGAACTGGTTGCCCGCGTGCCATTCGACCCTTTCAACCGCAATCATTGTGGGGTCGATGGCGCCGGTGATGCCAAGCGCCATGTGGGTAGAACGAAAACGCTTGGCGATCTGGCCGTTCCTTTCAAGCAGCAGGATATCCGGCATGCCCCCGTTCCAGATCTCGGCGCTGCCAGCCGCAAAATCAATGCAGATCGCGGCCAGCGCAACGAAGCGGCCGGTCGGCAAGGTGCTGCAAAGATGCTTGTTGATTTCATCGACGATGAGGCTCAAGTCCAGGTCACGCTTCACCATTCCGCAGAAAACCATCAGTACGGGCAAGGCACTGATGGCGGCACTCAGGCCGTGGCCGGTCGCGTCTGCCAGCAGGGCGTACAGCCGTCCCTGCGGCGAGCGCCTTGCAGCCACGATGTCGCCGCTGAAGTTCGCCGCCGGCGCCAGCCATTGATGCACCCCGGCCTCGGCCGCGCCGTCGCGATTCATCAATCGCATCATGATGTCGTGCGCCAGGTCGTTCTCCTGGACCTGCGTGTCGTGATAGCGTTGCAGGCGCTCGGCGTTGTCCTGGACGCGCTGCGTGGTCTCGACCAATGCGCGCTGCATCAGCAGGGTGCGCTTCAGCGAGCGCAGCTTGGCCTCGAGCACGACGAAGTTGACCGGCTTCGCCAGATAATCATCGCCGCCCGCATCGAGGCCGGCAACCAGATTCTCTTCCTTGTCCAGCGCCGACAGAAATACCACCGGGACCCAGCGTTCGCCGCTCATGGACTTGATGCGGCGGGTAGCCTCGTAGCCGTCCATTACCGGCATCATCACATCCATCAGCACCAGATCGATCTGCTCGGCTGCCGCTTTCTCGACCCCTTGCAGGCCGTTTTCGGCGAGCACCACGGCAAACCCGAGCCTGGTCAGAAATGCCTGGAGGATCTGGCGATTGGTTGCCGTGTCGTCGACGACCAGAATGGTGATTTCTTGCTCGGCTGTGGCTTGCATGGATGGCAGATCGCCGTCGATTTGATCGAATGTGATTTTACCCCACGTCCGATCCCCGAGGAATCGCCACCTTCGCCACCACGATGTTGCCACAACCCTCATAATCGATGCTGCTGAAGGTGATCTGCCGCGCCATTGCGATGCCGCGCCCGTTCGGGTCGAACGCCCGCGCAGGATCCATTTCAAGGTAGTTCTGCCACGCGAAGCCCTTGCCCTGGTCGACGATGGTGAAGCGAATTGCCTCCGCCTCACGTTCCACGGCGACCGTCGCAACGCGCCCGTGATACTCGGGCAGGTCCAGGCGGCGCGCGACTTCAGCTTCCCATCCATCCTCGAGGCGAAGACGCGACTTCTCGGCGTAAGTAATGCCGAGGTTACCGTGCTCGACTGCATTCACCAGAAGCTCCGACAGGCCCAGCGCTGCAGCCGAGGGATCGGGACATATCGAGGACAACAGGTCAACGAGCTGCCGCGCCTCCCGCAGGCTGGAATAACTGAAGTCGGCGCGCCTCAGCAGGCGCAGCGCGTCCTTGCGCGAGCGGGCCTGCTCGTCCTCGCCGAGCTTCCGGCTGCGCTCGTCTGCGTCATCCAGCGCGGCATGGACAATGGCCAGCAGCACCTGCCGCGCGTAGGGCTTGGTCAGGTAGTAGTAAGCGCCGGCCTCAATGCCCTCGCGAATCTGCTCCGGCGACGAGGCCGCCGTCTGCATGACCACCGGAATATGGCGAAACCGTCCGTCGGCGCGGATCAGGCGAAGCAATTCGATGCCGTTCATGCCGGGCATCATCCGGTCGAGGATCACCAGGTCGTACTGGCTGCCGGGCGCTTCCAGCTTCTCCAGTGCATTCAGGGGATTTTCGACCAGGTCAAGCGAATAGCCGGGCTCGTCGAGATACTCGGCGATGATCTCCAGGTTCAACGGCTCGTCGTCAACCACGAGTACGTTCCACTTTCTCATGGTGCCCTCTGCCCCTTGTTGTGATCCGTATCGCCGCGCGGCAAAACCACGCTGAATGTCGCGCCGCCCGCGGCGTTGTTGCGAACCGATATCGTCCCGCGGTGGACCTCGACGATCTCCTTGCAGATGGCCAGCCCCAGACCCGTTCCGCCCGCACCGGTGCGCGTCCGGCTGCTCTGGACAAACTTGTCGAAAATCGAGTGCAGCTCCCCTTCCGGGACGCCAACCCCTTCGTCGGCCACGCTTAGGCAAAGCGCCGGCACCAGTTTGGTGTCGGTGGCGCGGTAACCGGCGCGCAGTTCGGCCGGCGCGATACTGATGTAGATGTTGCGGCCAGGCGGGGTGAACTTGATTGCATTGGAGAGAAGGTTGCGCAGGACCTGCTTGATCCGGGCCGCATCCACGTCGGCGACCGGCTCCACCACGACCGGCTCGACGACCAGCGTCAGCGGCTTGGATTCGAGCAAGGTTTCAAATTCCTGGACCACCTCGCTGGAGAGTTCCAGCAGGCTTTGCCGGCTCAGGTCAAGAGTCATCTTGCCCGCCTCCAGCTTAGACAGGTCGAGCAGGTCGTTGAGCAGGGACAACAGGCGATCGCCGCTCTGGCAGATGCGTTCGAAATATCCGACCAGCTTCTCCGGCGCGGCAGATGCGCCCTTGGCCACCCCGATCCTGGCAAAGCTGAGCACGCCGTGGAGGGGGGTGCGCAATTCGTGCGACATGTTGGCCAGGAATTCCGATTTGGCCTGATTCGCCCGTACCGCCTCGTCCTTGGCACGCAGCAGGTGGGTGGTCTGCTCGGCGACGCGCTCCTCGAGGTGGTCGCGATGCTCCCTGATCTCTGCCTCGAACTGGCGTCGCGCGGAGATATCCACCCCCATCCCAAAGACTTCCGAGACGACCCCGTTTTCGACGACCGGGTAGAGGGCCGAATAAATCCAGACCCGCCTGCCGCTTTTCATGGGAATCAGATATTCCGCCGCAGCCGTCGGGCGACCACTGGTCCAGACGCGTTCGATCAAACGCTGAAAGTTCGCCGCCGAATCGCCGGAGAACAACAAGGCGCCGATGTTCCTTCCCAGCGCTTCACCCCGCGGCAGCTCGTAGAGGACTTCGCAAGCGCGGTTCCAATATTCGACCCTCCCGGCTCGGTCCAGGCCGACCACGGCGACCAATGGCGTGTCGTCGATCACCGCTTCGAAGCGTGCCAGTGCGCGACGCAATTCCGTGATATCGGAATCTATGCTGACGACGAGAGGCTCGCCGGTGGGGCTCAAGGTCAGCGACTTCTTGATGACGACGATGCGCTGCGTGCCAAATCTCGCGTCGTGGCTGCGAATTTCCTCGATCTGGTCTTCGCCGGATTCGAGAACGCGTTGATCGATGGCAATCAGCTCGGCGGCAGCATTCTCGGGCAGCAGTTGTCGCACCTTCCTTCCGACGATCTCGCCGGCGGCGATCCCCATCTTCTCGGCATAGGCGCGATTGACCATCACATACCGCGAATCACGGTCCTTGACGGCGATCGGATCGTGGATCACGTCGATCAGTCGCCCGAGAAACTCGCGCTGCTGCTCCAGATGCAACGCCGATTCCTTCGTCTCGGTGATGTCGCTCAGCGAACCGACCATCCGCACCGGCTTGCCATCCGAGTCCCAGACCGCCTGGCCGCGCGAGCGGAACCAGCGCCACTCGCCGCTGGCATGGCGGGCGCGGTATTCGATGTCATAGGGTTGGCGGCGCTCCAGATGGGTCTGGAGCGCCGCTTCCCAGCGGCCGACGTCGTCGGGATGAAGCGAGTCGCGTATGCTCTCGACTATTCCTGCCAGGCCGCCTGGAGGATGGCCCAGCATTTCTTCGACGCGCGGCGACAAATAGGTGGTGCGGGCGATCAGATCGCGATCCCAGATACCCTCCTCGGTGGCGGCAATCGCCAGTTGAAAGCGTTCCCGACTGGCGCGCAAGTCGGCTGTGACGGTATCAATCTGGCGCAGCGCGCGGGCACGGGCACTGGCGAGCGACCATCCCAGTACCGTCAGCAGCAGGGTGATGACGATTCCACTCCGGATTGCCAGCGTCGAACGGGCATGATCGATCCTGGACTCGAATTTCGCCGTCGAATCGAAAATCACATGCCAGGTCGCGCCGCCCAGGGAAAACACCCTCTCGAGGTGAAACAACCGCCCAACCGTTTCAGTTTCCGCGCTGGAGTCGAACATCTCCGACCCCTTGCCCGGTGGCATCGCCGCGTCGAGCACCTTCATTTCGTAATTTCTGTCGGCGCCGGACGGCAGGGTCGCCAGCATGAAGTCGCGCATGCGGGTGGCCGCGACGATAAACCCGGCCAGACGCCTGGCGCGCTGGTCGGGCGCCACGGGCTGTTCGCCGGCATAGAGCGGGTGGAACATCAGGAAGCCGGACTGGTCCGCATTCCCGTCCTGGACCAGCAGGATCTTGCCCGACATCGCCGTCACGTCGCGGTCGCGCGCACGCGCCATCGCCTCGCTCCTCGCGGGATCGGTCGCCATGTCATATCCCAGCGCGCGGAGGTTCGGCTCGGATTCCGGCGCAACGTACCAGACCGGTTGATAACTCGGACGCGCGCCCGATGGAAACACCTGGAAAAAATCCTGTCCTTCGGCGCGACGCGCGGCCAGTGCACGCGGCAGGTCTCGCGCGGCGATGCGCGGCGAGAACTCCATTGCGGCCAGGCCTGAAAACTGCCGGCTCAGGTCCAGCCGGTCAACGAACTGCTGCCAGCGCTTGCGGGTAATCCTGGAAGTGACGTGGAGGCCGTGCCCCGCATACAGAGCCTGTTCCTGCGCGCGCAGCCGGTATTCCAGCCGGGCGACCGCCTCGTCGGCGGCATGCTCGAATTCCTGGCGCGCCTCCTTGACCTCCTCGTCATAGGTCCAGCGCCAGGACCGTTCTGTGACGATCGCACCGCCCAGCAGGACCAGCACCGCAATCCACAGTGCCGTGGCAGATTTTCGCAAACGCCCGGCGATGACTTGGGTGACCGGCATGCAGGATCCATTGCCTGAGGGAAGAGGCAAAGGATACCTGCCGCCCGGCGAATCTCAAAGCCGGGCACCGCACTGCGCAGAACCGGATATCGCCGGGTCGTCAGGCGCAACCCGTGCCGCTGGTTTCCTTTACGCCGAGCTTTCTCAGGATCGTATCGAGCGGACAGAAGCGCGTAAACCCGCTTTGGAACAGGTTGGCGCCGACAAACAAGGTGAACCACAACCAGTTCTGGCTGACAAACAATGGGCTGCCGACGACGCCCATGGCCAGCGAGAGGACGACGAAGAAACCGGCGACGATACGGACGACTTGATTGACTGTCATGGATGACTCCTTTTCGAAAGGTTTTGAAAGATCAGCTGATGCGATTCTTCATCGCAGCAAAATACAGAACCGGGATGACGACCAGCGTCAATACCGTCGACACCAGGATGCCGAAAATGAGCGACAGGGCCAGCCCGTTGAAGATCGGGTCGTCCAGGATGAACAGCGCTCCCAGCATGGCTGCCAGGCCGGTGAGCGCAATCGGCTTGGCACGGACGATGGCGGACTGGATCACCGCCTCCGCGAAGGGTATGCCCTCGGTGACCTGCTGGTTGATGAAATCCACCAGCAGGATGGAGTTGCGCACGATGATGCCGGCCAGGGCGATCATGCCGATCATCGAGGTCGCGGTAAATTGCGCGCCGAACAGGGCATGCCCGGGCATGACCCCGATAATGGTGAGCGGAATGGGCGCCATGATGATCAGCGGCACCAGGTATGACTCGAACTGCATCACCACCAGCAGGTAGATCAATACCAGTCCGACGGCGTAGGCGATGCCCATATCGCGAAAGGTTTCATAGGTAACCTGCCATTCGCCGTCCCACTTGAGGCTGAATCCCGAGTATGGATCCTTCGGCTGACGGATGAAGTATTCGCCGAGGGTGCCGCCCGCGCCCTTGATCTCGTCCAGCGGCAAATTCTTGACCTTGCTGCGGATGTCGAACATGCCGTACAGAGGCGAATCGAGCTTGCCGCCCATGTCGCCGGTGACATACACCACCGGCAGCAGGTCCTTGTGATACACCACCTGCTCGCGCGCCTGGCTGCGGACCTCGGTCAACTCCGAGATCGGCACCATGGCGCCCTCGCGGGAACGCACCCGCAGCTTCAGCAACTGATCGATCGAATTCTGCTGCTCGGCCGGCAGGGTGATGCGCACTGCGATCTCGTACTTGGCCTCGCCATCGTGCACCGGCGTAACGTCTTCCCCGGCGAGCCCGAGACGCACCACTTCGACGATGTCCTTCTGCGCCACCCCGAGCAGCGCCGCCTTGCTCTGCGACACCCGCAGGACGATCTTCTGCGCCGGGGTCGAACTGCTGTCATCGACGCCGATGATGTCGGCGGTACTTTCGAACTGCTGGCGTACCTTCTTCGCCACCGCTATCTGGCCGGCGTAGTCAGGGCCGTAGATTTCCGCGACGATCGGCGACAGCACCGGCGGACCGGGCGGCACTTCGACGACTTTCACATTGCCGCCATGTTTGCGGGCGATCGCAGTCACGGCATCGCGCACCGATACCGCGATCTCGTGGCTCTGGCGGTGGCGATGCTTCTTGTCGGCGAGATTGACCTGGATGTCACCCATCTCGGAATTCGCCCGCAAGTAGTACTGTCGCACCAGTCCGTTGAAATTGATCGGGCTGGCGACGCCGGCATAGGCCTGATAATCGCTGACTTCCTCGACCGTCGCCAGATGCGTGCCGATTTCGCGCAGCACCTTGGCGGTTTCTTCCAGCGGGGTGCCCACCGGCATGTCGAGCACCACCTGAAATTCGCTCTTGTTGTCGAACGGGAGCATCTTCAGCACGACCAGTTTGACCATAGCCAGCGACACTGAAAACACGATCGCCGCCAGCACGCCAATCCACAGCTTGCGCCGCGCCTTTTTGCCGCGGGTCTCGTCGAGGAAGGGCGTCAATACGCCGCGGAAGAGCCGTTCGAGTTTGCCGGCGGGGGGATTCGTGGCCACGGCAGCGTGCGCCGCCGGCCCGTGGCTCGGTTTGCCGCCGAGCAGCTTCAAGGCCAGCCAGGGCGTGATGACAAACGCAATGGCCAGCGAAATGAACATGCCCATCGAGGCGTTGATCGGGATCGGGCTCATGTACGGACCCATCAGGCCGGACACGAACGCCATCGGCAGGAGCGCGGCGATGACCGTGAAGGTGGCCAGGATGGTCGGTCCGCCGACCTCATCCACCGCGCCGGGGATAATCTGCCACAAGGGTTTGTCTGGCTCCAGCGTCTGCCAGCGGTGGATGTTTTCGACCACCACGATGGCGTCATCGACGAGGATGCCGATGGAAAATATCAGTGCGAACAAGGAGACCCGGTTCAGGGTGAAGCCCCACGCCCAGGAGGCGAACAGCGTCGCCGCCAGCGTTAGCGACACCGCGACGCCGACGATCACGGCCTCGCGCCTGCCCAGCGCGAACAGCACCAGCACCACGACGAACGCGGTGGCGAAAATCAGCTTGCCGATGAGCTTCTGCGCCTTGTCCGTGGCGGTTTCACCATAGTTGCGCGTCACCGTGAATTCGACCCCGTCGGGGATGACCGACCCCTTCAAGGCCGAGGCGCGGGCGATGACCGCCTCGGCGATGTCCGCGGCGTTGACGCCGGGCTTTTTCGACACCGACAGGGTTACGGCCGGATATTCGCCCTGGGCAACGATTCCCTTGGTCTTGGCGGCCGCTCCGCCGCCGAACCAGACATAACTCGAAGGCTGGTCTGCCCCGTCGACCACGCGGGCAACATCGGCCATGAATACCGGTTTGCCACCCTGCACGCTCACCACCAGACGCTTCACGTCGGCTGCGGATTCGAGGTAGTTGCCGGTTTGCACGAGCATTTCGGCGTTTCCGCTGACCAGATTGCCGGAGGGTTGGGACGCATTCGAGATTTGCAGCACTGCCTTGAGATCCTGGGCGGTCACGCCGTGGGCGTTCATCCGGTCGGAATCCATCACGACGCGGATCACATGTCCCGGGCCTCCGATCGTCGCGACGTCGCGTGTGCCGGGGATGCGCTTGAGGTCGATCTCGGCCGCGCGCGCCACCTGCTGCAGTTCGAAGGCTGTCTTGCCGGATGTTCCATCCTCAGCGGTTGGGCTCCAGAACGTCAGGGTGACGATCGGCACGTCGTCGATGCCTTTCGGCTTGATGATCGGGTCGAGCACCCCGAGGCTCGGTGATACCCAGTCGCGATGCGAATTGATCGTGTCATACAGGCGCACCAGCGCCTGGATCGGGTCCTGGCCGACGATGTATTGCACGGTGATCACCGACATCCCCGGGCGCGAGACGGAATACACGTGTTCGATGCCGGCGATCCTCGACAGCACCTGCTCGGCCGGCCTCGAGACCAGCGCTTCGACATCCTTCGCAGACGCTCCGGGGAAGGGAATGAAGACGTTTGCCATGGTCACGTTGATCTGCGGCTCTTCCTCGCGCGGCGTGACCAGCACGGCAAACGCGCCCAGCAGCAAGGCGATGAGCGCGATCAGCGGCGTCATCGAATGGCGCAGGAAGAACTCGGCGATACGTCCGGAGATTCCCATGATCAGAGAGACCGGCTAGGGCTTGGTTCGCATCAGGGCGATGCCAGCCTTGACCGGATCGAGCGCGACTTTTTCCCCAGTGGAGAGGCCCGCCAGCACCTCGATGTCACCGCCCGCCTGGGGCTCGCCCAGACGCACCTGGCGCAAGTGGGGAATGGCCTTCTCGTCCATCACGTACACGCCGGTCAGCTCGCCGCGACGCAGCACCGCGCCCGCAGGCAGCAGCAATTTTTTCGCCTTGCCGGTAACGAAGTGGGCGCGCACGAACATCCCGGGCAGGATGCCTTCCAGATTGTCCGGCAGATAGACGCGTGCCTTGATCACGTGGGTCTGGGTGTCCGCCGTCGGCAGGATTTCGACGCGCGAGGCATCGACCCATTTACCGGTCTCGGGAAATTCCACCCGGGCACGCGGCGCCTGCCGGACTTCGGCGAGCTTGTGCTGCGGGATGCTGGCGACCACCCGCAGGCTCTTCGGGTCGAAGATGCTGATCAGCGGCTTTCCCGGACCGGCCATTTCGCCCAGTTCCGCAAGGCGCTGGGCGACAATGCCGGAAAAGGGTGCGTGGATGGTCGCGAATCCGGTCACCGTGCCGGCCTGACCGGCGCTGGCCGTCGCAGCCTTGTAATCCGCTTCGGCCTTGTCGAAGGCAGCCTGGCTGATGAACTTCTGCGCCAGCAGGCTCTTGTTGCGTTCCCAGGCGGCGCGCGCGTTGGCGAGTTGCGCCTGGGCGCCGGCCTGGCTTTGGGCGGCTTCGCGCTCGTCGAGTCGCATCAGTACCTCGCCCGCCCTGACCCGGCTACCGGCGTCGAAACGCGCCTCAACGACACGCCCCTGCACCTGCGCAGCAATCGTGGCCTGCCGCACGGCTTCGACCACCGCCTCGGCTGGATAAGTCTGGTCGACCTCGCGCAATTCGACGGTAGCGGTCGCCAAAGACTGTGATGAGGCCACGCCTGGCAAGGCACTCAGGACGATCAACAGGGAAAGGATCTTATTCATGCTTATTAGTATAAGCTAATATACTGCTTTGCACAACAGCGTCGCATATATTCCACTTCAAGCATAGCCGATTGCCCCGGCGACCGCCGTGCGCAATTCAGATCGAGCGATCAGGCCTTGAGCGCGTAGTCGGCAATTGCCGCGACCACTGAGCCGGCTTCGCCGATCGGCGTTGCCACCTCGATGACCAGCCCGCGGTGGCGGGCGCGTGCGGCGTCGAGCAGCGCCGGCAGGTCGCGCTTGGTGTGACCCGACTGGGCCATGAAGATCGGCACGATTACGATATCCAGGAAGCCCCCGGCAACCAGGACATCGATGGTCTCCGGCAACTGTGGCGCAATGAACTCGAGGAACGCCACTTCGACCCTGGCCTCCGGCCGACGCGCCAGCATGGCGGCTCGAATGGCCAGGATGGGCTGTGCCCACTCAGGATTACGGGCGCCGTGGGCGAACAGGATCTTTGCTTTCATGCGGTCTCTTTCCAAATGTTTCGGCACCCGGTCTCCTTGACCATGAGTGTGGCAAGGCAGCCGAACAACGCGCCACCAGCCATCAGCAGCAAGCCGACGCGGTAATCGGCCGCGGCATAGGTCCGCACCCCGTCCACGACGACGCCACCGGCCGCCAGCCAGCTGCGGTCCATGGCCCAACCGACCAGCGGTTGCAGGATCGCCGGGCCGAGGAATACGCCGACGTTTACCACGCTGGTCGCGGTTCCGGCAAGCAATGGCGGATTGACTTCCTTGGCGCAGGCCCACGATAAGGTCAGGCTGGCAGTGAGCAAGCCCATCAGCAGACAGAAGGGGTAACTTGCGGTCAGCGGCAGCGCGATGCCGGACAGCCACACCAGCCAACCCAGGGCATGCAGCAGGCTGCCGGCCAACATGATCGGCTTGCGGCGCCCGAAATGATCGGATACGCGCCCCCAAAGCGCTGCGCCAACGGCGAAACCGACAAAGTACAGGCTGATGTGGTTGGAAGCGATCGCCCGCGTCATGCCCAGTACCTGGGTGAAATAGGGAACCGCCCACAGCCCGGCGAAACCGAAAAAGCTGCCGGCGATGCCCAGATTGACGAAGAAGCCCGGCCAGGTGGCCCGATTCCGCACCACCGTCAGCAAGCCGGCCAGCCATGCGCTGCGATCCACCGCCACCGCGGTTTGGGGCCGGGCCGAAGCCGCCGGCCCGTCGCGAACCAGGAACAGGCTCGCCACGCCGATGAGCAGCGACAGCACCCCGATGCCGGCGAAGATCTCGCGCCAGGATGCAACCTGGGTCAGCCACGCCAGCGGTGCCCCGGCCAGTATCGAGCCGAGGTTGCCGATCAGCAGGCACATGCCATTGACGGTAGCGAAGCGGCTCTCCTCGTACCAAACGGCGATCAGCTTCAGCATCGCGATGAAAGTCACCGAAACTCCCAGACCCACCATCGCGCGACCGGCAAAAGCCAGTTCGAAGCTTGGCGCCAGGCCGAAAAGCAGGGACCCGGCGCCCGCCACCAACCCGCCGAGAAACAGCAATTTGCGCGGACCCAGCGTGTCGGCGAGGATGCCGGTCGGCACCTGCATGAGGGTATAGATGTAAAAGTAGGTGGCGGCCAGCGAGCCGAGGGCGGCTGCGCCGATCTGAAA
>Ga0163199_1002448_pt1 | contig 11378 bp, 7 predicted proteins | sample PL_2010_150m_FD_113537 | JGI IMG/M metagenome (GOLD analysis project Ga0163199, IMG submission 113537) | Freshwater microbial communities from Powell Lake, British Columbia, Canada to study Microbial Dark Matter (Phase II) - PL_2010_150m | ecosystem: Environmental > Aquatic > Freshwater > Lake ...
CGAAGAGCTGCTGAAGCAAAACAAAGTGCACTCCAAGACGATCTCCTTCGCCCTTCCAACGGAACCGATCCTCATCAACATCATTCCCGTGGACGCAACGCTGCAGGGGGCCGAGCTGACGTCTCATATCCAATGGGAATTTGAACAGTACTACCCCAACGTCCCTCCCAAGGACTTCGCCATCAGCGCCTACCCGATTCCAGGTCCGAAGAAGAACGTGAAACATGTTTTCCTCGTGGGGGTGCGGAGAGGGCTTATTGGATTCCTGAAGCGCGCCGCAAGCGAACTCCGCATGGAGGTTCATCTGATCGACATCGATCATTTCAGCGCTGAGAAAACGCTCCGCCACTGCCACCCGGAGATCCTCAAAGAGAACGTCATGCTGATCGGCCTTCGCGGCGACTTCCTCGATGCGAGCCTCGTGTGTCAGGGCGAGTACACAGACTACCGCGGATTCTCCACGGAACACCTGGATGACCTGAAGAAGTGCATCCTCACATACAGACAGTACCTTGAACAGAAAGACGGGGGCCAGTCCCCGACAAAAATCATCCTCTACGGTTTCAATGTTACTCCCCAAACACTTAACCAGATTCAACGGGAAACGGGGATCGCAACGCTGGCCCTGGACTCTATGCGTAATCTGATTCCATCCAAGAAGCTCGACGAGTCTTACGTGAAAGAAAGCTCACGTTTTGCCGCAGCAATAGGACTGGCATTGCGAACTCAATGAGAATAATAGCTGGACAGTACCGCGGCCGTAGCCTTTCCAGCGTCCGCGATCTTTCGATACGACCGACGACAGACCGGGCAAAACAAACCATTTTCGACATTCTCTCAAACCGACTGGAATTCGACGGAATCGAGGTCCTCGATCTTTTTGCCGGAAGTGGAAGCCTGGGGCTGGAAGCGATCAGCCGTGGTGCCCGAAACGTCGTCTTCGTTGACAAAGCACACCAGTCCTTGCGCTCACTCGAGACCAACATTACAACGCTCGGCTGTTCCGATCAGTGCACTGCTTACACAGCCGATGTCTTCTGGTTTCTCAAGAACACGCATCGGGCGTTCGATCTCGTCTTTGTCGATCCTCCCTATCGCCTTGAACGGATCGAGGACCTCCCCAACGCGATCTATGAATCGCCGGTGGTGAAAGAGGGATCATACGTCGTGATGGAGCACAGTAAGGAGAGCCAGATCGTGCTCTCCGATTCGAAGTATGACGTCACGCGCAAAGCCTTCGGTCAGACCACGGTCCTGTTGCTCCGGACAAAACCAAAGAATTCTTTCCCGACATTATAGATACAGCTACGAGGAATTCTTATGAGAACTGCAATCTATCCTGGGACATTCGACCCAATCACCAATGGCCACCTGGACATTCTTGAACGGGCGCTAAAGTTGTTCGACAAAGTCATCATCACCGTCGCCCGGAACTCCGCCAAGAATCCGTTGTTTACAGAAGAAGAGAGACTCGCGATGATGAGAGAGTCCGTACGCCATCTCAAGGGTGTTGAAATCGACTCGTTCGATGGATTGCTGGTCGACTATGCCCGCAAGAAGAAGGCGACAGCCGTCGTTCGCGGGCTTCGGGCAATTTCGGATTTCGAGTACGAACTTCAAATGGCGTTGATGAACCGCAAGCTGGATGAAGACTTTGTAACGGTCTTCCTGATGCCGAACGAAAAATATACATATCTCAATTCGAGTATCGTTCGTGAGATCGCCAAACACAAGGGGAATATCAAGGAATTCGTCCCCCCCCACGTCCTCCGATCATTGAAGGAGAAATTGCGCCAGCAAAAGAACGCGACACAAGGTAGGAACAGGTGAAGTCTCCTCCATCGCGTGCATTCTCTGCCGTGACTTCGTGCCTGCACGCCAAAGTGCGGCGCACCTGCGTGCAGGAGCACTGCGGTGCGTAGGCCCGTTTCGGCCTGTCTGCCGAAGCGCCTGCCAGCCGTAACGCATTTGTGAAGGCTGGGCAGCGCAGGCAGGCACGCAGGCGTGGTGTCACTTTTCGATCGGGTGTCTGGGATAAAGCTCGAAATCTTATACTTCTGAAGCCACAGGGAAGGAACAACCGTCGTTATGCCGACGTACGACTACAAATGCAAGGAGTGCGGACACCTTTTTGAAGAATTCCAGTCGATGAGTTCCGACCATTTACTCACGTGCCCTTCGTGCGGCAAGCCAGGACTCGTTCGGCTCATGGCTGGTGGAGTAGCGATGATTTTCAAAGGAAGCGGATTTTACCAGACAGATTACAAAAACACCGGATCTTCTTCCAGCACATCGTCATCGAAATCAGACTCCTCACAACCCGAGAAAAGTCCAACTTCCCCTTCTTCAGCCGACTCATCCAAATCCGATAAGAAGCCCGATTCCACTTCGTCATCCGATTCATCGAAATCTGAGAAGAAGTCTGAGAAATCCGATAAGAAGTCTGATTCCCCTCCACCATCCTCGGACTCGGCCAAACCAGAGAAATAATCGCTTCTTACTTGCCGCAGGCTCTTGTTCCAGGCCTGCCTGCCTCGACAATTCCGTCATTCCCTCTCAGCAAATGAATTCACCGCAGTGTGCCCGGGCGCGTGCTCCGAAGTGGATTGTCGGATTCATCGGGCGGCGTGTTAGGCGCAGTGTTTTGGCTTTATTGAGCATTCAACGATCTTCGAATTTCGGACAACCAGCTAAGCAGGTCTCCGGCGGGATCGATTTCCAGGAGAAGTTGTCTGGTCATGTATTTCGGGGCAACTGCATTCAGTATTTTTTTCGCGTTAGATACCTTATTGCTCCGCGTTTCATCTGTTAGTTCATCCCAAGTGTTCCCTGTAGCAGCATGTTGGTGAACCAGCTTGGCGACTTCGACGGGAACATCGTCGAAATCACCAAAGTTTGCTGCGATTGCAAGGTTAATACCAAATTGAGAATAAGCTGCAACTACAGCTTGGCGATGAAGGTAGTTTTCCATTTCTTTTTTGGCGGTTGAGCGAGCAACGCAATTTGGGCGTCTGTTGATTTCATCAACCTGTGCCTGATATTTCGCTGTGGCTGGGGGAGTGGTATCTCGGTCAAACAAATGGAACTCCGGGCGATTGAGATTCTTAAGACGGGAAGTCCATAATACCAGAGTTGAACCTCCGAGCGGGAAGAAGATGATTGCTCCATCAAGCTCAACCTGTAGCAAATCGTCCACATCCAATCGGTCAGCCCGAAGAGCGGCTGAAATCGTCTGAAGAAAAGTTATGTCGTGTTTTCCCTCTACGCCTATAAAGAGTTTGACATTGTGATCTGGAAGAACTCCGAGTGCTTTGGTAAAAAGGAGGTTAGTAGCCTCCCCGCCCGTCAGAATGTCCCGAACTTTGTCGTTTCGTACGTTAATGTATCGCAAACATTTGTCTGGCAAACTTCGGGCGAGCATAGGAGTGTGTGTGCTTAAGACAACTTGATATTCCTCCGAGAGGTCAGTGAGAGCGCGAAGCAACATCCTCTGGTTGTTCGGATGTTGACTCGTTTCTGGTTCTTCGATTCCATAAATGACTGCGGAACGGCCCGATTCTCTTGCTAACTGTTCAGCCTTAGCTCGGAAGAAATTGAGCAAGATGAGTCGCTTGACGCCGCTACCTCGCTTGTTTATTGGGATATCCTCGTCACCTGTGAGACTTGCTTTGAAGATTTGATCCCACTTTAATGTGGAGAATTGAGGATTGAGTTGGGTCGCGAGCGACGAGTCCATTTCTCGTAGTTTCTGTAGAGTGGCTTGGGCAATCTTCTTGACCTCGGTTTCAACATACGCTGCAATAGCGTTGAGGTCGGCCTCTTTGTTCTTTATCGCCTCTTTGATAGCTGCTTTGAGAGGATCTTGGGCTTCTGGATCTTGATCTGTGCTAGCACGATCAGATTTGAAAAGGGCGAAAGTCGGCAGATACTTTCTTATGCCTTCCCACGCGCTCTTAGCATTCTCTTCGTTTAGCGGTATTAGTCTCGGTTGTAGGCCAAGCTGGCCGACATGGGCTCGAATGCAGGCTCGAAGTTGGAAATTGACTTTTTGGTCGACATTAGTCAAATCTGTGTTGAGTTCTCGAGCACGTTTCTTCAAATCGGGATTTTTCAACTGGAGTAAGTCAGCAACGCCGTCCGCAGTGGGATGGATGGCGAAAGCAGACAAACTAGCCAGTTTCGGTGTTTGCAGATGGCCACTAAACGTCTTATGAATTTCCAATCTGCCTTCTTGGTTCAGCAAGTATTCATCCCGAAAGTTTGTAGGAGAAATCTCGTCTATAACTACTTGATCAGGCAAATCGGTGAATTCGCAGATGATAGTAAGGTCTTTCGGATCACCGCCCTTGGACGCATCATGTTTGTCAGGAGCGCCCTCGTTCAAAAACAAATCCATCGCCTCCATAACACTTGACTTGCCGGAGTCATTTTTCCCGATGAGTGCTGTAATGTCCTCGAAGTCGATACTTGTTTCTGACTGGAAGCAGCGAAAGTTGCGTATTCTGATTTTTGACAGTTTCATAGTGTCTCCACTTCACATTGATCTACGTGCCAAAACAATTGCGCATAACGTCTCGGCAAACAACTCATTGCTTTTGCGAACTATCAAATGACAAATTCTCTGCTAGCAAGAACAGTGAGCGACAAATATGATTTGCCATGTAATGAAGGAGCGTCGTTGTTGGGCGTGCTAGCTGCAGCCGCCGCCGTGCCTAAGAGATAACTTCCCAAAGGCTCGACTTGAAGGCATTCTCATCTTCGTTGTTGTAGAACGGCACACCAATGAGGCGGTAGTTGGAATCACCATCAAGCTTCAAGACTCGATTCGCAAACTCCTCCCGGATTTCCTTCAAGAATGCTGCCTTCCATCGGTCGTGTTCTTTCAGGTGTTTGCCCTTCGGTTCAATGAACAACTGGTACGTGAATAGCTTTCCAGTTTTCTCCCGGAGGAAGAGCACAAAGTCAGGCTCGAAAGCTTGGCCATCCGAAAAGTTGTAAATCTTGAAATGCCCTTCGTTGCGGAGAAGGTAAATGGCTTCGTATTTGTCCTTCAACTCTGGAACCATCCTGTCGAGCATCCGCACAAACGGTTTTTCTTCGCTCGTGCCATAGAGCGCGTTGAAGACATACCAGTCTTTGCCAGCGAGGAAAGCATCAAATTGCGGATCGTCTAAAGCTAGCGGATTCCGCTTGTCAAATTTCAGTATCTTGTCGTGAAAAACATCGCGCACCCAACTGTGCCGGAATTCCCGCAAGCCGCGATACTCGGTGATTTGCTGCCTCGCTTCGGCTTCGATCTGATGGAGCAAGCCAACCATAGCACGCAGCTTCTCGGTCTTGTTTTCATCCAGCAGGTAAACACTCCCCTGGAACGTAATGGCCAGACCGCCAAGAAACGATTCCGACGTGATGAACTCTCGCATCGACGTCAGGTGCGGGAAATACCGGTGGAGTGACGCAAACGTGAAGAACGGATTCCTCGCCAGTGTCGACTCAACGATGTTGCGTTCGATGTCCTTTACTTTGACATCCTTCCGATTTTCTTCCGATACGACCGCCTTTGGCCGCCCATTTGCAAGGACAGCGCTCTCACCACCGTGACCGGTGGCGATTATGTGAACGTAATTCCGTTTCTTCACACCCATATCCGCAAGGGATTTGACCTGCCGATAATCGTTTTCCAGCCGGTCGTTCGTATAGATCACGCCGTACTTGTAGAAGGGAGTATTCTTAAAGGAATCTTTCAGCGTAAGTCGTCTCTCAACAGTTTCCTCATCTATCATGCCTTGCTCGACCAACGCCGCGCGAATTTCCTGTGCATAACGAAAGTCATTGATGCTATGGTAGTGCAATTCTTCCAGCACGCGCAACTCGTGCCCCAAGTCGCCATCAAGCTTGCGACGAAAGCGGTCGTTGTTCTTCGGCAAGGCGAAAGGGAAATATCGTGCCCCGCGCCCTATCAACTGCGCCTCCGAGACCGTTGTCTTGCCTGGCTTGCCAGCTTTGGCATCACGGGTTTCGTAACACCGGACGATGTCAAACAGGTTGAGGACGTCCCACCCCTCGTTAAGTTTCTGGACCGCGAAAATTGCCCGGATCCGATTGTTTTTGTCTTCGAGCGAGTTGAGCAGAAGCTGGTATTGCTCCTTCTCACCTTCCTCGTTGACCGACAGGCAGAAATCTTCCTGAAACTCCCGTTTGAGCCGTTCAACGAGTTGACCATCGGTGATGTTATTCTCGGCAAAGAAATGAAAGGCGCGTTGAATGATAGGAATATCCGACTTGTGGACTTGGGCAATCTGCTTCGCCGTGAGGCCGGCAATCAGTTTGTGGAAGTTCGCTTTGTTCTCGTGCGACTGCGCGATGGTTCGCTGCGCTTTCAATAGGACCACCGGCTTCAAGTTAATCCGGTGCTTCGCCGCTACCTCCTGTTTGTACTGGCTCAGAATCAGTGCCTGAAGTGTCCGCTCCTCCAAGTCAAAGTCGGATTGCACAATCATGACATCTTTTGAGAACCCGTCGTTCCGGTATTGTTGCAGGTCGTACCGGATGATGACCTTGTTCCGGTACTTGCTCACCATATCGGGGTCTTCGTAATCATGCGTGGCCGTGAACTCGAGCAGCAGATTCTCCTGATTCTGCTTGAGGATGCGCTCGACGGTGTTTTCCCAACTCTCGAACAACTCCAAGTCGCTTTTCGTCTTGGTGTTTAAGTGGTGCGCCTCGTCAGCAATCATGACAACCTTGTGCTTGCGGAAATCCTCGAATGTGAGGGCGTTTTCTTTTTCCGTCGTCAGGTCAATATGCAGCTTCTGAATGGTGGTAAAGCAGATGTTGATGTCGTTCGGGTTGACGCCCTCAAAGTTCTCGACTGGCGATACCCGCACGTGGCGGTCGCCGATGACGATGTCCGGGTTGAGCAAATACTTGGAGGATTGCGGATTTAGGAAATTGTCTTTAGTCTTCTGTATTATGTTTGTGGAATTGACGAAGAAGAGGAAGTTCCGGTAGCCCCGCTCGTATAGGTACAGAATCAAGCCCGCCATGATGAGTGTCTTGCCGCTGCCCGTCGCCATGTTAAACAGGAAATACGAGGGATACGTTTTGCCGGGAAAATCAGTCGTGTAGCAGCGGAAGAAACGCGCGAACGCCTCGATCTGATAGCCGCGCAATTCGTATTTGCGGTTGAGGTTGAGCTTTAAGGAATTAGGAATTTCCTTTGCTAACCCTCCAAAGCCCGATAGGGCATCCAGCTTCTCGTAGAGGAACTGCTCAGGCATTGTAGGCCTCGCCGTAGAAGGCCTTGTTCAACGCCTTGTCCTCCGCGCTCACTTTGAATCGCGAGTCGTCGATCTCGGAAAGGTTCACATATAGCTGGTTCTTGTCGAGCAGTTCTGCCAGCAAACGCCTTTGCTTTGCAATGCCGCCTTCGTCCTTGCCGATGGCTTCAAAATCGTTGATGGCATCTTCTGGAACTCGGGGATTCACGTACCAATTCAGGAATGAACCTTCAGCCATTTCCTGCCAGATATTAAGCAGCTCCTTGCTGGATATCGCTGCTTTGATGCGCCCCATGAAGGCTTCATTGTACTGCATTTGTTCGCAGTAGACGAAATCGCCCTTCTTCTCGGCCTTGATTACTGCATTCACACGGGCAGCGGTTACAGTTTCGGCATAATCCATCTGTTCGCAGACGATGAATTTCCGGTTGCCACCATCCCTATTTAGCTCAATCACGGCGTGTGCTGTTGTGCCGCTCCCACCAAAGAAGTCCAGAACTATTGCCTCCGTGTCGTTCGCAACGACAGCGTAGAGACAATCGAAAACATTCCAAAGTGACTTTGGAAAATCGAAGGTGCAGTCCAGCACTAGGGACTTGACTAACTGTGTTCCATAGGCATTGGCATCGTATCGGCTATCTTCCCACACTGTTTTGTACGTTCCAAAATCCTTTCCGATCTCAATGTCGTATCCGCTATCGGTTTCCTTCGCTCGAAGCAGGTGCTTAATCTCCTCGACGCTTTGCCTAGCGTATCTCCATTTTCGTTCCACGCCGTTTTTGTCGATAGGGTACACGTGCCATTTCTTGCCGGACCTCACGGATTGCAAGGCGGGGTGTTTATCATCGTCGAGCACACCTCCAAATCCGACAATCTCTCCGTCCTCAACAATAACCGGATAGAAGCAGTTCTTGGCGTCTTCTCTTTTTGACTCACCGCCCCAATTCCTGAGGGGCGACCAGTCAATGTCCTCATTCCTAATCTTACGGTTACCGATGGATTTCTTGCCCGCAGGAATTACGAAGATTGCGTATTCATGTGTGTATGAAAAGTTTGTCCCTTGAACGCCGCGCGGGTTGTGAACAATCGTAATACAGTGAGTTTCATACCCCGTGAACAATTCTTTGAGAAGCACACCCAGGTAAGCCAGTTCGTTCTCATCAATGGCGACAATCAACACCCCATTCTCGGAAAGCAATTCCTTCGCTACCTCAAGCCTGTTTTTCATAAAGGTCAGCCAAGCCGAGTGATTGAAATTGTTATTGTAAATGAAGGTGTTTGAGTTGCTGTCCGGATTGTACGGTGGGTCGATGTAGATCAATTTGACCTTTCGACGGTATTGGGTCTTCAGAACGTGTAGGGCAAGCAGGTTATTCCCTTTGACGATCAGGTTCTCCCGGATGACGCCGTTCTCATCGCGCTTGAACTCCTTCACCGGCTGCTTGCCCTTCGCCGTAAAGCGCACAAACCGAGTCAAGACCTTCGGGGCGAGCAATCTGGTGATTTCGTCCTCCGCGAGCACTTCATTGAAGAAGATTTCTTTCCGCTTCTCCTGTTCTTTCGTTTGCCCGCCTTCCAGCACCGTGTCTTTATACGCCCACGCCAGCGCCACATCGCCGCGCTCACGCAAATACTTGTCGCCAACCGTCAGGCCAATGCGGTTGCGAAACCGCGTATACGAGTTATCGAGGAAATTCTTCTGCGAGACGTATTCGATGAACATGTTGAGGTTGAACACCCAATGCCCAGCGATTTCGTCAAAGAACTTGGCTTTGATATCCTTGTCTAAAACCAACAGCTTGACGAGCGCATGGTCTATTTTCCACGCACTGTCTTGCACAGCAGCAACAAGTAACTCACCTTCATCGTCGATGAAGCGAGGATCAGACTTTAGCAAATCGGTCAAGTTTTGATTGAACGTCATCGAAACTCCTATTTGTGAAAGAGTCTATATGTTTCTAATATCGTCCTTAATGTGCCTACACTCAAGGCGGCGGATTCAACTAACCGTTTCGATTCCGCATGTCGCGTATTCTGCCAATATTGACAGGAAAGCGTGGTTTGTTGTTTTCGGGATGCACACCAATGGGATGAAGGCAAATTGCATTTCTTCGCCTCAAAAACAGCACCGGGCGATGGTTCGCATCGCCCGGGATAAGATTTGTTTTTGAATTTGAACCTAGATGCTCGGACGAAAACCCAAGCTTCGCCACGAAGGCGCCAAGACACGAAGAAAATATCTGAATTTTCTTCACTTTCAAGGACCTTTGTGACTTTGTGTCTTGGTGGCAGGACTTGTCGGCCGCGTCTCTAGACCTTCGGCCCTGCTTTTATCACCTCTGGCGGACACCCCGATTCAAACTTCTTGAAGTTCTCGACGAACCGGGAAGCAAGCTGCTTGTACTTTTGCATGTAGACTTCCTTGCTCGGCCAGGAAGCCGACGGGTCAAGAATATTTGACGGAACCCCCTCACAGGATTTCGGAACGCTGAATCCGAATACAGGGTCCGTCACGAACTCTGACTTCAGCAGTTCCCCCGTCAACGCAGCTTCGAGAAGTCTCCTCGTGTAGCCTATGCTGATGCGCTTCCCGATCCCGTATGCTCCCCCGATCCAGCCCGTATTCACGAGCCAGCAATGCGACCCATGCTTCATGATCTTTCGCTTGAGCAGATCGGCATAGAACGACGGATGGTGCACCATGAATGGCGCGCCAAAACACGTGCTGAAGGTCATTTCCGGCTCCTTCCCCAATCCAACCTCGGTGCCCGCGATCTTGGAGGTATACCCCGAAATGAACTGATACATCGCCTGATCTGGCGTCAGTCTTGATATCGGCGGCATCACTCCGGAGGCATCGCATGTCAGCAAAATAATGCTCTTCGGGTGCCCCGCCATCTTCGCTGGTATCGCATTGCTGATATATTCGAGCGGGTAGGAGGCACGCGTATTTTCCGTAATCGACTCATCATCGAGATCGATCTGGCGTGTCACCGGATCAAAGGTGACGTTCTCGAGGATCGTACCGAACATCTTTGTGGTTGCGTAAATCTGAGGCTCCGCCGTCGCCGAAAGACGGATGACCTTCGCGTAGCAACCTCCCTCAATGTTGAAGATGCCCTCATCGCTCCAGCCATGCTCGTCGTCTCCAATGAGGCCACGCTTCGGATCAGCCGAAAGGGTCGTCTTTCCTGTGCCCGAGAGGCCGAAGAATATCGCAGAATCCCCCTCCTTCCCGACGTTTGCAGAAGCGTGCATGGACATCACACCGTCCAGCGGAAGGACGTAGTTCAGGATCGTGAAAATCGACTTCTTAATCTCTCCCGCATATGCCGTATTGCCGATGAGACAGAGCTTCTGGGCGAAGTTCAGGACGATGAACGTATTTGCGTTCGTCCCGTCAATCTGAGGCATCCCTTTGAACGAAGGGATTACCATGACCGTGTACTCCGGAATGTGGCGGCGGTATTCTTCGTTTGTGTTCGGCAGTATGAACATGTTGCGGGCAAACGCGGCATGCCATGCGTACTCGCAGATGATGCGAATGGGCATTCTGTAGTTCGGGTCCGCTCCGGCATAACAATCCTGCACAAACAAATCCCTTCCCTGGAGAAAACCCTGCATGCGGTTGAAGAGGTCGTTGAATTTCTCGGGACTGAAGGGGCGGTTATATTGTCCCCACCAGATCTTGTCTTCTGTCGAGGATTCCTTCACCACGAATTTATCATTTGCCGAACGGGCGGTGTGCTTACCGGTATTTGCGACGATCGCACCCATCTGCGTGATGCGGGCTTCTCTCCTGAACGCTATCTCTTCATACAAAGCTTCGGTCGGCAAATTCCAGTACGCCATCCGCAGGTTCGACAGTACATGGTTCTCGAGCCCGTAATCGCTTTTCAGGACGGAGGCTTCACTTTGAGCCGGGGTTTTGATGTCAAGAATATTGTTCATTTCCAATCCCTCACTAGTTTGCGATCGCCAACATAGATTTCATTGGGTGAGTTGGGGTCGAGAGCCCATTTGATGCGCGCAACACCCTCCGTGACGTCCTTGATCGAGCCGGCGTAGCTGAGGCGGAGATGCCCTTCCATGCCGAAC
>Ga0163199_1002449_pt1 | contig 11374 bp, 14 predicted proteins | sample PL_2010_150m_FD_113537 | JGI IMG/M metagenome (GOLD analysis project Ga0163199, IMG submission 113537) | Freshwater microbial communities from Powell Lake, British Columbia, Canada to study Microbial Dark Matter (Phase II) - PL_2010_150m | ecosystem: Environmental > Aquatic > Freshwater > Lake ...
CGAGCGGTAACTCTTCCCGCAGTTCGACATCCCGACGAACGAGAGCCGTAGCGTCCCGTTCGCAATGTGGGCGTCAAATTCTTCGGGCGTGAGCAGTTCAGGATTCATACAATGTGTTGGTGACCCCACGGGGAATCGAACCCCGATTTACGCCGTGAAAGGGCGCTGTCCTAACCGTTAGACGATAGGGCCGTAGTAAAACCTTATCATTTTCGGGCCGAAATGCTAGAATCGCGTCATACGGAGGGGTCGCATAGTTGGTCTAGTGCACTGGTTTCGAAAACCAGCAGGGGCGAAAGCCTCTCGGGAGTTCGAATCTCCCCCCCTCCGCATAATTTTATTTCGTCGGGAGGATGTTCCAGAGCGCCGGGTCTTCTCCGCCGTCAATTTTAAAGATAGCGACGCCGCGGACGCCGAGCTCGCGCGCGAGCTGTATCTTGTCGTTAATCGCGCCTGCATCGCTCCACCAGACGATGCGTGCAGGATCCGGGATAGCGCTCGCCAGCTGCGGCGTCGTTGTCGGTGCATAAATGAAGCTCATCTCGCCGGCGGTGTTGCGAATTGGCGTGATGCCGAGTTCGGCCGCGAGAGTCGTCGCGTAGTCCTGATTAAGCGCCCAGTGACGGTCATAACGATATCCCTGCGAGAGCGGCACCAGATCGTATTCGTAACCATAGGTCGGCACCCCGATAAGTATCTTCTTCTTGGAGATGGTCTGCGCCGCGAGTGTGACTACTTTCTTCACCCATTGTAGATCGGCGACGGGAACATAGGGAGTTGAACTCGCCGCAGAGTTCAGCCGCAGATCTACCGCACCTTGGTCATAGGCCATTATCTCCACTCGGTCGCAGTAGCTGTTGATAGCGGCATAATCATTTACATATTGAAGCTTGTTCGGTAGCACTGCGAAGGCTGACGAAGGCGGCGTGCGCGGCTCAATGGCGCAGTAGACGAGCTTCTTTCCCATGCGCGCATAGAGCCCCTTCAGGAAGAGCGAGAAATACGGGCGGGTTTGTACCAGCTTGCTCTCAAAATCAATATCTATGCCGTCGAATCCGTTCTTCTTCACGAGTGCGACGATGCGATCTTCAAGGGCGATACGGCGAGGAGTGGAGCGAAGGATGTTGTTAATCGCGATGCCGTTGCTCCACATGACGGTGGGAACCACTTTCACATGCGAGGCTCGGGCGGTGGCGAGGAGTAGAGCGGCGGTCGAGGTGGATGAGGTATCGCTAAAGCCGAACTCGTCGTGGATCGAACCGTCGTTCTGGACGATATAGCCGAAGGGCATCAGCGAGCTGAAGTTCTGCAAATGCGACAGCGCATCCGTCGTGCCCATCGCCACGCGCCAGTAGGGGATCCATCCGGATATTTCAAAAGGTGTAGGATTCGCTTTCGCAGTTCCGGCGGCGGCAAGGGCATTGCCCGGAAGAAGCATCAAAAAGAGAATGAGAAAGAACAACGCGCGATTCATGGTACAATCATATCATTACACAGTATGCCGGCCGAAAATGCTGTCTCCATGAAGAAAATTTTACTGGTGACAGACGCATGGGCGCCGCAGGCCAATGGGATTGTGCGGGTGCAAGATGCCCATATTTCTTACCTGACGGCACGCGGATATGAGGTGGTCGTTATTCAGCCGGAACAATTCACCACGATACCGCTCCCGATATATCCGGAAATCCGTCTCGCGCTCTTCCCGCGCCGCCGCATCAAAAAGATGATCGGAGAGATAAAGCCGGACGCGATCCATATTATGGTCGAAGGGCCGCTCGGATGGGCGGCGCGTTCGGTGTGCCGCGAGCGAGGCATACCGTTCACTACGTGGTACCACACGCACTTGCAGTTGTATACAAAGGCATATCTGCGCGGGTTCCTGCGTCCCGTCTACACTCTCTTGCGGCGGTTCCACTCCACCGCGGTTCGCACGATGGTCTCGACCGAAAGCCTCAAGAGGGAACTGGAGTCAACGGGTTTTACCCATATAGCGGTCGTTCCACTCGGGGTAAACACAGAACTCTTTGTGCGCAATCCTTCCCCGTCCCTACCCCCGTTCCCCGCACCGGTCTTCGTATACTTCGGCCGACTCGCGATCGAGAAAAATCCCGAAGAATTCCTGAAATTGCAGTTGCCCGGGACGAAGCTCGTGTTCGGAGACGGGCCGTTGCGCCCCATGCTTGAAAAGAAATATCCGGAGGCGCGCTTCTTCGGCAGGTACAAAGTGGGGAAGGAGTTCGTCGATCAATTATCACTCTCCGACGTATTCATTTTTCCTTCAAGGACCGAGACCTTCGGCCTCGTTGTGCTGGAGGCGCTCGCCTGCGGGATCCCCGTCGCGGCACACTCCGTCATGGGCCCGCGCGACATACTCACAGAAGGGAAGGACGGCTACTTGAGCGAAGATTTGGCTGAAGCCGCGCAAAAATGCCTCGCGCTCTCGCGCGAAGATTGCCGAGCCAAAGCACTCCAGTATTCGTGGGAACATTCAGCCGATGAATTTCTAAAAAATCTTGCTCCTATTCGCTAAGACTCTCCTTCGCTTTTCGCCCGAGTCTCCGGAACAAGCGAAGCAAAAGGTACAAGACTACGAATGCGAGACCGACCAGAAACATCTTCCCGAGGACGCTATCAATAACGAGATAGAGATTGCCGAAGAGGTAGCCCACCGCGAGCATCACGGCCGTCCAGACGAATTGGCCGATGAAGTTCAGCAGGAGATATTCACCAAAAGGCGCTCTGACCATCCCGGCAGTGACGAGCGTCGCGAGCGAGAGACCGAAGCCGGCAGTGACCTTGGAGCCGACAAGTATTTTTCTCTTATGAGTGAGGAATATGCGCTTCACGCTCTCGATGTTCTCCTTGGTGATATCAAAGAATTTTCCGAAGCGATGCACGAACTGATTCCCGAAATAGTGCCCGACGTAGTACCACGCCGTGTCGGCGAGCAGGTCGCCGATGGAGAGCGCGATAAATGCGGGGATAAGAGTGAGCACACCGAGCTTAATCAAGAGGCCCGATAGCATCATGATGTATGGCCCCTCGATGAACGAGAGCGCCACTAGCGCGGGATATTTGTATTGGAGAAAAAGCGCGATAACCGCGGCCATGCTCATACGGGAAGTATATAATATAAAAAACAAAGCCGGCTCATCGCGTAAACGCGACGAGCCGGAAAGAGCAGTTAACCGTATAGCTTTGTTGGTGGCACCGTCAGAGCAAAGATCCAAACCAATTGGCCAAGTCCGGCGCCAACGCCTCCTACTATCAACCCCGCGTGCCATCCGGCTGCTATCCAAGCAAGTGCGGATAATCCGAGCCAGATTACAGCCGACAAATAGGGCAGTACGGGACTACTTAGAAAGTCCTGACACCACATCCAGTGCGCGAAGCGGTTAATCATACCGAGCGGCACGTGTGTCCCGAAGGCCATATGGATACCCAGTATGATGGCTACCCATGCGGCCGCCGTTACCGACACACCTGGCGTGTGGCAGAAGAACAATCCCGCCAGCGCCACATAGGTGCTCATATACACGAAGTGCAAGGCGATAGTTGCTGAAAATTTCTCTCCTTGCCATCCGAGCACATCCGGTACGGGCGATTGATTGCACAACAGCTGATTGGCCGCTGTAATCGCAATACCGATGAGTAGCATTTGCCGGATTTGTCCCGCTTCCCATGTGACGCCATACAGCACGATGATGATGGCGAAGAGCGTCGGCAGGAGGAAGAAATCTCCCCACATACCGCCATGGGCGAAAAACGAAACGCCTGGTTTGCCGAAGCGTGCAATGAGCTGGTTCGGGAAGAATGTTCCGTTCCAGTAGGACGTAAAGCCCATCAGTGCCACCACCAGCATACTGCCGAAGATAATACCGAGGCCGATTTTCATCGAGACCTCCTTTCATGGTTGAACTACGGTTAGTGACAAAAACCAAAAATCCCTGAATAAAGGATAGCATAAAGGCTATAGAAAGTCAAGTGTTTTGCATATGCACAGATGTTTGGCATAGTTCCTCAATTCTGGTATATAGATATTGGGTAACTCGTCGGCTCGTTGTTAAGGGCCATAACCATAGGGAGTTGAATCATGATACTGCAACGGAAAGCGTTCTCGACATTGTTCGGCGGCGTGGCGATGTTCCTTTGTTTCCTCATTCTCCCGCTGATGGTTTTTACGGCCAAGTATATCGGTTCGCATGACAGTCAATGGATCATCCGCTTTGCACTGGAGTGGGCGGCCACATTCATTTTCGCCGCCGGTCTGTTCGCATGGGGCATGTACTCTTCCTTGAATATCAACAATGACAAACGTCTCGTGCAGCTGCAATTGGCGATACACGACGGGCAGGAGATGATGCTGTACTGGAATCCAATCGGCTGGCTCTTCCTGCTAATGCGAGAAGCGTTCATCTGGATGTTGATTCTACTTCTCGCCGCCTGTGTCCTTCTAGTTGACGAAGACGAGGGCGATGGAATTTTCGACTAATCTGCGGCAAAAGCCGCCGGAGAGAAGCGCCAGCTTCACCGGCGGCTTTCTCTTCCCCGACGTTTCAGTCGGGGTCCCGACCCCAAAGCGTCGGGATTTATAACTAGCGCACGACGGACCATTCTTTGTACGCGGCTTTGTTGCGGAAGGCGACCGAGAGGCCGTTCTTGATCCAGATGTAATAGGTTTTCAGCCAACCGAGCTTATGCGGGCGGCGGAGCGAGTGCCGGACGCAGAGCTTCCAATAGGACATTGTCCTGCCAACAGTGGCGAGCCGGCGGAAGAGATCGTTGTCTTCCCCGGCGGCGAGATGCTCGCCGAACCCTCCGATCTTCCTGAATGCCTCCGCGCGCACCATCTGGAATTCGCCGGATGAATTACCTGAATGGAACGTATTATTGGAGACAATGTAAAACCAATTGAGCGGCGCGCTGAACACCTTGTCCACGATTGATTTATTCTCCGGCCATGGTTGAAGCGGGACCGTGAGTGCGGCGAGCTTTGAATTCTTGTTGAAAGCCGCGAACGCCTCGTCAAAAAATTTCTGTGGCTCCGGGATAAGTACATCAGCATCAATGAAAACAAGGAATGTTCCCGTCGCGAGCGCCGCGCCTGCGTTCTTCGCTTCGCCGAATGTCTGCCGGCGCGGCTCTCCCCATACCACTATCTTGTCGGTATAGCGGCGCGCGATATCCAGCGTGGTGTCAGTACTCCCGCCGTCGGTGATGATGACCTCGTGCGGCAATTTCAGTCTCTCTAGATTTTTCAGCGTGCGCTCTAAGAATTGCTCTTCGCGAAGCGTCGGGATGATGATTGAAATGACGGGCATATGAACTATTGCTTCTTGATCCAGAGATAGATATCTTCAAGCGCCTTTACGCCGTCGCCGGCGGCGATGTTGTTCTGGTGATAGAGCTCGTCGGTGCAGTCGCCGGCCGCCCAGACGCCGAGGACGTTCGTGCGCTGGTTGTGGGAGTCAACCTTGATGCGCTTGATGAGGTCCATAGAGACCAATCCTTCAGCGAAGTTCGTGCTCGGGATAACACCCGCTTCAACGAACACGCCCGAGACCGCGAGCTCTTTCACTTCTCCCGAATCTTTGTCGGTATATTTCAAACCTTTCACGAATTGTTCGCCTACCACCTCGGTCGGCTCGGCATGCGTGATGATGCGCATGTGCGGATACGCGCCCGCTTTCTCCACGGTTATCGGGTCGGCCTTGAAGTCTTTGTGCCGGTGGATGAGCGTGACGGACTTCGCATAGGCGAGGAGCTGAAGCGCTGTTTCAAATCCGGCATTGCCTCCGCCGATGACCGCCACATCCATTCCTCCGAATAAAGGTCCGTCGCAGGAAGCGCAGTAGGTGACGCCCTTGTTCTCAAATGTGTCCGCGCCCTTGATATCCAGCTTGCGTCGGCCGGCGCCGGTGGCGATAAGGACAGCTTTCGCGGTGAATGCTTTGCCTGTTTTCGTTTTTGCCAAAAATAATTTTTCTGAAGTTTGTTCAAGCGACTCAACGCGCTCATGCAGAGCGAGCGTCACGATGTCGCTCTTCACGGCGTCCAAGTGCGCGACAAATGCTTTGGCGAGTTCGGTGCCGTGGATCTTGGGTGAGCCGATCCAATTCTCAATGCCAAGGGAGACGACCGACTGCCCGCCGATATCTTCAGCGATAAGGACGGTCTTCAAGCGCTTGCGCGCCGCATACACGCCCGCGGCCACTCCCGCGGGCCCTCCGCCGATAATGATGAGGTCGTACATAACCCCATTCTATCATTTCTATTTCTTATGTCTGCGCAGGAATGCCGGAATGGCGCCCCAGGTCTCGTCGTCTTCCGGAGCCGGAGGAGTGACTTCGCGCTTATGCGGCGTTGCCGTCACGATGGGCTCTTCTTTATCCTTCACGACCGGTTCAGCCTTCTCCTTTTCAGACTTCACGTCCAGCTTCTCGTCGCGCTTGAGGATCTCATGATAAATGCGTCCACGATCTTCCTCGCGTTTTTCTCCTGACATAGAGAAGAGAGAACGTTCCGACCCGGAGTGCGATGCGTGTGCGGCACTCTCGGGGAAGCCGGTCGCGATGACGATAATACGGACCTGTCCCTTCTTAAGTTTGTCGTCCTTCATCACGCCCCAAATGATCTTGGCGTTCTTATCCACCGACTCGCTGATGATCTTAGAAGCTTCGTGCACCTCCATGATGCCCAAGTCATCCGAATGAGCGACGACCCAGAGGACCCCCTTGGCGCCAGAGATAGAAATGTCCAGAAGAGGGGAATTGACCGCGCGCTGTGCCGCCTCCTTCGCGCGCTCGTCGCCCTCGGCAATACCGATGCCCATAAGCGTAGGTCCGGCGCCCTCCATGACCGCCTTGATGTCGTTAAAGTCGGTATTGATGTCGCCCGGGGTGCGGATAATATCGGAGACGCCCTCAACCGCCTCGCGAAGAACTTCATCGCAGAGCGCGAAGGCCTGCTTAAGCGAGAGTGTTTTATCAACGACCGTGAGCAACTTGTCGTTCGGGATGACGATGAATGCGTCCACTTCTTTCTTCAGTTCAGCCAGACCTCTCTCGGCGATATCCTTGCGCTGGGCGCCTTCAAAGGAGAACGGTTTCGTGACGATGGCGATGACGAGCGCGCCAACCTCCTTCGCGATCTTGGCGACAACGGCGGAGGCGCCGGTACCGGTCCCGCCTCCCATCCCGCAGGTGATGAACACCATATCGGACCCCTGCAAAGTTTCTTGGATCTGTTGGCGCGTCTCCTCGGCGGCGCGCTTCCCGAGATCAGGGTTCATGCCCGTGCCGAGCCCGCGCGTGAGATTCTTGCCGATGTGTATCTTGCGTTTGGAGAGCGCGCGATGGAGGTCCTGCGCGTCGGAGTTCACGGCGACGAACTCCACACCGCGAACTTTTGAAGTGATCATGTGGTTGATCGCATTACAACCGGAGCCGCCTACGCCGACGACGCGAATTCTCGCAAAAGTCTCGATCTCTGGTTCAACGCGTTTGGACATATAGTAAAAATTATGTGAAAAGTGACGTGCCCGCTATCATACCAGACGCAGACAATATGCAAATATTGACAACCGACGGATACAGCTCGTTATTTAAGGTAAAAACTGCTGGAAAAATTTGCTCATGGACGCGGTAAGGCTCCGCTTCGGTGCGTTCGTGTCGCCGGTGAGGCCCCATATCGCGAGGCCGTAGGCGACCGCCCATGTCGCGTCGCGTATCTTCGTGTCCGCCGAGAGGCGGAACTCCGCCAGCCGCGCCGGGAGTTTCAGCGACCCCCTAGCGATGTCGCTGATACTGCCGACACCCGCGCCACCGCCCGAGATAATGATGCCGGCAGGCAAGGGTCCGCGGCGGCCGAGCGACTTCAGATGTTTGTCAATGAGCGCGAACATCGTCATGAGCCGGCTCTCTATCAGACTGTCCACTTTCTTCCGCGGATACATTTGCCCCGAGAGCCGGCCGATCTTCACGCGCTCGGCTTCTTCGAGCGAGACGCGTAGGCCGAGCGCGATGTCGTCGGTAATGTGGCTAGAGCCCATCGGGAACACTTTGACCGAGACAGGAATGCCTTCGTCATACACCACTATTGAAATAGTCTCGGCACCGATGTTCGCGAGCACACACCCCTTCATCTTCTGGTCGCCTTCAAGGAGCACATAGGAGCCTGCCAAGGGCGATGCCATCTGATCAATGACCTCAATGTCGGCGTCTTCAACCGCTTGCGAGAGTGCGTCCTCATGCTGGGCGAGGCAGGTGACGAAGAGGTAATCAACTTCCAGCCGGACGCCCTTCATCCCGAGCGGGTCGCCAAGCACTTTCGTTCCGTCAATGCGGTATTCGAGCGGGATGCTGTGGAGCACGTGCCGGTTCAGAAATCCGGGCGCGGCCGCCTCGCGCGCGACCTTGCCCGCCTTCTCTATGTCGAGCGCAGTGATCTCCTGGTCGGCGCGCGAGATGATAGCGAAGCCGGTCGCGCGCGCTTCATCAAGCGAGATACCGCCCACGGCGAGGAAGCCGGCGCGTATCGGCACGCGCGCGGCGGACTCCGCCTCCTTCTTCGCTTTGAGGATGCTCGCGGAGACCTCTTCTTTATTGACGATGTAGCCGTGCCGCAGGCCTTTTGATTCCGCCAAGCCAGTACCAAGAATACGAAGTTGCCGCGCTCCCCGCTTATCGAAGAGTTCCTCGACGACGACCATTTTTACCTGGTACGTGCCGATGTCGATGCCGGTCGCTATGCGCCGCGCCATAGTGTGCCAGGAGATTTCGTTCGCATGTCTCCATCCTAGCACCATGCGCCCATCCTTTTATATGCAGTGCACCGTGGATAAAGAGGTAGAGAATGAACACGCGCTCGCTCATGCCATATGCAGGAGATTGTTTCTTCGCCTCGCTCAAACAAATAATAATTTCACCGCTCTTCGCGCCGAGCGCGTAGGAGAGCACATTCGGGACATATGTTTTCCCGCGCAATTTTTTATTCAAAGCTTTTGCTCTTGTCGCGCCGACGAAGACGAGCGAGACGTCCCAACCGGGGAGCACTTTTTCTGCAATCTGAGAAAATACGGGACGCGGCGCCACAGGGCGCCGCGTCAAATTCTGTATTGAAACACCCGCCATTTTATAGTGAGCAACGTCGAACTATCGCTTATCGCTTGCCGCCCTTGCGCACCTTCTTCGCGGCGGGGTCTATCTTGCCGAGCTTCACGAGTTCGTTGTAGGTCTCGCGGCGGACTTTAGAAATGAGCGCGCGCTTGTGGCCGACGTTCTTGGACTCGGAACGTTCAAAGTACCGGCGGTCGCGCATCTCTCGCACGAGGCCGAGCCCCTGCGCTCTGCGGGTGAATCGGCGGATGAGCGCGGTGGAACTCTCGTTCTTCCCGCGCTTCACTTCTACTCTCGTGCCTGCCGTCATAGTGGAAAGACTCTAACATACCATGTGCTATTGTGTCTATCATGAATACACCGACACAAGAACGCCGTAGCACGTTAGTTTTCCGCCTTTCTTTTATAAGCGTGATACTGGCACTGGCCGTGGTGCTGTTAATAATCAGCTTTGAGATCTATGTCCGATGGTTTGTAAATAAGGATTTCGCGCTCCTCGGAGGGTTTGAACTAGAAGCACTCACCATTTCTGCATTCGCTCTTATTCTCGGTATGGTGTATAGGTACCGCTCGGGAGAGAAACAAATATGACTCGTACATAAAAATAAAAAACGCCCGCGGAGCGGGCGTGTGAATGAGGCGCGGAGCTAACGGCCGTTAATCGCGTTAAACAAGTCGAATTCGGTCTTCAGGTGGCTCTCCACTGCCAGAGCATCGTCGTAGAGCGCCTTCCTTGTGTCAACCCAATGGCCAACGGCAAGGACCAGAAAGTGGAAGACACCTCCCAAACTGATCCCCGTTTTTTCGACGATGTCCGACAGGGTCGACTCAGCAATTCGAACGCACACGGCCTTTTCATAAGTGTTGGACGCGGGTCCTCTCGGAACATATTCGATTTCGATGTACAGCCACTCGCCGGACCGCGCCAGCCCGAAGGTCTTATACCCACTTACAAGAGGCCTCTCTTTCGGTTTATACCCAGTTCTCCGTGCGAACGGCGTGCCGGCAAATATGTCTTGGGTTTGCAGATTCCACCTTGCGTTCGCGGCGATTAACGGCTCGTCCCTGAGAAGTCCGTGACACATGCCGTCTCCGCCGTCGAGACATGCTATCCCGCCCAGGGTTTCGAGCGTAATCCTATCCAGGTATCGTCGCAATACGACGGCCTGGTTCTCCACCATTTCAATCTGCAAAGAGCGGGGCACTACTACTTTTTTGAACTGGTTGCGAATTACATTGCTACAACTGATTGACGAGGGCATACCCTGTCTCCTTCTCAATATGAGGGGCGCACCCCTCGGGACACATACTCTTACTGGTTTGGTATGGAAAGTCAAGCGAAGGACTTCAGGCGCTCGGCGGGTTGACAATGTACCAAGGAGAGATTAGTATATAATTATAATATTAACATTATGATACAAAAAGTACTTAAAGTAGGTTCCTCGGCGGCAGTAACGCTGCCCAAGAAGGCTCTTCGAGAGCTCGGACTTTCGATAGGTGACGACATCTCTCTTACTATCGACCCCGCGCACAAGCAGGTCGTCATGGAGCAGGCGATCCCGATTGATCATGAGATGATTGCGTGGACAAAGCGTTTCATCGAGCGGTATCGCCCTGCGCTTAAAGCTCTTGCGAAATAATGACCCGCTATCTGACGGCGGAGGAAGTTCTTGCCATCCACTCGTTGGTTGTTGAGGCAACGGGCGGATCGCACGGTCTGCGAGATGTCGGCCTCTTGGCATCAATAGTGGCGCGACCCCAAGCGGGATTCGGCGGGAAAGATCTCCATCAGGACGTATTTACGAAGGCGGCAGTGTTTGCCGAGGCCATCACGAATTACCACGTATTTATAGACGGCAATAAGCGAACGGCCTTTGTTGCCATGGCTCGTTTTCTCGTCATCAATGGATATCAAATTATCGCGACCAATGAAGAGGTTGAAGAGGCCATGCTGGCGGTTGCTGAAAAACGAATGAATGAAGCCAAGCTCGCGGCCTGGCTTAAGAAGCATTCAAAACGAACTTAGGCGAACGACTTCAGGCGCTCGGCGAGGCCGAGAAGGGGAAGGATAGTTTCTTCTTGGGTAGCACGGTTGCGCAGGATGGCGGAACCTTCCAGCGCCTCCTTGCGCCCCATGATGAGAAGGTACGGGCTGTTGCGCTTCTCGGCGAGGTGGATCTGTTCGGTGAGTGATTCCACGCCGATATCCTGGGCGAGCGAGACACGAGCCCTGCGGAAGTCTTCGGCGAGGCGGATAG
>Ga0163199_1002451_pt1 | contig 11372 bp, 9 predicted proteins | sample PL_2010_150m_FD_113537 | JGI IMG/M metagenome (GOLD analysis project Ga0163199, IMG submission 113537) | Freshwater microbial communities from Powell Lake, British Columbia, Canada to study Microbial Dark Matter (Phase II) - PL_2010_150m | ecosystem: Environmental > Aquatic > Freshwater > Lake ...
CGTGTTGGCGAAGCGAAACCAGTTTGAGCTCTTCCTTAAGACCAGCGTCCTTGCCGACCGCTGATTTGAATCACCAATCCTGCAGGGCGTCGGTCTCGCAAGCGCCGCTCCGCGGAGAACGCTCCGGTCAGTAGTTTTGCCCGAAGGCATGGCGCACGGCGGACTTCATCGCCGCCGGGTAGAGTGTGCCCTGATGGAGAACCAAGGTTTGGCCGTCGGAAAACGTCAGCGTGAATCGGAACACCCGCAGGCTGTTCGAGATCGTAGCCAGCCAATTCATTCGCGGATCATTGAACTCGAGCGCCTCCGACCCACCGCGCCACGTGCCGTCCAACTCGCCCTTCGGCTGCGCATCGTCCGCCAAGTTCACCGCCGCGTCATCCGAAACGTCCTCCACGCGAACGCGGCGCAGCCCCCGTTTGCGGTGGTCGGTGAACACGAACTCGTAGACAATCTTCTTGTCGGCATTCGGCGCGAAGCTGGCCATGCGAACTTGCACGCCGGCCTCGTTGGTGAACTCGACGCCGTTGGCGCCCAAGGGCACGCGGATTTTTTCCCCGCCGGCCCCCGTCGCGACCATCTCGAAGCTGCCGGTGGCACAACCCACCAGTCCGACGCTCAACAGTCCGCCGAGGATGAACACCGCCCCGAGGCAGGCAAACGAACTGGACGACAAGCCAGCGCATCGGAAGGTAAATCGGAGATTCCAGGGCACATCTCTCGGTGCCAACCGAAACGTCGCATGACGAGAACAAATCCGAATCGAATCACCAACCTCGCAACAACGACGTCATGGCCGAGCGAGACCAGTTCACGCTTTTCCCAACAACCAGCGTCCTCGCCGACCGCTAACCCACCCTATCCCGGATCTTCGTCACCGAGTTCACGGAGGAGGCGCGGAGGTAACGGAGAGAGATGGGGTGTCCTCGCTCGGTGATCTCGGTCTGGGCCCTCTGTGATCCCTGTGACAAACGCAGGAAAAAACCGTCTGGTCTTAAGCAACGTCTGCCGGCTTGGCGGCCGAACCAGCCACCATCGCGTCCGCGTAGACGAACCGCCAGCGGACCTCGCGTTGCAACGGGGACTCCTCGATGACCACGGTGTTGCTCTTCACGTAGCCCGGTCCGCGCACGAGATCCGGAATCATCTCCTCCTTCGCCTTGGCGATCTTCGACGTAAACCAGGTGGGCGCCATCGGAGCCGTGGCCGCAAAATAATCTCTCAGGGAAATGTTGTTCATAGGTCGAATGCCAATAACCCGATCATCGGCCGATTGCCATCTCCGTTTCCTCGACCAGCATCCGCGCATGAAATCCCTGCTGCTTTGGTTTCTCGCCGGCGCGCTCGCGTTTGCCCAACCCGCCACCAAGCCCGTGCTCGTCATCTTCGAAACCGAACTCGGACGAATCACCCTGGCGGTCGACGTCGACCGGGCGCCGCTCACCGGCGCGAATTTCCTGAAATACGTCGACGGCCGGTTCTACGACGGCGGCATGGTCAACCGATCGGTGCGGCCGGACAACACGGTGCGGCACGACGTCGAGATTCAGGTGATTCAGTTTCAGTCGAACTCGGCACGCATGAAGGAGTTGTTTCCACCCATTCCGCTGGAGCGGACCACGGTGACCGGATTGAAGCACGTCAACGGGGCGATTTCCATGGCCCGCGATGGTCCCACCAGCGCCACCTCTTCCTTTTTCGTCGCGATCGGCGACCAGCCCTCCCTGGACTTCGGGGGCAAGCGCCACGGCGATGGACAAGGCTTCGCGGCCTTCGGCCGCGTGGCCGAAGGCATGGACGTGGTGAAGAAGATTCAAGCTTCTCCGACCGGCCCCACGGGCGAATTTGGCCCCGAAACCCTCGCCCCGCCAATCAAGATTCGAAAAGCGTATCGCGCGCCTTGAGGCGGGCGCCTTGCTTTTCGCGTCTCTTCGCGCCCTGGCGGCCAAGGCTCCGTCGCGCCGCTTCCGCCTCAAGTTTCCCCCGCCCCCGCCGATAATTGGAGCCATGCCCTCTGTAAATGGCCTAGGCAATGTCGCGGCCGGATCCATTTTCGTCCCGAAAACGTCGACGGATCCCGTCACCGTGGCGACGGCCTTGACCACGCTGCGGCTCAAACCGACCAGCACGGTCGTCATCGCCGACAGCCTCCAGAATATCCAGAAGAACCTCGATGCGCTGCAGAAGGTGGCCGCCAAAGTCACCAGCCTGACCACCACCGACACGAGTCAGAGCCTGTCGATCAGCGTGGCGCAGTATCAGAGTGACAGCGGCATTCTCGCCAAATGGGGCGCGGGCGACGGCAACACGGTCGAGGTCACCGGCGTGAAGGCCGCCAGCGCCGCGGCCCTCGTCGCGGCGAAGCCGGACTACGTCACCTCGATCACGGTCTCCGACTCCAGCGCCAGCATCCAAAAGAAGCTCGACGACCTCCAGGCGCTCGTGAGCAGCGGCGCCCTGCGGCAGATCGTCCAGACCGGGGCCGCGGCGACCTTGAAGATCACAGCCGCGCAATTGACCGCCGATGCGGCCGCGCTCGACGCGATCAAGAACCACGCCTACTCGCTCGCGATCACCGACGCCAGCGTGAGCGACACCCTCGGCCTCGACAGCCAGACCGCCCTCACCGCCAACGCCAAGATCAAGTCGATTGACGTCAAGGACACGACGGATGCGATCGAAACGAATCTCGACGCGCTCCAGCGCGTGGGCCTGCGCCTCAAGAGCATCTCGCAGACCGACACCGACACGCCGCTGACCGTGACCGGCGACCAATACACGCAGGACGCGAAGGCGCTCGGGAAAATCGTCACGAGCTACCAGCTCGACGTGATTCGCGCCGCCGCGGCGCAGACCTCGTTGCTGGCGGCCAACCAGAAGGTCGTGACGATCTCCGTCGCCGACTCCGCCGCGAATATCTCGAAAAAATGGTCGCTGATGCAGCGGCTGGTCGACTCCTTGACCTCGGTCGAGGTGTCCGACTCGGCGAATGCGATCACGATCACCGGGGACCAGCTCGCCCAGAGCGAGGACCTGCTGGCAAAGTTCGACGACGACACCGATCACACCTACAAGCTGGCCGTGACCGGCGTGAACGCCGGCTCCGCCAGAGCGGCCGCCGACGTCAATCACGTCGAGTCGGTGGACGTGGCGGACACCGCCGCCAACGTCGCCGCAAACCTCGATGACCTGCAGTCGATCAATGAACTCGGCCTGCTCAAGAGTGTCGCGCTGATCGGCAAGAACCTCTCGTTGTCGATGGATGCAGCGCGGCTCCAGAGCGATCAGCTCACCGCCACGCAGAGTGTGCTGAGCAAGATTGTCGGTGGAAACTACGGCCTCGCCGTCACCGGCGTTGCGATGACGGCGCTGAACGACCTCGCGAGCAACTCGCACGTGGTCTCGCTCCAAGTCGGTGCCTCCAGCGATCAAATCGAGGCCAACCTCGACTCGCTCTACCAACTCGGGAAGAAGGTGACCAGCATCCAGCAGTCCGACAGCGGTGAGGCACTCGATGTCACCCAGGCGAGCTTCGAATCGCGCGCCTCGGTCCTGGCCAAGATCGAAGGCGGCTACACGGTCAACCTCACCGGTGTCGCTGCGAACAAGGCCTATTTGGACGCGCTGAACGGCCACGTGGCGAAGATCGACGTGGCCGACAGCGGCAAAAATCTCCTCGCGAACTGGGACTCCCTCCGCTCCGTCGGCGACACACTCAACGGCCTCAGCAAGACCGACGATGGCTCGTTGGCCCTCTCCGTCAGCCAGTATCATTCCGGCCTCAACGATCAGTTGTTGGGGAAGTTCGAGGCCACCCTGAAGTTTTCGGTCTTTGGCGCCAGTGTCGTGCAGGCCACGCAAATCGGCGCCGATGCCGCGGTGGACAAGGTCGACGTGACGGACGACGGCAGTGCCGTCACCAGCCAGCTCTCCGACCTCGAAGACCTCCGCACGAATGGCAAACTCAACAGCATCTCCCTGAGCACTCCATCCGCGAGTCTCGCGCTCCACGCCGGTGACCTCGATGGCGCGCAGGGCGTCCTCGATCTCATCAAGGGCGGGCACTACACGCTCGCCGTTGATCAAGTCGATGCCGCCGACGCCAAGACCCTGCTCACGTCCAACGCCAAGATCGCGAACATGAAGGTCACCGGGGACGCTTCCAGCATCGTCGACAACCTCGCCGACCTCGCCGAAATTGGCCACAAGCTGGTGGATATCGAGCAAACCGACGCGGACACCACCGGGCTCAGCCTGACGGGTGCGGCCTTCGAGCAGAACAAGGGCACGCTCGCCAAGATCGCCGGCGGTTATCTCGCCGATCTTTCGGATGTCAGCGCCTCGCGCGCCGCAACCTTGGCCGCCAGCACGTATGTCAAATCGCTGCAGGTGTCCGACACTGGCGAGCACCTCTCCGCGGTGTGGAACACGCTGGGCACGCTCGGCACCAAACTCACGGACATCGCACAGTCCGACTCCTCAGCGCTTCAGTTGACGATGAGCCAATGGACCTCCGCCCCGGGTGTGAGCGACAAGTTCTCCACCACGCTCGCCGTCTCCATCTCGGGTGCGAGCATCGTGGATGTCGCCACACTCAGCAACGACGACGCCGTGCAGCAAATCCAGGTCACCGACAACGCGGGCGCGATTTCGGACGCACTGATCGATTTGGCCGCCGAGTCCAAGCTCACCCAGATTCAGCTCTCCGACCCCACGACCGCGCTGACAATGTCGGCCGACACTTACGGAGCCTCGGCCGACTTGCTCGGCCTGATCAAGGACGGCGCATACAAGGTGGCGCTGAACGAGGTTGCCGTGGCTGATGCCGTGACGGTGGGCGCCGACACCCACGTGAGTGCGATGGAGGTGACGGGCTCCAGTGCGGACATCGCCACGGATTTCGACGCCCTGTCCGCCCTCTCCAACGTGAGCACGCTCGCGCTCAGCAACGAAGGCGGCACGCTCGCGCTCAGCTCGTCGCAAATTCTGGGCAGCGCCGACACCCTCGCGAAAATCACCAACGCCTTTCAACTCTCCGCGACCGGCGTGGCGATGGCCGACCTCGCCGAGATCCAAGCCGTCAATCAAGTCGCCTTGATCGGCATCAGTGACACCGCTGCGAACCTCTCGGACAACTTTGACGAAATCCTGGCGCTCGGCGGTTCGCTCTCGAGCATCCATCTCACCGACACGACGCCCGTCCTGTCGTTGACGCAGCAGGACTGGGCCTCCGGGGCCAGCGAATTGGGCAAAATTGATGGCAGCTACCAAGTCGACCTTTCGGAGGTCGTGGCTGGCGACGCGGCAACTCTCGCAGTCGACTCGACCGTCCGCCAGTTGTCGGTCGCCGACACCTCCGGCGACATCGCCAACAGCTGGAGCACATTGATCGATCTCTACAACGAAGGCGCCGGCAAGCTGACGGGTATCACGCTGACCGATGCCGATGGATTGACGCTCACGGCGGCACAGCAGACCGCGGGCGCGTCGATGATCACCGCACTGCTGCCCGACGAGACGATTCAGACTGCCGCCTGAACGGTCAGGCGTTTGAAACAGTGAAGAACAATTTCACGCCGGGCATCCCAGTGGAGGGTCTGGGCCGCGACGGGCAGCGTCGTGCCGATCAGCAATGCCGCATGAACTCGCCGATGAACCGGTCGACGTTTTCCCCTGACACCTGACACTCGATTTGGCGGCGCAGGCCGTGGATGTGCTGGGTGAGTTGCAGCGTCACGCCCAGGCGTTGGGCGAGTTGGGCGATGTTGCGGGCCCGGCGCTGCCAGAACCAGCACGTCATGCCCAAGGAGATGGGTCTGGCCGGTGCGTGATCGAATTTGGTCGTCGTCGGTTTCATGCGTGATCGGTGGGACTGTGAAGCGAAAACCGGGCCAATCTCCGCCGCGCAGCCAAGAAAGATCATCGTCCCACTGCATTCGCAGACTGTCCGGTCGCTGGTGCGTTGCCCATGCAGCGGCGCCACGGAAGTTCCTTTCTGCGCCTCATGCGTCTTTCTTCACCAATGCACCTCCGCTTCACCTTCGCCCTCGCTATGTTCGTCCCCGCGACCGCCGCGCTTTCGCTTCATGCGGCAGACATCGCACCGGTTGTCGCCAAATCCGTGATAAGCTCCGCCGTGACCGTGAAGGACGACGGCGCGATGTTCATTCTCGAAAACGGCATTGTGACCGCCCGCATCAACAAACGAAACGGCGATCTCGAATCGCTCATCTACCAGGGCATCGACACGATGGGCCACGACCAGGGTCGCGCCGGGTATTGGGAGCAGGACCCGTCCGCCGCGGCGAAGGTTGGCGGCCTCACGCAATCCATCACCATCGACCCGGCGAAAAACGGCGGCGTGCGCGCGGAGGTTTCCATCAAGGGCGTCACCAAGGGCGACCCGACCGCCGGCCTGACGCCCGGCTCACCCGGTGCACCCGCGAGCGGCACGGTGAATTGCGATCTCGAGTTGCGCTACGCACTCGGCCGCGGCGAGAGCGGCGTCTACGCCTACGCGATTTTCTCCCACCCCGAGAACTACGGGCCGCTCAACATGCCCGAGAGCCGCTACATCACGAAGCTCAACCAGGTCTTCGACTGGATCTCCGTGGATGCCGACCGCAACATGCTCCAGTGCGCGCCGACGGATTGGGGCACCGGCGTGGTCGTCCACGCCAAGGAGCAGCGCATCATGAGCAAGGGTGTCTACAAGAATTCGGTGGAGCACAAATACAGCTACAACGCCGTCCAATACAAAATCCCCGCCTATGGCTGGTCGAGCACGCAGCACAAGGTCGGCATCTGGTTCATCAACCCGACCATCGAATACCTCAGCGGCGGCGCGACCAAGCAGGAGCTCGTCTGCCACTTCGGCGACAACGGCAACCCCGACCCGATCATCCTGAACTACTGGCGCGGCACGCACTACGGCGGCGGCGCCTCGGCTAGCATCGCCGCTGGCGAGAAGTGGAGCAAGGTCATCGGCCCGATGTTCATCTACGTGAACTCGCTCGACCGCTTCAAGACACCCACGCCCGCTGACCTCGACACGCTCGCCGCCACCGCCGGCAATCCCACGGTGCCGCCTGCATGGAAGGACAACGCGACCGCGCTCTGGCAGGACGCACTCGCGCAGGCGAAGCAGGAAAAGGCGAAGTGGCCCTTCGATTGGGTCAACGGCGTAGACTACCCGCACCAGAATGAGCGCGGCAACGTGAGCGGTCGCATCGTCCTCAACGACCCGCAGGCCGCAACGACCAAGCTCCCGCACCTCACCGTCGGCCTCGCCTACCCGCATCCCGTCGTCATCGACAGTGGCGGCAACGTTTCCGCGCTGGTGCCCGCCGCCGAGCCCACTCCCGCGGTCGCTCCCGTGCCGGGAGGGCCGGGTCGTGGTGGCTTTGGCCGCGGCGGTTTTGCGCGCCGCGCGATGGATTGGGCGCACGACGCGAAGAATTACCAATTCTGGAATGACGGCACCGAGGACGGCAAATTCACCATCACCAACGTGCGCCCCGGAAAATACACGCTGCACGCGTTCGCCGACGGCGTGCTCGGCGAGTTCGCGCGGGCCGATATCACCGTCGAAGCCGGCAAGTCCATCGACCTCGGTCAGCTCGAGTGGAAGCCGCTGCGCTACGGCCGGCAGGTGTGGGAAATCGGCTTCCCAGATCGCACCGGCGGCAAGTTCTTCAAGGGCGACAGCGACAACTACTGGCTCTGGGGCTGGGGCCTGCGCTACCCGCTGCATTTCCCCAACGACGTCACCTACACCATCGGCAAAAGCGACTATCGCAAGGACTGGTTTTTCCAGCACACGCCGCACAGCGAGTCCACGGCGTGGCTGAACCCCGCCGCGAAGGACCCCGCGAACCAACGCTTCGGCTGGGTCAAGGCGGAGTCCCTCGACCAATACCCGCAGACCAACCAAAGCGGCCCGTGGCGGATCTACGGCCGGGGCCGCGCCTGCACCTGGACGATTAAGTTCAACCTCGACAAAACATCCGTCGGTTTCGCCGCGCTGCGCATCGCACTCGCCGGCGCCGACACGCAACAGCTCATCATCGGCGTCAACGGCAAGGAAACCGGCATCATCCGCCCGGCGAGCACCAACGCCCTCCGCTACAACACCAATAAGAGCGTGTGGCAGGAGCACACGCTGAAGTTCGACGCCGCGCTGCTCAAAGCCGGCGAAAACGAAATCCAACTCACCGTCCCCGCCGGCGACCTCACGACTGGCGTTGTCTACGATTACCTGCGCCTCGAGCTCAATGAGACCACCAAGCTCGACGGCACGCCGGTGGTGATGAAGTAAGGATGTCGGGAAAGAGATGGTAAAACCACCGCGGCACAGGGTCACCGAGAGCTGACCCTCCTCGGGGCGTCCGGGCATCAACTCCGTGCCTGCTCCGTGTCCCGGTGGTTAGGAACGATTTTATCCGTGCTCATCCGCGTAATCCGTGGTTAAGAAATCCTCCCATGATCTGGTCACGATTCAAAACCCACTTCTACCACAACGCCGAGCTCAGGCTTTCGCTCGACGTTTCGCGCATGCCGTTTCCCAACGAGTTTCTGGTCTCGATGGCGCCGAAGATGGAGCAGGCGTTCGCCGACATGGCGGCGCTCGAAAAGGGCGCCATCGCCAATCCCGATGAAAAACGCATGGTCGGCCACTACTGGCTCCGCACACCCAGCCTCGCACCGACGCCCGAACTGCACACCGAAATCCTCGACACGCTCGCCCGCATTGTGGACTTCGCCGCGCGCGTGCACTCCGGCGAAATCGCCGGCCCGAAGGGTAAGTTCAAGAACCTCCTCGTCATCGGCATCGGCGGCTCCGCGCTCGGCCCGCAGCTCGTCGCGCACGCGCTCGGCCAGCCGCGCAAGGACAAGCTCGCCGTCTCGTTCTTCGACAACACCGATCCCGACGGCATCGACTACGTGCTGAACGGGCTGCGCGGTCAGCTCGCGAAGACCCTCGTCGTCGTCATCTCGAAATCCGGCGGCACCGCGGAGACGCGCAACGGCATGCTCGAAGCCATCGCCGCCTTCAAGGCCGCGAAGCTCGACTACCCGAAGCAGTTCGTCGCCGTTACCGGCGTCGGCTCGAAGCTCGACGACACCGCGGTGAGCGAAGGCTGGCTCGCGCGGTTCCCGATGTGGGACTGGGTGGGCGGCCGCACGAGCGAGCTCTGCGCTGTCGGCCTCTTGCCCGCCGCCCTCCAGGGCATCGACATCCAGGCGATGCTCGACGGTGCCGCCGCCATGGACGCCGTCACGCGCCAGCCCAACATCGCCCAAAATCCCGCCGCGCTCATGGCGCTCATGTGGCATTTCGCGACCGACGGCCGCGGGGCGAAAGACATGGTTGTCCTTCCCTACAAGGACCGGCTGCTGCTCTTCTCGCGCTACCTCCAGCAGCTCGTGATGGAGTCGCTCGGCAAGGAACTCGACCTCCAGGGCAACGTCGTCAATCAGGGCATCGCCGTCTATGGCAACAAGGGCTCGACCGACCAGCACGCCTACGTGCAACAGCTCCGCGAGGGGGTGAACAATTTCTTCGTCACCTTCATCGAGGTCCTGAAAGACCGCGACGCGAAGACCTCCCTCGAAGTCGAGCCCGGCATCACCGCCGGCGACTACCTGCAGGGCTTTTACCTCGGCACGCGCGACGCGCTCACCGAAAAGGACCGCCACTCGATTACGCTCACGCTGCCCGATGTCTCGCCGCGCTCGCTCGGCATGCTCATCGCGCTCTACGAGCGCGTCACTGGTCTCTACGCGTCGCTCGTCGGCATCAACGCCTACCATCAGCCCGGCGTCGAAGCCGGCAAGAAGGCCGCCGGTGGTGTCATCGCATTGAAACAAAAACTCACCGCCGCGCTCAAGGCTGCGCCCGGCAAGTCCTTTACGCCCGAGCAACTGGCCGCCGAAATCGGCGCGCCCGAGAAAACGGAACTCGCCTTCAAGATTCTCGAGCATCTCGCCGCCAACAAGAACAGCGGCGTGAAGAAGCGCGTGAAGACGCCGTGGTTCGCGTCGACTTATCGCGCCGGCTGACTTTGCATCGGCGGTCTATGACCGCCGTTGAAAACCTTCCGCCATTTGCTCGGCGGCCATAGACCGCCGCTACAACACCCCCCATGCACCGCCTGCCGATCCTCCTCAGCATCGTCGCCCTCCTCGGCGCCGCGCTTTCGGCCGGACTCTACCTCCGCATGGGCAACTCGAAACAGCTTCTCCAGGTCCAACTCGCCGACTCGACCGCACGCGCGACCAAACTGGAAACCGACCTCGCGGCCGCCAACGAGCAAAGTGGCACCCTGAAGGCCAATCTCAGCGCCGCGTCGACCGAACTCGCCGCGACGCGCGAGAGACTCACGGCGACCGAGCTGCGCGCCGTCGTCCTCGATCACGACCTCACGCAGGCGAAAACGCTGCTTTCCATCCAGGAGCAGAATGCCCGGGCCCTCGCGGCGGAAGTCGCCTCGCTCCGCCACGACCTCGACGACGTCCACAGCACGTTCGCGTCTCCCGAAGCGGTCACTGCCTACAAGAGCACCATCGCCGAACTCGAGCGTCAGCTCGCCAATGCCCGCAACGGCGCTGCGGCGCCCTCCGCCGCGGGCGCGTCGACGGCGGTGTTTACCAGCCGCTCGGGCCGCGCCACCGTGCTCACGGTGGGGCCGTCGAGCGCGTTTGTCGTCCTCAACTTCGGCTCGTCGCGCGGCGCCAAGCTCGGCCAGAGGCTCGAGGTCCGCCAGGGAACCCAAATCGTCGCCACGGTTCTCATCAGCGATGTCCGCACCAACTTCTCCGTCGCCCAAGTCCAGCCGGATACCCTGCGTGGAGTCTTGCAGAAAGGCGATTCTGCCCTATTAGTCCGCTGAGCCATGAACACTTTGAAGAAACCTATTGCCATATTACTGCTCGCGCTCGGCGCGCTGCTCGGCGGCTGCCAGTTGCAGCCCCAGAAAGACACCTCGATTCCGTGGAGCCGCCCCGCCGGCTGGGAAGGCCAGATTCCCGGCATGGGCGCGCCTTCCGGCAGCGGACGCTGATCCTCGTCCAATTCTCTCTCGCAAAATCCGGCCTCGCGCCGGATTTTTTGTTTGGAAACAAAAAAAGTGACCGCCAACGCCTCGCTCACGCCCCTCCCCGGCCACCTCTACGTCGTCGCCACGCCCATCGGCAACCTCGCCGACCTCACGGACCGCGCCCGCGCCATTCTCGGCGCCGTCGACCTCATCGCCTGCGAAGACACGCGCACGACCGGTCCGATGCTCACCCGCCTCGGCCTGCACAAGGAACTCCTCGCCTACCACGAGCACAACGAGCTCGAGGCCGCCGAGAAACTCGCCGATCTGCTC
>Ga0163199_1002453_pt1 | contig 11369 bp, 8 predicted proteins | sample PL_2010_150m_FD_113537 | JGI IMG/M metagenome (GOLD analysis project Ga0163199, IMG submission 113537) | Freshwater microbial communities from Powell Lake, British Columbia, Canada to study Microbial Dark Matter (Phase II) - PL_2010_150m | ecosystem: Environmental > Aquatic > Freshwater > Lake ...
CTGGGCGAGGACGGCGTCTGCCGGGGCGGAGACCTCCTTGAGTGCTTCGACTCCCTCGGCAGCGGATTTTTGCGCGGAGTCTTTCGCGTGCCCGTAGCGCGCGGCGCTGCCGGCTTTCATGGCCGCGTGGCTGCCCATCCCCCGGTATTGTTTGTAGAATTTCCCGTTGATTTCCATGATCTGCCCGGGGGCTTCCGGGCAGCCGGCCAGAAGGCTTCCGCAGACGACCGCGTGCGCGAGGGTGAGCGCCTTGACGATGTCTCCGGATTTCGTGATGCCGCCGTCCGCGAGGATCGTCACGTCGCATTGTTCCGCCGCTTTCGTGCAGACGTAGAGGGCTGTGAGTTGCGGGATGCCGACGCCGGCCACGACCCGTGTCGTGCAGATCGAGCCAGGGCCCTGGCCGACTTTCACGGTGTTCGCTCCGCAGGACGCAAGGAATTCGACGCCCGAAGCGCTGGTGACGTTTCCAGCAATGATCGGAAGGGAAGGGTATGCCCTGCGGATCGTCTTCACGGCATCACCGACTCCGCGCGTGTGTCCATGGGCGGTTGAGACGGCGACCGCATCGAGTCCGCGGTCAACAAGCGCCCCCACATGTTCCAGCAGAGCTGCGGCGTCCAAGTCGCCGGAGGCATTCCGGGGAGCCCCGACGGCCGCGCCGCAGACGAGGCGGAACTTTTCGTCCCGCGCCGGCTTCGTCCTCAGCGAGCGCTCCTGTGTGATTCGCTCGATGTCGCTTAGCGTGAAAAGCCCTCGGAGCCGGTCGCTTTCATCCACCACGAGCAGCTTGTGAATGCCGATGTTCTCGGTGAAAAACCGGTCCGCCCGCGCGATCGGGTCGTCGCCGAGTTCGCTTTCGCAAATCGTCAAAACCTGCGAGCGCGGGACCATCGCTTCCAGCACCCCGCGCGAGGCAAAGCGCGGCCGCACGCAGTGGCCAGGGAGTAGCCCGAGCAGCACGCCGGATTCATTCACGACGGGAAATGTGCTGAACGAGAACTTTTTTTCCTCGATCAGCCCGAGGACGTCACCGATCTGCTGGTCGGGGGCGACCTTGATCGGTTCGCGGATGAGCCCGTGGACGTGGTTTTTCACCCGGGAGACCTCCGAGAGCTGCTGGCGCTGCGGCATGTTGTAGTGGATCAGCCCGAGGCCGCCGTTCAGCGCGAGGGCGATGGCCATCCGGGATTCCGTCACCGTGTCCATGTCGGCTGACACGACCGGCAATTGAAGCGAGAGTCCCGGCGCAAGGGTCGTGCCGAAATCCGCCTCCTTCGGCAGGATTTCGGAATAGAGAGTTGCCAGAGAAACATCGTCGTAGGTCAATGCCAGCCCGGCAGTCGCTTCAAAAAAATCGTCCGCAGGACGATAAAACAGCCGGTCCAATCCCGCCGGCGAGGATGACGTTATGGGTTCCATGAGGCATCATGCATGCGCCCGGCCGGAAAAATCAAGCGGGAAACTCACGCCGGACTGTTTTTGCTCGATTGCGGGGCAGAACTGGCGGGGATGAGGGTGAGGGGATCATCGTGGTCCATGACCTTGCGGCAAGTCGCGAAGAAATCCGCACGGGTTGAGACGCGGCGGATTGCGTGGAGGAAGTCAGGGCCGATTCCCTCGCCCAGAAAATTCATGTATTTTTTCATCTTGTGGACCTGCGCGCGCTCGGGTGCATCGCTGGAGCAGCCGGTTTCGTAGAGGGCTTCCACGTAGGCTAGGACATCGCGTCCTGAGGGATAGGCGACCGGGCGGCCCTCCAGAAAGTCGCGGATCTGCCGGAAAATCCAGGGGTTCCGGATTGCTCCGCGCCCGATCATGAGCCCCCGCGCGCCGGTTGCTTCCAGCACGCGGACGGCATCCGTGACCGAGGAGACGTTTCCATTGGCAATCACCGGACACGGAAGGTGCGCGACAGCCTGCGCGATCCGGTCGAGGTGGACGTGCGGGCCGTATTTTTCCATGACCGTGCGTCCGTGGACGGTCAGGAGGTCGATCCGGTGGCGGGCGAAAATTTCCAAGAGCCGGTCGAATTCACACGGGTCCGAAAATCCAATGCGCGTCTTCACGGTGAAGAAACCTGCGATCCCTTCGCGGAGGGCACCGAGAAGTGCATCCACCCGCTCCGGGTTGCGGAGGAGTCCGCCTCCGGCGCACTTGCGGTAAACGACCGGTGCCGGGCAGCCGAGGTTGAGATCCACAGCCGCGACCGGATGGCGTTCGAGACACTGCGCCGTTTTCACCATCCACCCGACATCGTTGCCGATGATCTGTGCGACAGCGGGTTTGCCCGTAGGGTTCTCGGTGATCGAGCGCAGGATCGAGCGCTCCGGACGGTATCCTGCCGTGACGCGGAAATACTCGGTGAAATAGATGTCCGGCCCGCCATAGGAGGCCATGAGCTTCCAGAACGCCCAGTCCGTGACATCCTGCATGGGAGCCAGCGCGAGGAAGGGGCGGTGTGCGGGCAGGACGGAGATCATATAAAATCGGCGGCGGCCCGGCCCGCTCTTGTTCCCATGCAAAAGCATCCCTGCATGAGGTATCCTCCGGTCGGAGCCTCCCAGTCCACCATTTCGCCCGCGACAAATATTCCCGGGAATTTTTTCAGCATCAGGTTCTCATCGATTTCGCTCCAGCAGACCCCACCTGCCGATGAGATCGCTTCGGCGAGCGGGCGCGGGCGGTTGAGCCGGACGGGAAATTCCTTCACCCCCGCCGCGAAAGTTTCCCGCGACGTCCACTGGGCGCTGCGGCTCCGCAGGAGAACGCGGGCGGTCTCCTGGATCCGGCAGCGCTCGAACGCCTCGTGGAGATGAAACGTCCCTCCGACGGGCATGCGCTCCATTAGAGCCTCAAAGGAAAACGCGGGTTTGAAATCCAGCACGACAACCGGGTTTTCGCGGAGCGCTGGGCCGAGTGAGTAGATCGCGCCACCTTCGAGTCCGTAGGCAGTGATCAGCAGCTCCCCATCGCCGACGGCATCACCCGCGCGTGCCCGGATGTTTTTCAGAGGTTTTCCCTCCGCTGAGGTCAGCACCTCCTGCGGCCAGTCCGTTTCCCATCCGCAATTCGCCGGGACGAGCGGATGAATCGCGATGCCCGACGCGGAAAACTTTTCCTGCCAGGTTCCATCCGATCCCGTCACCGGCCAGGAACCTCCGCCCAGTGCAAAGACGACGGCATCCGCCTCGATCGTGATTCCTTCTGAAGACGTTTGAAAATCGAGCAGCCTGCGCCGCCCGCCGCCTTCGCGCCATCCGGTCCAGCGATGTCTCGGAAAAAACCGAACGCCCTGCGAGCGGAGCCGGGCGATCCACCGGCGGAGCAGGGGGGCGGATTTCATTTTCTCCGGATAGATCCTCCCGCTGGATGCGGAAAATGTTTTGATGCCGAATTCCTCCACCCATGTCCGGAGAGACTCCGGGGAGAAGTCCGAGAGCAGGGAACGCCAGATTTCCGAGGGCATCCCGGGCCCGGAGAATTTTTCGACGAAACCTGTGTCCGTGTTTGTGATGTTCAGCCCGCCGCGGCCCGCGACGAGAAATTTACGTCCGACAGATGGCATGGTGTCGAAGAGAGAAACCGCCGCACCGGCCGCCGTCGCGACCTCGGCTGCCCGCAGGCCGGCCGGCCCCCCACCCACCACGCAGACCTTCGTGCTCATTGGTGTCAAGAATGCATAGGGACAGAAAAATGACGAGCTTCGAGGAAGCGGAGTTTTTCATTTCGCCCGATGGGCGCGGGATGCCATGCCCCTCTCTCCATCCGCACGGGCACCACGCTGCGGCACCACGCTGCGGCACCACGCTTGCGGCCCCAACTGATTTGCCCTAGAAACCTGCTTATGGTCAAAAAACTCTCCGCAGCCGCCTGTGTGCTGGTTGTCCTGCTCCTAGTCGCGTTCTTCGTATTCAAGCGGATCGCGGGGCCATCGGATGGCGCGCGCTTGCTCCCGGCAGACACGCTACTGTATGTCTCTTTGAACGACCTGCTGCGCTCCGCGGTGAGGTGGCAGGGGACGGCGCTTGCGGAAATCGGCAGCGAGCCGGAGGTGAAGGCGTTCCTCGAAAAGCCGCTTTCGAAGCTGCAGTCCGATCCCGGAGCCGGCGAGGCCGGGGGGTTGCTTGCGGGGTTGAAGCCGACACGGATTTTTCTGGCGGTGACGGCCGCCACGACCGAGCGTGTGGACGTTGCCGGCGGCTTCCAGTTCTGGGGCGGCAGGAATGATTTTGACCGCGCGGTCGCGCGTTTGCGGAAGGAACTTCCCGCCGGCGAATCCTCGGTTGAAACCTACGCCGGCGACGAAATTGTCGGGACAAAGCACGGGCGATTTTCATTGTTTACCGCCGCCCATGGGCGATGGGGATTCCTCTCAAACGATGCCGCGACCCTCAAAGCCCTGCTTGATCGTGCCTCCGGGAAATCGACGGGACCTTCGCTTGCCGAGTCGCCGGATTTTCTGAAATCGGTCGGGCCGATGCTGACCGCTCCGGATTTGCTGTTTTTTGCGAGGCCGGCCGGGGCGGTGGATATCCTGTTGGAAGCCGGGAGATCCATGGGGGCTGAAGCCATTCCGGATCAGATTGGCGAACTCCGCGCCACGCAGGCCGTGGCAGGAACCTGGAAGCTCGACGGAAAACTCCAGCGCGACGCGATTTTTCTCCTGCGTCCCGGTTCACAACCCGCCGAGGCGCTTGCCCACAAATCCGTCCGCTTCACCGGTCCCGATTCCGTGCTTTATCTTGATTTTATCGGAAGCCTGGCCGGGCTTCCCGGGATTTTGAATAAGGCGCTTCCCGAGCGCCAGGATGCCGCCGCCGAGCTGGCCGGGCTTGCTGTCAGGGCTTTCGGGCCGGAGGGGGCTTTTGTCGCTGGCTGGCATCCCGGGCAGATGACTCCGTCCGGAATCGTCGCGCTTCAAATCCGCGATGCCGCGCTTGCGGCGGATGCGGTGAAACGGTTCATCACCTTTTTTCCGGAGGCCACGGTCACCGAGCAGGACGGAATCAAGCTTTACAGCCTCCCGTCGGTTTCAAATCCGCTGGCTGCGCCGACATTCACCCTAACGCCGGAATTCCTGATCGCGGGAATCAATCCGGAGGCGGTTGTCCATGCGGCCGGCGCGGCCGGGCCGACGATCGAATCGCAAGCGGCATTCCAGCCCGCGCTCAAGACTTTCCAGTCCGCCAACGAGGCGTTTGCTTTTCTGGATACGCGGATGGTTTTCGAGCGCGCCTACACCGCGATGCGGCCGGTGATTCTTTTTGGTGCCCAGGTGATGCCCGGAGTTTCCGGCTTCGTCGATACGTCCAAGCTTCCCCAGACCGACACGATCAGCAAACATCTGCCGCCCGTGATTTTTTCGCAGCAGCGACTTGCGGAGGGAGTGCTCATCCAGTCGAGCGGGCCGTTCACGGTGAGTCAGATTGCGGCCGGACTCGCAGCGGGGGCCGCGGCCGGGGCGCCGGCAGCGAGGTGAATCACAGCTTCGCTTCTCCCACGGAGAGCAGCTTGATGAAATCGCCCGGGTCCTGAACCGTCAGCAGTTTGTCGAGAAGGGATTTGTCCCGGCAGAGGCGGGCGATCGCTCCGACGAGGCGCAGGTATTCCGAATCGAAAGCGGACGGGATCCCTGCCACAAAAACGAGGCGGACCTTGTCGCGGACTTCCGGCGAGACAAGCCCCTTGGCTGATCGCCCGGCGGCCATCACGAGCGAACTGACGGCATTCGTGCGTCCGTGGGCGATGCAGATCCCGCAGCTGTTGCAGGAGAGGGCCGGGGCATTCCGCTCGGTGACCGATCGCATGAGGGCGTTCCAGTCCTGCACGCGTGGGTCGCCGTTGAGCTTTGAGAGGACTTCGTCCACACCGCCGGCCTGGTCGTGCGCGGCAAGTGACAGGTTGATCTGTCCGGGGAGAAGGATTTCTGAAATCGGGATCATATGTTGCTTCCTGTCCACTTGAGTTTTTGCCGCAACACCTCGCTGAACGATCGCTCGGGGAGCATGGCCAGCGGCAGCTCGCGGGAGCTCTTCCGGATGACGAGAGAATCCCCCGCGCCCATCGCGCAGGACTCCTGACCATCTACCGTTACGAAGAGGATATGCCCAGGCTCTGCGACTTCCACATGGATTTCCGAGGCATCGCTGACGACGACCGACCGGTTGGTCAGAACGTGCGGGCAGATCGGGGTCACGACGAAGCCTCCCGAATCCGGCATCAGAATCGGTCCTCCTGCGGAGAGCGAGTAGGCGGTGGAACCGGTCGGCGTTGCCACCACGAGCCCGTCGGCGTGGTATTCGGTCAACGCCACCTCTCCCAGCCGGACGCGGATTTTGACGAGTTCCGAGCGTTCGCCACGGCTGATCACCGTGTCATTCAGCCCCTGAAAAACCCGGACTTCTCCGGTGACGGTGGAAAGGTGGGCCTCCAGAAGCGGTCGCCTGCTGAGGATGTAATCCTTGTTGGCGATGCTCTCGACCGCGCGCGCAATTTCCCCCGGGCCGAGGCAGGTGAGAAACCCAAGCGATCCGATATTGATGCCGAAAACCGGCGGGAGGGTTTCATGGAGTTTGTGGACAACCCGGAGGATCGTTCCGTCCCCCCCCATCACGACCAGCAGTTCGCACTGCGAGGCAAGAGCCTGTTCGTCAAGGTCTGAGGATGTTCCCGCAAGCGGTGCCGTGGCCCGTTCGAGGAGGAACGGGATGCCCCGTTTCCCGAGTTCCGCAGTCATAGCCCGCACGACAGCAGCCGCACCGGGCTTTTCAGAATGCGCAAGGAGTCCGATCATGGCTTCCCCATTCGCCTGTGGCGGCAATCCCCAATCCGCAGTCCGAATTCCGCAATCGTCTTCATGGCTTGATATGAGCGAGAAATTCCACGTTTCCGTCACGGCCGGTGATCGGTGAGGTGATGTGGCCGCACCACCGGCGGTTGGATTGCATGATAAAGTTGCGGATTTTTTCCACGGCACGGAGGCGGGCGGCCTCGTCGCGCACGATCCCGCCCCTCCCGACATCCTCGCGGGCGAGTTCAAATTGCGGCTTGATGAGAACAACCATGTCTGCCTCGGGCGGAAGTAACGCAAAGATCGCGGGAAAAATCAACGTCAACGAAATGAAACTCACATCCGCGACGGCGATGGTCGGAGGGGGGAGAAAGTCCGCAGGATCGAGGTGTCGTGCATTGACTCCCTCCCGGACATCGACGCGCGCGTCCTGCCGGAGCTTCCAGTCGAGCTGGCCGTGGCCGACATCCACGGCATAGACACGAACCGCCCCGCGCTGGAGGAGGCAGTCCGTGAACCCTCCCGTCGAGGAGCCGATATCCGCGCAGATCCGCCCTGTGGGATCCACCCCGAACGCGTCGAGTGCGGCTTCGATTTTGTATCCTCCCCGGCCGACGTATTTTTCGCGCGCGGTGACGGAGAAGTCGCTGTCCGTGGACACCTGCTGACCGGCCTTCGCCGCAGGGCGTCCGTCCACCACGACCTGTCCGGCCATGATCGCGCGCTGGGCTTTTTCACGGGTGTCGAACAGTCCGCGTTCGACCAGCGCCACATCCAAGCGGGACTTGCCAGAGCTCATGATTTCCTGTCAGTGTGGGGCATTGCGAAGGATTCGTAACGATTATTTATGCCCGATCATGATTTGAACCGCCGGATCAAGGAAATGCTTGTTTCCAGCCTCATGCTGAAGATGGCTCCGGAGGAGATCGGCGACGACACGCCGCTTTTCAGTCCCGACGGGCTTGCGTTGGATTCAATTGACGCGCTGGAGCTTGCCGTGGCGATCGACAAGACATTCGGGGTCGCGACTCCGAGTGCGGAGGTCGCCCGCACGGCGTTTCTCAGCGTCAACACGATCGCGGACTACGTCGGCGGCAATCCCCCTGCCGCCTGATCGGGAATTTCCCGGCCCGGAACTTGCTTCAACCCGACTCTGCTGCCCATGAATACCAACAAAGCCCCGATTGATCACTTCATCCTGAACCAGCTGAAGTTCGCGCTGGCCCGGGATCCCGAGACGGCCACCAAGCGCGACTGGTGGATTGCGACCTCCAAGGCCGTGCAGAGCATCATCATCGAGCGGATGATCGCGACCCAGACGGTCCACCACCACCAGAACGTCCGCCGCGTCTATTACCTCTCGCTCGAATTCCTGATGGGGCGGCTCTTTGTGAACAGCATGTATAGCGCCGGGGTGCTGAAGGAAGTCCACGATGCGCTGGAGAAGCTCGGACTCAACATGGATGATCTCCGCGGTGAGGAATACGACATGGGGCTCGGCAACGGCGGCCTCGGGCGCCTCGCGGCCTGTTTCCTGGACTCGCTCGCCACTCTCGACCTCCCCGCGGTCGGTTACGGGATCCATTACCAATACGGGCTCTTCAAGCAGGAATTCCGGAACGGCTATCAGGTCGAGCTGCCTGACGCCTGGATGCAATACGGGACCCCATGGGAGATCGTCCGTCCCGAATACACCACCGAGATCCACATTTACGGCCATGTGGAAAATGTTTTTGACGATGTAGGAAACTACGTTCCGAAATGGGTCGGCTGGAAGACACTGCTCGGGGTTCCCTACGATATTCCGATCCCGGGCTTCGGGACGAACACAGTCAATTTCCTCCGTCTCTGGGAATCCCGCGCCTCGGAGGAGTTCAATCTGGAAGCCTTCAACAGCGGCGGCTACGAGCAGGCGGTCCACGAAAAAAACCAGAGCGAGACGGTTTCCAAGGTTCTTTACCCGAACGACAAGACCGAAAGCGGAAAGGAGCTCCGGCTCGTCCAGCAGTATTTCTTCGTCGCCTGCTCGCTGAAGGACATCATCCGGCGCTTTCACAAAAGTAACACGAGCTGGGATGTATTTCCGGAGAAGGTCGCCGTCCAACTCAACGACACGCACCCGGCGATTGCGATCGTCGAGCTTATGCGCCTTCTTTACGACGAGAACAAGCTGCCGTGGGACAAGGCCTGGGATATCGTCACCCGCACATTTTCCTACACGAACCACACGCTCCTGCCCGAGGCGCTGGAGAAATGGAGCGTGGGGCTATTTCAAAAAGTCCTTCCGCGCCATCTCCAGATCATCTTCGAGATCAACAAGCACTTCCTGGAATCCGTCGAGGAGAAGTGGCCGGGCGATGTCGAAAAAATGCGTGCCCTTTCCCTCATCGAGGAGGGGGGCACCCAGATGGTCCGCATGGCGAATCTCTCGGTGGTCGGAAGCCATTCGGTGAACGGCGTCGCCGAACTCCACACCCAGCTTCTGAAGAGCGAGCTCTTTCCGGAGTTCGATGCGCTCTACCCTGGAAAATTCAACAACAAGACGAACGGCATCACTCCCCGCCGCTGGCTGCTCGCGTGCAATCCGCGCCTCAGCGATCTGATCACCTCGAAGATTGGGCACGGATGGGAGCGCGATCTCGACAGGCTGCGCGGGCTTGAGGCTTTTGCCGACGACCCGCAGTTCCAGTCCGACTTCATGGCCGTGAAACTGGCGAACAAGGTCGATCTCGCGGGCGTGATCTCGAAGGTGTGCGGTGTGGAGGTTGATCCCACGGCGCTCTTCGATGTGCAGATCAAGCGGCTCCACGAATACAAGCGCCAGCATCTGAACCTTCTCCACATCCTTGCGCTCTACCGCCGGATCCTTCAGGACCCGAAAGCCGAGGTGACGCCTCGGGTTTTTATCTTCGCCGCCAAGGCGGCTCCCGGATACGACATGGCCAAGCTGATCATCAAGGCGATCAATGCGGTTGGCGCGAAGATCAATTCCGACCCGCGGATCGCCGGGAAGCTCAAGGTTGTTTTCCTTCCGAACTACCGGGTCTCGCTCGCGCAGAGGATTGTTCCCGCGGCCGACATTTCCGAGCAGATTTCCACCGCAGGAAAAGAGGCGTCCGGAACCGGCAACATGAAACTGGCACTCAATGGAGCCCTCACTGTCGGCACTCTCGACGGGGCGAATGTAGAAATTCTCGAGGAGGTTGGGGAGGATAATATTTTTATCTTCGGCAACACGGTCGAGCAGGTTAACGAGCTTGTCTCCAAGGGCTACAAACCAGGCGAATACTACGAGGCCGACGAGGAACTCCGGGCCGTCGTGGACTGGGTCGGCTCAAACTATTTCACTTCTGACGAGAGTCCCGGCATCCTCAATCCGCTCCGGGACAATCTGCTGTATCACGACCCCTTCCTCTGCCTCGCCGATTTTGAAGCCTACAGCGAGTGCCAGAAAAAGGTGTCGGCCGCGTTCCGGGACAAGTCCCGCTGGGCCAGGATGGCGATCCTGAACACCGCGCGCGTCGGCAAGTTCTCCAGCGACCGCACGATCTCCGAATACGCGCGCGACATCTGGAAGCTCAGTCCGGTCGAGGTGAAATAATTCCCCGTGGTTTCATGCCGGGAGTCCGGAAAGTTCCTCAAGAAACCCGCGCTCGTCGCCCACGTTGAATTCCTCGCCTGCGGGAACTTCGAGCGACAGACCGTCTTTTCGCACAAATTCAATGATCAGTGGCCGGGGGCCGGGGAAGCGCTTGACGGCCCGGAGGATTGTCTCGAGGTCAGACTCGCCGATTTTTTCGTGCAAGAGGCGCAGGCGCACCGGCTTGACTGATGACTTCGGCTTGAGGGCTGCCATCGCGCCGGTCGTCGCCCGGATATTGTCTTCACGCTTGGTGATCCGCGCGTTCACCGAGATCGCCGAACCCGGAACCAGAATCTCCGCATTTTTGGTAAAGGCCTCCTCCCATGCCGTGATTTCCAATGAGCCGGTGAAATCCTCCAGAACGAGCACCCCGAACGGCTTGCCGTCCTTCTTCGTGAATTTTCTTTCCACGCCGGCGAGGAGGCCTGCGAGCTTGAACATTCCCGATTCCTCGGCCTGGAGGGCCTGGGCGATGGTGGAAAATTTTCCGGAGTCGAAGTGGCCGGCGTAGCGGTCGAGCGGGTGCCCGCTGACATAATAGCCGAGGAGCTCCTTTTCGTAGGCGAGCATTTCATGTTGCGGCCAGGGTTCGACTTTTTGAGCTTCTGACGACTTTCCACTTCCCGGGGCGGGCATCGCGAGTTCGCCGAAGAGCGAGACCTGTCCGCTCGCGCGGTCGCGCTGGACCGCCGCCGCCGCCCCCATCGCGGACTCGATCTCCTCGAACAACTGCGAGCGGAATTTTCCAAAGCAGTCGAACGCCCCGCACTTCACGAGGCTCTCCACGATCTTCCGGTTCACCGTGCGAGAATCGAGGCGCGAGCAGAAGTCGTTGAGCGATTGGAACGGGCCGTTCTTTTTACGCTCGGCAATAGCGGACTCCATTGCTCCCGCGCCGACATTTTTGATCGAGCCGAGCCCGAACCGGATTGC
>Ga0163199_1002454_pt1 | contig 11368 bp, 11 predicted proteins | sample PL_2010_150m_FD_113537 | JGI IMG/M metagenome (GOLD analysis project Ga0163199, IMG submission 113537) | Freshwater microbial communities from Powell Lake, British Columbia, Canada to study Microbial Dark Matter (Phase II) - PL_2010_150m | ecosystem: Environmental > Aquatic > Freshwater > Lake ...
CTCGTGTTCCTGCTGGCGAAGACGACTGGATGGCCGGAGCAATTTCTCCTCTGGGAATTGCCGCTCACCCGCGCACTCCAATACCAGCATGCCGCCCTGCGCTCCGAAGGAGTCTGGACGGTTGCGCCATCAGACCAGCCGCCCATCACCACGACCCACCTGAGCGGGTTCTTTTCGGGCGAGGATTTTGACACGGACCCGCAGGCATGACGATCAAGCTCGACGACCGGGAATTCCGCAAGGCGATGGCGGTCTATGCCGCCGGATCGAAGCGCTCTGCCGCGGAGTTGCTGCGCCAGCAGGCGAGGCTTTTTCTTCAGGACACTGTGAGCGTGACCCCGCCCGCCGGGAAGGGAGCACGGGGGACTGCCGCCAAACAACGGGGCATGAAATGCGTGGAGAAGGACATCCTCAAACTCATGCACCCGTATGATCCGCCCGCCGACGCAAACGTCCTGCGGGCGGCAGGGATGTTTGTGCCGGAAGCATCAACGAAATCCCCTGCGGACATCCACAAGGCGAACCGGAGCAAAAAAGACGGTCGCGTGAAGCGCAGGATTTTCCCTCGGATCAAAATCAAGTCAGCCGACTTGAAACGCTACATCGCCTCAAAACAAAAGATGGTCGGCGTGCTGGCATCCGGCTGGAACGCGGCAGGGGAGCGCCTCGGGTGGCGGTTGCCGGGATGGATCGCACGCCACGGATCGGGAAGCGGCCATTGCCGGGTCGAGGTGGGCGGCCCCGACATGAAGATCGTCATCACCAACTCGGTCACTTTCGTTGTTCGCGCCGATGATCTGGATCGACGTGTCGCCTTCGCCCTCTACCGGCGCACAAAAGCCCTGCTCCGTCAGCTCGAACATTTCCAGCAGCAGGCCGCTAGGAGGGCGGGACTCTGAGCCATGGCCGCCAAACTCACAGCAGAGCTCGGGATCAAGCTCGGCAACACGACGGCCGCCATGAATGCGCTCAGCGCCCGTGTGCGCGGCGCTCTCGCTCCCCTTCAGCGGTTTCAGAATGCGGCATCGGGCATCGGCAAGGCATTCAGCCCGCTCACGGGGTTTGTTTCAACGGCCACGGCGGGATTGTTTGCCGCCGGGGCGGCTGCGGCCGGAATCGGAGTCGGCCTCAAAAAAGCTTTCGATGTGGGCGGCGAACTTAACGACATGTCGGCGAGCACCGGGATCGCCGTCGATAAGCTGATGGTGCTCCAGCAGGCGTTCGTGAACAACGGGATGGAAGCGGAGGCCGTCGGGAAGGCGGTCAACAAGCTGCAAAAAGCCCTCACCGGGGTCAATGATCAGGGCGAGCCCACAAACAAGATGTTCGAGAAGCTCGGGCTCGGCATGGATGAGATGGCCTCGCTTTCCCCTGACGAGCAGCTTCTAAAAATCGGCAAGGCAATCAACGGACTGGCAACGCCTGCCGAACGCACGGCAGCGGCATGGTCGCTCTTTGGCAGAACCGGAGCACAGATGCTCACGTTGTTTGCCGACAGCAATGCGATCGGCGACGCCCAGACCCAGCTTGGCTCTCAGGCGCAGATCCTTGCCACAAACGCCCAGCTCTTTGACCGGATCTCCGACAACCTTGGCACCGCAGGGAAAAAGCTTCAGGGGTTCTTCGTCGGCATGGCGGACGCCATCGCCCCGGTCATCGATCCGATGATCCAGCTTTTTGCGGAAACCGATTTTGCCGCCTCCGGGCAGGCATTCGGCCAGGGAATCGCCGGAACGATGACATCCCTCCTGGATGGGTCGATCTGGGGCGCACTTGGAGATTCGGCACTCGTGGCCGTTGGCACGGCAGTCAACGCCCTTTGGAAAGGCATGGGGGCTGCCGTGGGCGGAGCCGGTCAGCTCCTCATTTCCGCATTTCGCCTCGCCGTGGACGTGATCTCGATTCTCCTCAAGCCGTCGTTCTGGGCCTCGATGGGCGAGCAAATGCTCTCATGGGTCCACCGGTTCAATCAGCTCTTCTATCAGGTTTTTGCTGGTGTGGGTGACCTCCTCAAGCCTCTGCTCGACAAGGTCGGGCTTGGAGGCGTCGCCGACAACATGAAGGGATATTTTGGGGATGCTGCGGCAAAGGAGGGCGCTGCGGCAGATGCCACGGCTGCGGCAGCCTCGGCCGATTTTGCCCCGTCCCAGGATACGCTCAACGCACGGCTCCAAACCGAAATGGAAGCCCTCGGCGGGTCACTCTCCACTTGGTTTGAGGCGATCCCGAACCTGATCAACACCGACGGCGTTCAGACTGCTCTCGACGACAAACTGGACGCCATCTTCGCCAAAACCAACGACAACTACAACAAGGCCGACCGGACGAGCGGCGGGAAGAAAAAGCGCACGGAGGATTTGGAAAACTTGGGTGGTGCGGGGAAGTCCGGTCCCGAGGCGTTTCGCATGACTCCCATCGGCGGTCTCGGGGTCTTCATGAAGAACGTGCTCGCGAAGGACCCGATCCTTGATGAAAACCGCCGGCAAACCGGTCTACTCAAGGAAGTCCGCGATGGCATCGCGAGCCTTGGGCGAGGAACCGACAACAGAATCCGCACGTTCGCATGAGCACGAGCTTTGAACTGCTTGGCGCTCAAGGCGGACGGGACGAGAACGGCATTGCGAGCGTGACGGTCCCGTATTTCGCGCAGACCATTGATGAGGTATTCAGTGTGGGAGCGGCCACCTATCTCGGCCTCCCGCAGGTTTCCCGCACGTTCCAGGCAAACGAGGACGGCACCTTCACGGTCCAAGTCACCTACGATGGGGGAGACTCCTCCAGCATGCCCGGCAGGGAAAAGCCGACCTATTCGCTTAACTCATCCTTTGAAGAGGAACCGATCGAGGCGCACCCGAATATCAATGACATCGTGACCAAATACGGCGGCACATGGAAGGACGGCCGGGTCACATTCCCATCGAAAATGCCTGACGAGAAAAAGGACACGGGCGGGCTCTCGAATGCGGGGACCACGGGAGACAGCGAACAAAAACCGAACCCGATGTGCGGGGTGGAGAAATACAAAAAGCTCTCCGTCCAGTGGAGCGTCACCTACGCGGCCACGGTGATTCCAGGGAGCGTTCTCGCCGCCGTGGGCCGCGTCATTTCCAATCCTCCAGGCTCCGCGCCACAAGTTGCCGGTCGAACAAAATGGCTCGTCATGCCTCCCACGGCCAGCAAGCGCGGGAACGTCGCAGAGATCACCGAGAACTACTTCCTGCTCGACGAGGGCACAGCCACGGAAATCTACAAGCTCGGCTCGATTTCATGATCCCAAAACCCGTCAAACCCGGCGACCTCGTGCTCGCCGCATGGAATGCCGTGCTCAAGGCGATGACCTCGCTTGCGATCCTGCCCGGCAAGGGAATCCTGCTCACCCGCTCCCCGCAGGGCACGGTCATCAATTCCCGGCAGGCAATCAAAGGGTTCACGGGCGCGTGGGCGGTCACGGCTGGCACCAATTCCCTCAAGGTGGCACGCGGGTTTGTGAATGCGGTCGAACCGCTTGTTGGCGGCTTCAAAATCTCCGATTCCAATGCGGAAATCCCATTCAAGGACTTCGTGGACGGACGCCTCTGGGTCGGCATCAAAGTCAAAGTCGACCCGGAGACGGGCCGGATGAAGGAAAAGGACGCGACCGAGAACGACATCACGGTCGTCGTGCAGGGCACCCCGAAAAGCACCGACGCACTGATCGGCTTTCACCCAATCGCGCTGCTCACGCAAAAGCCTGTTCTGACGGTTCACCAGATCGCGTATTTCGACTACCAGCACAGCACCGCCAGAAAACCCACGGGCAAAGGGTTTCGGCACTTCTTTCATGTGGCATGAAATTCATCGGCAACCACATTGCAGCCTCATTCTGGAACTCGAAGGTTCTCGGGCGGTTGCGCCACGAGGATGCGTCGCCCGGAGCCCATATCACCGTGCTCAAGCTCCCCGGCGGGCAGCTCGTTTCCCAAAGCGATTCCGGGCTCTACAAACATCCCTGGTTCACATCACCGCAGTGGAATCCCGAGAAGGAAAAATCCGATGCGCTCAAGGCCGCAGCAAGGGCGGCAGGCGAGGAAGTCAAACCAGGCGTCTGGGAGGCCATTGTTCGCCCAGGCTTCGTGAACGGCGAGGATCCGACGGTCAAGCAGGAGGACGGCACGTTGGTCGGGCTCGTGGATACCCCAGCGATCCAGCTCAACGCATTTGCGTTCCCGCTGGGGTTTCCAAAGTTTTTTGAGTCGCTTGGCGTGCAGAAGGAAAGAAACAAGGTGTCGATCACCGGAAACGACGGGAGTGGCAATTTCGATTCCATCAAAATCAGAATCGATGAAACCCCGAGGGAATCCACAGCCGAACGCCGCTACCTGCAATCCTGCGAAGTGTTTCTCAGTGTGGCGAGGCCGACATACAGCATGGCAACACAGGTGGATGGCAACCTCGTTACAGGCCACCTCGTCGATTATACGGTCACTTTCGACACGAGCGCCATGGAGCGTTCCGGTTCACGTGCCCGGATTCTTGCAGCAGCCGCCATGCCGGAGACTTACAAGCCAACATTGCAGGACCGGCTCGCGGGAGTTTATGGCGACGATGGCGAGGACCGCATCCTTGTGGCGACGATCTTCTTTCTCTCACCTGCGGGGTGGACGCCTAAGATGGGCGACAAAGGGCCTCTCCCGCCACCGCCACCAAACGGATTTTGGACACCGTTTGTGCGGCACAACCTCTTTTGGAACCTCTGCCACGCCGCAAAAAACCTGCCGCCGGTGAATACGAAGCAGGCGGCCACGGATTCGTTCCTTTCGTATTTTGTCGGTCGTTACACCGTGGCCCCGCAGGCCACCCTTGGTGCGATGGAAGCCGAGGGGCAGCGGATCCTTGCCGCCGCACTCAACAACACTTCCAACGAGGGGAAATTCTGGAGCGTGTAAAATGGAAGCCGACATTTACGGTTTCAACAAGGCAGCCCGCATGCGCGCCGAGCGGGCGGAACAGGTTCAGGAGGCCCCGCCACTTGAGCCGGATTTCCCCTACACGGTCGAGATGTTTCCCTTCGGGTTTTTCAGTGCCGAACCCTCAATCGGCGACGAGTGATTTTGACACGGCCCGCATGTCGAGCCATGTCAGCCAATTTATTTTACGTCGACCTCTACAACGGGAAACTGTGCCGGAGCGGATCCGGGGAGGAATTGACGTTTCCGGATCTTGTGGCCGGCGGGAGCGTTTCATTTTCGATCCGCTTTCTGGAATATGTGGGCGGCTATGTGGAAGCGGACCAGGACATCACGGCGCTTCGGGTGTCGGTGGGGGCGATGGATGCGAGGCCGCTCTCCGGTCGATACAAGATTGGTGCAGGCTCTCCAGCCAACACAACCGACTTTCTCGACTGGAACGCCCCGGCATGGGCAGTTCAATCCGCGCTCAATGCTCTGGGCGGACAGGTTTTCTCGTGTGACGACGTTCCGGGCGGGATTCTGATCCGCAGCAATCAGGAAGCCGTGCTGACTGTGGTATCCAACCGTCTCGTGCCACGGTCATTTGGTCGGATCACGGGACGAGCGGTTGATGGTGCCTGGCTCTACGAACTGCGTCTCACGCAGGCTCCGCTTTCCTTCTCGGACACGGCGGTTCGCATATTGCCCGACAGCCCCTCGATTTCAACCGTGCAGGATGGGGGCGCTGACCCGAGTGGCACAACGGTCTGGAACGAAATCCAGGCGCTCCACGTCCCGCCGAAATTTCGCGGCACCTACCAGCTCCGCTACGGATACGGAAAAACCAAGCTGCTGGATCCGAGCGACGGCACGAGCCAGCTCCAGGAGGCGCTGAACGAGATTTTGGACGACATTGTGTTCACCACTCTGTCTGGCTCCCAGGAAAAGGGCGGATGCGTGGTAACAAACCCGACCACAAACATCGCCCACATCGAGTTTACGGGGGCGCTTGGCGGGTTGGACCTCGATCCGCTGGAAGTCCGGGTGTTCAGCGCTCCTCCCGGTGACTGGACATTTGAGCTGCCGCTCGACCGCTCCGAGATGCTGGAGGCATTGCGCGAGTCGGAAACGATCACTGTTCCGTTTGAGGGAGAGGCAGATTTTTATCTCGACCCATTGGATCACGGCGCGGGCACGGTGACTCGAAAGCTCTGGAGCACAACTGTTCGCATCAAACGCCCGCTCATCTTCCCCGACATGGAGGAAGTGCCGGGCGTGGACTGGCTTTGGCAGAACCCGAAGGACTATGTTCCATTTTCTGCGAGCCAGGTCATCACCGGCCAGCAGCACTTCACCCAGGTGATCGGCACTGGAGCAGCGACAACGATTGCCATCGCCCACGGCCTCGGCACAGACAACCTCGCGGGCGTGATGATCCGCGAGAACCTGGCAGGCGGGCGGATCCTGGAGCCTGACGAATACTCGGTGCGTATCACTTCAGCCAACAGCATTGAGATCACGTTCCCCGTCGCCCCGGCATTGAACTCCCTGGCCGTAGTCGTGACGAGCGCGGGACCCGCCTCGGCATTCTCGGCGCACAGGCACACGATTTCTGAAATCGGCGACGAGGTGGAAGGCGTGTTTGTGACCACTCTTCGCAATGTGCTCGATGATTTTGGTCAGCGGATCGAGCGCTTGGAGGGACTCATCGGGCGGGCCGACGTGGTTGTTGTGGCCAGCGGAAACAAGAAGAGCGAGTTTGTGATGCCTGCCGTGGGAGAGGTTCTCCCCGACATCTCAAACGAGGACAGCGTCGCAACCGTCGCCTCCCAGGTGGTTGTTGGAGAAACGACGCAGTCACCGATTGGCGGCACGGAACTCGAGGAACAAAAGGCGGCTGCACAGGCAGAGCTGACCCGCATCCAGGCGGAACTCGAAGCGATCAAGAAGGCGAAGGACGATGCAGCCAAGTCGGCCGCAGAGGAGGCTGCAAAAGCTGTCGTCATCGAGAAAGCGACCCAGATCGTGACAAGGATTTCATTCCCGGCCGTGCAATCAGAGGCCGCCAAGCCCGCCGTGCCGGCTGTGCCAGCAAGTGGAAACACACCAGAAACTCCGGGCACGGCGGCAGTTCCCGCAAAGCCGCTCGCTTGGCCGGTGACGCGTGGAACAAAGATGCCGTGGCTTCTTCCTGCCATTCACGATGTGGCGGCAACCAATGCGGCGGTCCTGCCAAGCGGTTCAGTCGGCAGCCTGTATCACGCGAGCGCATCGTTCGTATTGCCCGGCGGTGGCGGGCGGAAGCCACAACATGTGGGAATTGGCGACTACTTCGCTTTCGATGGACGATGCTTCTACCGGGTCGTGCGGCAGGGGGTCAGCAATTCCTGGCATCCGCTGGAAATGGAACGCGAACTCATGCGTGCCGTTCTTCGCCCGGATCAATTCCCATCCGCCTCGGAACTCACTCTCGGCTGGAACATCGAAGCCATGCTTCTTGCCGACCAGTTTGACGCGGAGGCCCGCGACATTTCGCGAACGCTCGCGCAATACCTGCTCCTTGTCGAAGCAGTCGCCATCCCGGATACCACCACGCCCGGCACACCGGGGCTCAATGTGGGGGCGGAAGGGTCGGTCGTCACGTTGTGCTCGGCTCGGATCGATCTTTCTCCGGCGAGCGAATCACACACGTTTTCGATGAAGCTCAAACGATCCCCCGAGGGCGTCGGTAGCGGAACTGTCACGCGCTACGGGGTGGCTGCGGAAACCCCGCCTCTACCGCCAGGGCCGTTTGTCCTGCGGGTGCGCCTGAGTGGGTTTGACGTGGACGACACCAGCACAGATCCACGCGGCCAGGTCGTCATGCTTGTTCCCGCAAGCCAACTCACCGTCACCCTCACGAGGTAAAACCATGTTCCTGGAGAAAATCGAAAGCATCACCCAGCTCCCGCAGCCTTCCCTTGGGCTTCTGCCCGCCGTGCATGACGCTGTGGTAGCCGATGCGGTGCTCCCGCTCGGCACTGCCGCGAGTCTCACCGGGCAGGTCATGCGAAATGCCAGCGGGGAGTTTCTCACGGTCCCGGCATGGGGACGGTGGCCGGCACGCCAGATTGCTCCGAACGAACACTTCGCGAGCGATGGACGGCTGTTTTACAAAGTTCGCCAGCGGCTCGTCAAACCGGCCGGGGAAACCTCGTGGTATCCGGAGGCGTTCGAGCGCACGCTCTACACAATCCATCTCACCCCGAAGCAGCTTCCGCTGGGCAGCAGCTTTCAATTCGACCGGCAGTTTGATTTCCGGCTCATCGCCAACACGACAAACGCCGTGTGGAGCGTGATCATCGAGGTCGGGCAGCGCACCATCCAGAGCACACCGTCTCCAATCGGCCCGAACCTGCTCGACTACGAGTGGCGCGAGCCGCTTCTGGAACAACAAGTCGTCCTCACAGACGTGATGTGCAGCCACCAGCTCGGGGTCGTGATTTGGAATACTCACGATGGCTTTGCCGCTTCGCGCCTCCTCTACGACAAGGCCGAGGCATGTGGCCCGGAAAGCCTGCCAACAGGCAGCGACTTCGCGATCCGAATCCGCCTCGGGCATTTTGACACCCAGAACTCTGTCGTGGATCCCAAAGGCTACGTCGCCTACGTCGCGAAAACCAAAACCTGAATTCTCATGGCAATCCCGATCATCGACATGACAACCAGCGTCCTCGGCTACCGCGCCGGGGAAGCGTGGTATTACCAACCAGCGACGACCAACTTGCCAGTCCCGACAACCTGGACGTGGAGCGGGTTGCCATCAGGGGTCACGGCAAATGCTACAACCGGCGTCATCCACGGCCCGGCCACTGACCCCGGCGTCTATCTCACCCGACTTGTGGCAACAAATGCCGATGGTTCGTCCACTCCAGCGATTATTCCCATCGGCATCTTTGAACGTTCGTGGTTGGATGCCGGTGCTGTCCCGGTCAATATCGACATGCGCACGGGACGCGTTTATCCGCACGCTCTTTCTTCATGGAAGGCTGGCGATCCGGTCATCTTCTGCAAGAGCGGTGACCACCTCATTGCCGACATCGGGTTCACAATGGACGGCGGCGCGAGTCTCATTCCCATCGGGCCGTCGGTCATCACCGTGGGCCTCAAGGAATTTGATTCCGAGGGCCTCCTGGCAGTTTCGGACGGGGCGTTCGAGACGCTCGGTGAATGGGATCAAACCCGCTACCGGGTTCTTTGCAAAATGGAAGCCTCGCTGATCGAAGCCTCGCTTTCCAATTACGATAACGACGCCGGGACTGCATTTTCCGCGCTGTGTGAAATCCAGTGGCAGCAGCCGCTTTCCTTCGGCGGCCAGGTGCGCGAACTCATGCGCTCATCCCAAACCTTCGCCCTCCAACTTGCCCGCGAAATCATCGTCCCATGAGCGTCTATTTCGATTGGCCGACAGCCTCTCTCGCAGGCAAGGCGGGCTATCTGGTGCGCCGCAAGGACTGGAGCGGCCAGTGGCTTCGCTACTACAACGGACTCTGGTGGCTATGCATCGGCACGGCCACCCCAACCGTGGTCAGGGCATCCGACTTCGGCAGGGAGGAATTTTTGTCCTCCGATTGGACCAATCTTCCACCCGAGTGCGTGACGGTCGCTCAGGCAGCTTCCGGGCAAACGTGTCCCCAGCCATTTGATCCTTCTGATCCGGGCGACTATCCTCCGAGCGGAGATCCGCCAGCAAGCGAGGATCCGGGGGTCGATCCATCTCCCGGGGATCCAGGTGGGGACAATCCCAATCCTCCTCCTCGGCCTATTCCACCAAATCCTTGGCCTTTTCCCGACGATCCGACCATTGGCGATCCAGGAACTCCACCCGGTGGCGGGGGCGGAGGTGGCGGCGGTGGTGGCGGACGTCCACCCAAACCGCCTCGCTCATCGGTTCAGTGGCCAACGGTTTCGCTCACGATGGACGACTTCACCGACCCGAACCCGTGCTATCCGCCAGATGCCAGTGGAACGAAAAAGGCATCATTTGGCGGGACTGTGACGTTGGGCACAACGGCTGATACCGTCGCAGGGAAACCGGCTGCCGGTGCCTACTTTGTGTCCGTGCGAAATGGCAATAAAGTGCTCTGGAGCCATATCATGTGGCCCGGCGATAGTATCGATTACGGTGTCCACGAAGTGGGGCCGGGGGTTCCTGGACAGAGTTCGTTCACATTTGAGGCGCGGGCACATCTTCCGAATTCCAACAGCGGAGACATCACGGGAACGGCATCCAAAACCATGCAGCCGTGGTGCTCATACGAATTCCAGTTCTGGTGCGAGGTGTCCGGTGGGTGCCACGAAGGCGTCGGCTGGGTCACCATCAGGTCACCGGAAGGCGGGAATCTCTACGATGGATGCCCGGGCCAAGGCGTGCTCAGCATGGGCAACACCACAATTACCGCCGGAACGGACATCACGGTTCAATACAGCAAGTCAAACGGCCCCTGTGCAGGCGGACACCAATGCAACAGGGCAATCTTCCGGGTGGAACTCAGCAATGGGAATGCCCGTGCGGTACTCGGCACAGCAAACCTCAACAACCAAGGCGATGGGGGAAACCGCGGGCCATTCACTTTCACCGTAACCCAAGCCCACCTCGATTCACTCAATTCCCCATGATCATCATCCCACTCTCCAGACTGGAATCCGCCGCAACGACAAAACCCCAGGGCTACTACGAGTCGTGCCTCGCCGCAGGAACCGTGGTGGGCGAAAACTTGGAACTTTCCGAGCGTGCGTTTGCAGAGCTTCGGGCGAGATTCGCCCCGCCTCCGGCTGTCTCCCAGCTGCGATCATTTGTGGGAGCCGTCGCGGCGGAATGTGGATCTGCGCTTGCAGGTGAACAACCTGTGAATAACTCACAGAAAGCGGGTCGCACTGAAATCTGCGAAGCGTGCGAGTTTTTCACCATCTCCGACCGCCGGTGCTCGAAGTGTGGATGCTGGATCGATGCGAAGGCGGGCTTTCGAACGCAGGACTGTCCGGTGGCGAAGTGGCCGCCGTTGTGAGGCCTCACGATTGACAATTCTCCGACTGCGATGCGTATCGCAATTGATTTGGACGACCGGACGATCCGGACATGGGCCGGCCAGGTGGTTTCCTCACTCACGTTCAAGCGTCGCGACCGGTTTCCCGTCGAGGTGAGGTTCCTGCGCGGGGGCGTGGTGCAGGAACTGCCATCCGGGGCCACGGGATGCCTCGGGCTCAAAGCCGACAAGGATTTCAACGGGCAGTTCGTTGCCTCCGGTCTTGGTTGGACGAAGTCCGGAACCGGGATTGCGGCTACCTATATTTTCGATCTCAACCTCAACACGGTCCAGATCAGCGCCCTTTTTGCAGGAGTTCCAACTCCGTCCTCGGTCGCGCTCATGTTGGAAATCGAGTGGGCGGAAGGAGATATC
>Ga0163199_1002457_pt1 | contig 11359 bp, 10 predicted proteins | sample PL_2010_150m_FD_113537 | JGI IMG/M metagenome (GOLD analysis project Ga0163199, IMG submission 113537) | Freshwater microbial communities from Powell Lake, British Columbia, Canada to study Microbial Dark Matter (Phase II) - PL_2010_150m | ecosystem: Environmental > Aquatic > Freshwater > Lake ...
AAGGTTCTTCGCGTTGCATCGAATTAAACCACATGCTCCACTGCTTGTGCGGGCCCCCGTCAATTCCTTTGAGTTTCAACCTTGCGATCGTACTCCCCAGGTGGAATACTTAATGCGTTAGCTGCGGCACTGGATACTAATGCATCCAACACCTAGTATTCATCGTTTACAGCGTGGACTACCAGGGTATCTAATCCTGTTTGCTCCCCACGCTTTCGCGCCTCAGCGTCAGTTACGGACCAAGAAGCCGCCTTCGCCACTGGTGTTCTTCCAGATATCTACGTATTTCACTACTACACCTGGAATTCCGCTTCTCTCTTCCGAACTCAAGATTTGCAGTATCAGAGGCAGTTCTGCAGTTAAGCTGCAGGATTTCACCACTGACTTATAAATCCGCCTACGCGCCCTTTACACCCAGTAAATCCGGACAACGCTTGCCCCCTACGTATTACCGCGGCTGCTGGCACGTAGTTAGCCGGGGCTTCTTCTAAGGGTACAGTCAATCTAAGTCCCTTACGAAACTTAGTTATTCGTCCCCTTCAAAAGGAGTTTACAACCTTACGGCTTTCATCCTCCACGCGGCGTTGCTGGGTCAGACTTTCGTCCATTGCCCAATATTCCTCACTGCTGCCTCCCGTAGGAGTCTGGACCGTGTCTCAGTTCCAGTGTGGCTGATCATCCTCTCAGACCAGCTACTGATCGTAGCCTTGGTAGGCAATTACCCTACCAACTAGCTAATCAGATGAAAGTTCATCCATAGACGTTACATTGCTGCAACTTTAACAACATCACCATGTGGTGCCGCTGCATTATTTGGTATTAGCGTCGATTTCTCGACGTTATTCCAAATCCATGGGTAGATTACTTACATATTACTCACCCTTGCGCCACTTTACTCAAGATATTGCTACCTTTTTCTCGTAGACTTGCATGTGTTAGGCACGCCGCCAGCGTTCGTCCTGAGCCAGGATCAAACTCTCCGTTGTAGAGTTTGTAATTTTTTTGAATCAACAAAGCTGAACTATCTAAAGAATTTCTTTAGTCACTCACTCTGTCAAAGAACTTTATTTATTGCGGATTTCAAATTTATGCTTTATTTCTTTTTTTGTCAAGTACTTCGGTAAAGAAAATTTAATAAATTCTTAAATTTACATGATGTTTACTGTTACTAAATAAAAGATTTTATTAGTTATTCTTGAACAATGTTAGGCAAATAAAATACGATTCAAATAAATCAATCATCTTGACAAAAGTGTACTCATCCTCTATATTTTATTCAGTTTATCTTTAATAATGATTAATTAAATAATGTTCTTATATTTACAAATAATAAATTTTTACAGATCGGAGTTCACGTGTCAAAAGAAAAAAAGAATTTAAGAGAAGTTAGAAAACCTGTACAGTCACCATTTAGGGACTATTGGGATAAAAGTAATTATATTTTAATTGCTTCAGGGTTAGGTGTTTTAACTTTAGGATATATATTTATGGCTCAGGGGAACTGGGATAGTTTTTTTTCACTGACTATTTCGCCTGTTACACTTTTAATTGCTTACATTATTATTATTCCATTAGCAATCTTATTGAAATCTTCGGTTTTTATTAAGAAAAAGACAAATGTTTCTAGCAAAGATTAAAGGTAATATAGTATCCACCCCAAAAAATAAATTTTTAATTGGGCATAAGTTATTAATAGTTCACCCGATTGATTATAATGGAAATTTAGTAGGCCAAAAAGATTTTATAGCTTTAGATCAAATCGATGCTGGAATTGGGGATTCTGTACTAGTTGTTCAAGAGGGTGATGCTGTTGAACAAATATTGGGACACACTAACGCCCCTGTTAACACTATGGTAATTGCAATTGTAGACGACATTGAAATCAACGAATAATAATTTTCAGACTATAACTTGTCTCAAACTAACTTAGAAAATTTAGTTTATCTTCGTTTATTACTCAACATTGGGGGGATAGGTCCACTAAAAATATTTTCTCTTCTTTCCAAATTCAATTCTTTAGATAGAATTCTACATGCGGACTTTAATAGTTTATTGCTAGTTGAAGGTATTAGTAAAACGTTAGCAACAAAAATTAAATTTTCTTCAGATAGGTATAATGAAATTAAATCTAATTTAATTTCCGAATTAGAGAAATTGAATTTTCTAGGTGGGCGATTAATTACTTTTTGGGATGATGATTATCCTGAACTTCTTAAAAAAATTTATTTTCCCCCTTTAATAATATATACGCTTGGCAATTTCATAGAACAGGATAAATATTCTCTTGCAATTGTTGGTACAAGACAACCTTCTCCATACGGTAAGATTGTAACTGAAAAATTCTCATCTGAATTAAGCGAAAAGAAAATAACTGTCGTAAGTGGTCTCGCTCGCGGTATTGATTCCATAGCGCATGAATCAGCTTTGAAATCCAACGGTAGAACTATTGCAGTAATTGGATCTGGTCTTGATGTAATTTATCCACCGGAAAACAAAAAACTTTTTTCTCAGATTAGAGAGAATGGAGTAATAATTTCAGAGTTTGAATTAGGGACAAAGCCTGATGCACAAAATTTTCCTAGAAGAAACAGAATTATTTCCGGCGTTTCATTAGGTACATTAATAATTGAAACTAAATTTAACGGCGGAGCTATGCAAACTGCCGCTTACGCACTTGACCAGAATAGGGAAATATTTGCAGTGCCCGGTAACTTGAATATCCAACAAAGCGAAGGACCAAATGCATTAATTCAAAGAGGTGAAGCTAAATTGGTAACTTGTGTTGAAGATATTTTACTTGAACTTAATTTAAAGTTGAAGCCTGAAGTTGGAATAAATATTCCGAGACCTAGTGTTGAACTAACCTTATTCGAAGAGAAAGTTTTTAATGTTTTGACAAATGAATCAAAACAAATTGATGAGATCGCCGCATTAACATCAATGGCTACATCTGATTGTCTAGTATACTTATTAACATTGGAATTCAAAGGATTAGTAAAACAATTGCCGGGAAAAATGTTTATTCGCTATTAATATTTCTTCTTGCCTTTCCACAAATTCGTTAATCTTTCTTTTATTGTCTTTTCATTACCATTTTCTGACGGTATATAATATTGTTTGTTCTTCAATTCTTCGGGTAAATAATTTTCCTGTATAAAATTATTTTCGAATGAGTGCGGGTATTTGTACTCCTTACCATAACCTAATTCTTTCATCAATTTTGTCGGTGCGTTACGTAAATGAATGGGGACTTGATACTGAGGTAAATTTTTTGCGGCTGTAAGTGCGTTATCTATTGCAAAATATGATGCATTACTTTTGGGTGAAGAAGCGAGATACGTTGCACATTGTGAAAGAATAATTCTCCCCTCAGGCATTCCAATTTTATCAACCGCACTAAAGGTAGCTTCCGCAATCAGCAAAGCATTTGGTGAAGCATTACCAATATCTTCCGATGCAAGAACTACCATCCGTCTTGCAATAAACAGTGGATCTTCTCCTCCTTCCAGCATTCTTGCCATCCAATAAACTGCTGCATCGGGATCCGAGCCGCGTAAACTTTTTATGAATGCAGAGATAATATTGTAGTGCTCTTCACCGGCTTTATCATATAATATATTTTTCCGCTGAATAATATTCTCAATAACTTCCTTGCTAATAATAATTTCTTCTTTCTCATATTCCTGAATGCATGAAGCTTCCAGAATATTTAATAATATACGCGCATCTCCGCCGGAAACATAAAAAAGAAAATCGCTATCAATTGATTTGATACTAAGTTTTTTAATAAACTCATCTTTTGTTAACGCAAGATTTAAAATATTCTGAAGATTAATTTTTGATAATTCCTCCAGTACAAAAATTCTCACCCGTGATCTTAACGCCGGTATTACTTCAAATGACGGATTCTCTGTAGTTGCACCAATCAAAATTATCTCACCATTCTCTACAGAAGAAAGCAGCGCATCCTGTTGAGCTTTATTGAAACGATGAATTTCATCAATGAACAAAATTGTTTTTTTGAAATGTTCTAAATTCTTTTTTGCAAGTTCAATTATCTGACGAATTTCTTTCACACCTGATGAAACAGCATTTATTTGATGGAACTCAGATTGTGTTGATTCAGAAATAATTTTAGCTAAAGTTGTTTTGCCCGTTCCAGGCGGACCCCATAAAATAATTGAGCTCATTGTATCGGACTCGATCATTGTACGGAGAGGTTTTCCCGCTCCGACTAATTTTTCCTGACCTTGAAAATCATCTAAAATTTTAGGACGGCATCTATCAGCAAGTGGTGTTTGCGGAATATTTATTTTGTTTTTCAATTCTTATTTCTCTTCGATCTTAAAAATCTTTTCATTCTTTTTCATCATATGAAATTTTTCGCGGGCTACTTTCTCAATTTTCTCTTTGCTTGTTTTCAAGGAATCAATTTCTCGTTCAAGTACTTTTACTTGCTCAACAGCTTTTCTTAATTCTTGATCAAGATGCTTCAACTCGCTTTTAGTCTTCAAGTATTTCAGAATACCGTTTTCATTAAAAAATAAAAAAGCCATGGAACCAAGCAAGATCAAAATTATAATGAGCTTTTTGAGCAGTTTATTATTAAGCGATATCATTAAAGCGAATTCTTGATTATTCTATCAATCAATTGTTCGAATGTTATACCGGCTGCTTTTGCCATTTTGGGGACAAGTGATGTACTTGTCATTCCGGGTAAAGTATTTACTTCCAAGCAATAAGATTTAAAATCATTTGTCATTCTAAAATCAATCCGTGCATAGCTTTCACATCCAACTGAATTAAATGCGAGAAGTGCTTGGTGTTGAAGATGTTCGGAAATTTTTTGGGGGATTTCAGCAGGGACGATATAATCTGTTCGACCGCTTGTATATTTATTTTCATAATCATAAAAACCGCTTTTAGGTTTGATCTCTAAAACTGGCAAAGCTTGCTGATCAATTATGGCAACAGTCAATTCGTGTCCGGCAATATATTCTTCAACTAAAGCTTTGTCTGAATATTGGTGTGCAATCATTAATGCTTGATGAACTTCAATATCACCCCGGCAAATTGTTAGACCAATTGTAGATCCTTCATCATTAGGTTTTATAACACAAGGGTAACCAAAGAATTTTTTGATTTTAGAACGAATCAAATCCAGATCGTTTTCATTTTTATTAACGACAAACCATCGAGGAGTATTCACATCAAAATGCTGAAACATAATTTTCGTCATGCATTTATCCATTGCAATAGCGCTTGCCAAAACTTTTGAGCCGGTATATTTTATATCACGAAGTTCCAGCAGAGATTGAATTTTCCCATCTTCTCCCCATTTTCCGTGAAGTGCAAGAAATGCAATATCAACATCATTAAACATTGTTGAGTTGATTGCTTCAACAATATTTCTATTGGATCTGTCTGTGTAATCTTTCTCAGCAAAAAAATTTTCTTCTTCTTTAGGTTGATTTAATCCGAAAGCCGGATCAATTACTTTTACTTTGTACCCAAGATCATATAATGCTTGTAATACTGATCTGCCTGTATTTTTTGAAACCTCCCGTTCGGGAGAAGTTCCTCCAACAAGAAGTGCAACATTAATTTTACTGTTTGGCATTTTTATCTCTGAATTTTCCAACATAAAAAATTACTTAAAGAAATTTCATCTTGTCATCAACTTTAACTCCGTAAATTTCTTCGGAGATCATGTAAAGTTTTTTCAGTTGATCAACTGAAAGTTTATTTGCCCCGCCAAGTATTTCTGCTACCGTCATAATTTTAGCAAAATGCTCAAGCTTCTCTACTTTGAAATAAGCATCTTTAATTGACTTGCCAAAAGCTAAGACACCATGATTTTGCAATAGCAGGACCCAAACGTATCCTACATAAGGTAAAATTGATTCTTCAACCTCTTCGGTTGATATCGTTGAATATTTACAAAGAGGAATTTTTCCGAGAGAAAGAATAGATTCAGGAAAAATTGGCTGGCTTAATTCTTTATCTACAACAGAAAATGCAGAAGCATGAATTGGATGACTATGGACAACTGCGTTAACGTCTTCTCTGTTTTGATATGCTAGAAGATGCATTTTCACTTCAGCTGAAACTAAACCTTCTCCGCTTAATACTTTCCCCTCATAATCAATTTCAAGAAGATCTTTTTCTTCTAATTCTCCCTTGCATTTACCGGAAGGAGTAATTAATAATTTCTTGTCGTCAATTCGTGCCGACAGATTTCCATCGTATGCGGCTACAAAACTGTTAGCATAAGTTTTATGACATGCTTGAATTAATTCTTTTCGTAAAGGCATTGTTTTTCTATTTTTTCTATGATCAACATATTTTTTAAACCATCTTCGCCCGTAACTAACGGCGGTTCATTTTTCAAAAACGTTTTTTGAACAGAACGGATCATAAACAATAATTTATTTGTTCTCTTGCGAAACATTTTTTTACCTTCACCTTGAAGATCTATTATTAGTTTTGTTGCAAGATTTTTTTTGCCTAAAAAATTCTCAATAGCAAGCGAACCATTGTAACCCAAAATTTCTATTCTATTGTGTGCTTTCTTTGTGTTGTATGAAATATTGAAGTAACCGTACCCATTCTTTTCAAATTTTACAATTGCTGAAGCGAAATCTTCTACATCGCTTTTGTAAACAACATTATCCATATAAGCTTTAACATCAATAATATTACCGCCGAAAAATCGTAATAGATCTATCATCTGTCCACCAAGATCACGCAGTACTCCACCGCCGCTTAGTTCTTTCTTAAATCTGAAATTATCAACGGGCGAAACATCAATGTTGTATGTTGCTGAAATAGAAACAATTTTGCCCAGCATTTGATTATTAATTAACTCTTTTGCCTTTTGAACAAGCGGGTGAAATCTGTGCAAATGATTTATCATGAAAATTACATTTTGTTCTTTACAAACTTTTATCATTTCTTCAATTTGAACTGAGTTCAAAGCAATCGGTCTTTCACATAAAATATTCTTTCCTGCTCTTGCGGTTTTAAGTACTTGCCAATAATGATCGGAGTTTACACTTGAGATATAAACTACATCTATATCACTGGTTAGAAAAGTATCGAAATCATCAAATGAGTTATGAGCACCAAACTTTAATGCAAAATTCTTAGCTCTCTTCAAATCATGGCTATAAATAGAAACAAGTTTACTTCTTTGTGCTAGAAGCAATGCCGGCAGAAAAGAGTTTTCAGCAAAATTTCCGCAGCCGGCTACACCCCATTTTAGTTTACGCGGCATTGCGGAAGAAAATTTTAAACGTGTTGATGATCTTATCATTTTATTAACTCAAAATTTTAATTTGTCCATCAGCATTTTAATCGGTTTAGAATCCTGCATGATATAAAAATGAAGTGCCGGAACATTTTTATTTAATAATTCCTCTACTTGCTTTACTGTCCAGTTAACTCCGACTTCAAGTGTATGTTCTGGTTTTGATTTTTCAATTTCTTCCGCTAACTCTTGAGGAATATCTATATAAAAATTCTTGGGAAGAGTTTTAACGTGCGATTTACTCGTAATAATCTTCAAACCCGGGATTATAGGAACTGTTATATTTTCCTTATGGCATATATCAACATACTCAAAATAACTTTTGTTGCTGTAAAACATTTGCGTTACAATATATGAAGCACCAGCATCAACTTTTGCTTTTGTATATCGAATATCTGTTTTCAGGTTTGGCGATTCAAAATGTTTTTCCGGATATCCGCTTGTACCGATACAAAAATTCATCGGCTGTGCATCAAGCAAACCTTCTTCCAAATATCTTCCCTTATTGATTGAATTGATTTGACTAATTAGATCAACCGCGTATTCGTTTATGCTTCGCCCGAATTTTACCGGTTTTTTATAATCACTATCATCTCCGCGGATTGCAAGAACATTATCAATCCCCAAATAGTGAAGTTCAATTAAAAAGTCTTCGGTTTCCTCACGTGTAAATCCGGTACATAAAACATGGGGTACTGCGTCTATATTATATTTATTTTGAATGAGAGCGCAAATCCCTAAAGTTCCGGGACGTTTACGTTTTATCTTCATCTGCATATTGCCCGAAACAGTCTCTTCATAAATTACTTCTGCCGCATGGCTGGTTATATCAATAAAACGCGGATTATATTTTGTGATATCTTCCAATACGGTAAGAAGCTGCTTTATGTTGCCGCCCCGTTTTGGCGGGATAATTTCAAAACTGATTAAAGTATTTTTCGCTTTATTAAGATGTTCTATTACTTTCATAGCTTTCCGTTTTGTCTCGGCGCAATTTAATATTTTCTAAACTTATTAGTATTACAATTATTTTATTACGGAATTAACTTTAAAACATTTATTGTGCTCTTCTTAAACTCATCCTCTCTTAACGATACCGTTATATACTTCCCTTTTAACCACATATCGCTCATGTCTTTGTAATGATCGCTCATAAAATGTCCTGATTCACCCGTTGGAAGGATAAATTCTAAATGATCCGGATCAGCAAAATCAAAAATGTAACGCATTGAAGGACCAAGAATATTTTCATATTGTTCGGAACGGTGCAGTTTTGTTAGGTCGCGTGAATTTTCAAATAATTCTGGGAATGAATATTCCGTATTAAATATCGTAGTTCCATCTCCGCCGATGTTGAACGGTCCGATGTTTATTATTTTGTCCAACAGTCCCGATTTATCATGAAACATATGTTTGAATGTAACTTTATGAATATCGCCCCATTGCCAATTTGCAATATCGGTTCCGTAATTTTTTTCTAGATCGGTAAGTGCATCAACTAAACTTTTTCTGATTATATCATCCCGTGTTTCTCGTTGCGGTGTACGGACATCATCAAAAAATGATGATTTATTTTCTTCCAATAGTTTGGAAATAATCCTATAAGGGACATTAGCAACAAAAATATATTCCTTTAGCAGATCAACTCCCATTTCATCTTCAAAAATATTTTTTATCAGGTATTGAAAGAACCGCGAGTAGATTGTTGGAACTTGACTGCCCGAGTTCATTTCATAATTCCAATTATTAAAAAGTTCTAAAGCAAGTTTGAGATTTTTATCCTTAACCTTAACGCTGTCAAATGCCGCGGTTATATATCGTGTTAGTTTTTTTGCATAAGGCGATGTAAAATCAAGCTGATATTTTTTATAATCTTCTTTAGAATGAGTCGGTTTGGAATTAAGAAGTTCCGTAATTTTTTCTATACGGGATGACGGTTCCCAAATATTTGAAATGTGATATTTAAAGTTCAGCAGGGTTTTATTATTTGCCGATGCAATAAAATTTTGCGGTGGATTAAATAGTTTCGGCATTTCTTCATAAGGAACAAATCCTTTCCAATCGTTTACATCTGTCGTACCATCGTTAATAAATGTCGGACTGTTTGTATTTCTAATTGGTAAACGTGCGGCACAGATATAGCCGATATTTCCTTTATCATCTCCGTAAACAAAATTTTGACCAGGCACGGTGAAATATCTAACAGCATTCTTAAAATCATCCCAGTTCTTGGCTTTGTTAATTGAGATCGCGGCAAATAATTCATCGCTTGGTTCTAATCCGGTCCATCTCATACTAAGCTGTGCAGTTTTAATTCCGGTGTTTGGATACATCTGTTGAAATGGATGAATGTCTGTAATGATAGGTCCGCGGTGTGTACGCTTAATTTCATAAACTACATTCGCAATATCTTTAACATGAATCGTATCTTTTCCAATTGATAGCTGATGCCACGATTTGTTGAAAAAATAATTCTTCCCGGAGGAATCAATTTTCTCTACATAAAAATCTGTATCATCTGCCATAACATTTGTTAAAGCCCAAGAGATATTTTTATTCTTTCCAATTACAATTGCAGGTAAACCGGGTATTGTAAATCCTTCAGCGTTCCAATCGTGGCTTCTAATTATTGCAAAATACCAACGCCCCGGTGCTGTGTAAGCAAGATGCGGATCGTTTGCAATTATCGGTTTCCCGGAAGATGACATTTTACCGTTAACGATCCAATTGTTTGAGCCGATATGTGTTCCGACAAATCCTGTAAAATTTCTAAACTGTTGATCTACTTTTATTAAATCAGAAGATATTGCTGCAACTCCTTCTAAACCCGATGGAATAATTGTCGGGGAGTTTTCCGGGAAGTCCGGCAATAATTCTTTTGCTTTCTCTGTTCCAAACTTCTGAACTAATTGAGAAAATGTTATATCCGACCACCAGCTAAAGTTCAGTTCCCAGCCCATTAGTTTTGCAATTACTAAACTATGTTCCGGTTTCCACGGATAAGGATCATAACCTAATAAATCAAACTCGACTGGATAATTTCCCTTGGCAGTTTTTATAAATGCATTTACTCCCTTTGAATAAGCCACTAAGATTTTTTTTGAAAGTGGATTTAGTTTTTCATAATTCGCTTTTACATTTTTATAGATACCAACTGTTCTAAACATTTGATCTATCGGAATAGTCTTCGCACCAAAAACTTCGCTTAGCCGTCCTTCACCGGCTCTCCGTGCAACATCCATTTGAAATAATCTTTCCTGTGCATGAACAAACCCGAGTGCGAATGCGGCATCTTCATCGCTTTCTGCTTTTATTAACGGGATAGCAAAATTATCTCTGAGAACTTCAACTTGATTGTTCAAACCGGTTATATTTATTTCACCATTGTATTGCGGTAAAGATTTCCTAAGCATAAGGTATGCTATGATAGAAAAAACAATTATAAGTACTAAAAGAGTTGCGGAAACACCGATTAATATTTTTTTCCATTTATTCATTTTGGTTTATCCTAGAAAGACACCCTAAAATTATGAAATAATTGATTTGCTGAATAACAAAATATTTGATAAATAAGAACCACAATTCTAACACTCCTAACTCGATGGTGTAATATGAATGAAATTTTGATAACTCTTTCGGTATTAATCTTAATAGCTTTAATTATTTTGTTCTTTTTTATTAATAAGAAATTGTCAGCTGGTGATAATTCTGCTTTGATTAATGAATTTGAAAAGCTAGATCGTTCATTCCGGGATGAGATTTCACGTAACCGAAAAGAAACATCCGATAATGCTAAATCCGATCGCTTAGAATTAAGCAATGCTATTAAATTATTCGGCGAACAACTAAACAACCAATTGACACAATTGATCCAAACAAATGAAATTAAGTTTGATAAACTTCAAGAAAAAGTTGGAACACAGCTTAAAGAGATTCAAGACAAGAACGAAAAAAAATTAGAAGAAATGCGGCAGACTGTTGATGAAAAACTTCACGAAACATTAGAGAAGCGACTTGGCGAATCTTTTAAACTTGTTAGTGACCGGCTTG
>Ga0163199_1002458_pt1 | contig 11353 bp, 12 predicted proteins | sample PL_2010_150m_FD_113537 | JGI IMG/M metagenome (GOLD analysis project Ga0163199, IMG submission 113537) | Freshwater microbial communities from Powell Lake, British Columbia, Canada to study Microbial Dark Matter (Phase II) - PL_2010_150m | ecosystem: Environmental > Aquatic > Freshwater > Lake ...
AGGGACGCGGGTGACGATTGTTCCGCCGCACAAAGCGCGGCGTCCGTTTCGTCGCCGGACGCCGCCTTGGGGCGGCACTGCGTCGGAGTCAAGCCATGAATGCCATCAGCTTGGGCCTAGTCCTCACCGGCGTGCTGCTCAATGCGGCAGCCCAGAACCTGCTCAAGGCAGGCACCAATGCGGTCGGACATTTCGAATTTCATCTTGACAATTTTTTTCAAGTCGGCCTGAAACTGGCACTGGAACCGCACATCCTCGGCGGCATGGCGTGTTACGCGGTCAGCCTGGTGGTGTGGATCATGGCGTTGTCCCGCGTGCCAGTGAGCATCGCCTACCCGATGATTTCGATCGGCTATGTGATTACCGCCTTTGTCGCCTGGCAGTGGCTCGGTGAAGACCTTACGGCACAAAAGCTGATTGGAATCAGCTTCATCATCCTGGGAGTATTCCTGGTGGCGCGTTCATGACCGATGATTTTCTGCCCTTCACCCGCCCCTCGATCGACGAGGAAACCATCGCCGACGTTGCGGGTGTGCTGCGCTCTGGCTGGCTTACCACCGGACCCAGGGCCAGGGAATTCGAGGCGGCGCTCTCTGCGTATTGCGGTGGCCGCACAGTGCGTGTTTTCAATTCCGGCACGGTTACCCTGGAAACCGGCCTGCGTCTGGCCGGGATCGGCGGCAGCAAAGGCGACGAAGTCATTACCACGCCGCTATCCTGGGTCGCCACGGCCAGCGTCATACTCGATGTCGGCGCCATACCCGTGTTCGTGGATATCGATCCTGTTACCCGGAACATCGATCTCGAACGAATCGAGGCAGCGATCACGCCGAATACACGGGCCATTATCCCGGTCGACCTGGCCGGCCTGCCAGTCGACCGCGACCGTCTCTATGCCATCGCCGGGAAATATCGCTTGCGCGTTATCGAAGATGCCGCCCAGGCCCTCGGCGCTTCCTGGTATGGGAGGAGGATTGGCAGCATCGGTGATTTCGTTTCCTTCAGCTTCCACCCCAACAAGAACGTCACCACCGGCGAAGGCGGTGCGCTGGTACTGCCGGCGGATATTGATCCGGCGCTGTGCGAACGGTTACGCCTGCAAGGCGTTCGGCGCTTTGGGGAAGACGGCATGGAGGTGGACGTGCTCGGCGGCAAATCCAACCTGACCGACATCGCCGCCGCCATCGGCCTCGGCCAACTCAAACATCTGGAGGAGTTCACCAGGCGCAGGCGCGATCTGGCACGCCGTTACTTCAAACTATTCAATCGAGATCTCGGTTGCGACCTGCCGCCAGAGGACTTCGAAAATTCCAACTGGCACATGTTCCAGATCCTTCTGCCAGAAGGGTGTAACCGTGGCCATTTCATATCTTCAATGCGGGAACGCGGCATCGGCACCGGCGTGCATTACCCGGCGATGCACTTGTTCGCGCTCTACCGCAAACTCGGCTACACGAATGGAGATTTCCCCCAGGCTGAACGCGTCGGCAGACAAACCGTTACACTTCCCCTTTTTCCGGCAATGCACGACAACGACGTCGAGCGCGTCTGCATTTCCGCCGGCGACGTTCTGAAAAAATCCGCATGAGCCAACCTGAAATCTCTGTTGTCATCCCCGTCTATAACGAGGAACCCAGCCTCGCAGCGCTGTTCGACCGGCTCTATCCGGCGCTCGACGCGCTTGGAACATCCTACGAAGTGCTGTTTATCAACGACGGCAGTCGCGACCGCTCCGCTGCAATGCTGCGCGAACAATTCCAGCGGCGCCCCGAGGTGACCCGCGTCATCCTGTTCGCGGCCAATTTTGGCCAGCACATGGCCATCATGGCCGGTTTTGAGCAGAGCCGCGGTGCGGTCGTCATCACCCTGGACGCCGACCTGCAAAATCCTCCCGAGGAGATCGGCGCCCTGGTCGCGAAAATGATGGAAGGACATGACTATGTCGGCAGCATCCGCCGGCAGCGTCAGGACAGCGCCTGGCGTCGCCACGCTTCGCGGGCCATGAACCGGCTGCGCGAGCGTATCACCCGCATCAAGATGACCGATCAGGGGTGCATGATGCGCGCCTACTCGCGCTCCATCGTGGACGCCATCAACAGTTGCCAGGAAGTCAGCACTTTCATTCCAGCGCTCGGTTACACCTTCGCGCAACGGCCGACCGAGATCGAAATCGGCCATGAGGAACGCCACGCGGGTGAATCGAAATACTCGCTGTACAGCCTGATCCGGCTTAATTTCGACCTGATGACAGGTTTCTCGCTGGTGCCGCTGCAATGGTTTGCCATGCTCGGCATGGGAATATCGTTGCTCTCGAGCGTGTTCGTGATCTTTCTTGCGGTGCGCAGAATTGTCGTAGGCCCCGAAGCGGAAGGTCTGTTCACCCTGTTCGGAATCGCCTTCTTCCTGATCGGCCTGACCTTGTTCGGTGTTGGACTTCTCGGTGAATACATCGGTCGGATATATCAGCAAGTCCGCCACCGTCCGCGTTATCTGGTCGAGGCAATTCTTGAAGCGCCCACGCCCCCGGCCACGCTCCCCACCGGGGAGAGGGGGGGCGCGTGACCCGCGCGGTCGTCTTTGCCTACCACAACGTCGGCCTGCGCTGCCTGGCGGTGTTGTTGGCGCACGGCGTCGATGTGGCGCTGGTGGTCACCCACCGCGACAGTCCGGGCGAGGCGATTTGGTTCGATAGCGTCGCCGAACTCGCCGCACAGCATGGCATCCCCTCGATCACGCCGGACGATCCCAACGATCCCGCCATCGTCGCGCGAATCGCCGCGCTTTCACCGGATTTCATCTTCTCCTTCTACTATCGCCTGATGCTGAAAGCGCCGTTGCTGGCGGTCGCGGCAAGCGGCGCCTGGAACATGCACGGTTCGCTGCTGCCCAAGTATCGCGGCCGGGCGCCAGTTAACTGGGCGGTATTGCAAGGTGAGCGAGAGACCGGCGCGACACTGCATCGCATGTTGGAGAAACCCGATGCCGGCGCACTTGTGGCCCAACAGGCGGTGCCGATTCTGCCCGACGATACGGCATTGGAGGTATTCCTGAAGGTAACGGTAGCCGCGGAAATCGTCCTCGACAAAGCGTTGCCTGGACTCCTTGCGGGCACCGCACCGGAGTTGCCACAGGACTTGAGCCTGGGCAGCTATTTCGGCGGCCGCAATCCGGAGGACGGTCGCATCGACTGGCGGCAACCGGCGCCGGCCATTCACAATCTGGTTCGTGCGGTCGCCCCGCCCTACCCCGGCGCATTCTGCGATACGCCGTTCGGCCGCCTGCGAGTGTTGAAGAGTTTCCTGATTTCGGGGCAATGTTCGCACTCGCCAGAGCCGATACTGTATTCGGAGCGCGGGCAACTCCTGGTCGACTGCGGCCAAGCCAGCGTTTTGCGCCTGATGAAAGCGGAACTCGATGGCAAGGTGCTGGATGCGGAAGGCTTCGCCGCCCGTTTCGGCGCGCAGAAAATATCCCTGGCATGAACGCCATTACCAACCGGAGATTCCAATGACATTTGCACTGTGGTGCGTACTGCTGGCGACCATGTTGCCCTATGTTTGGGGCACGCTGTCCAAGAGCTTCAGGACCTACGACAATTCCCGGCCGCGCCTGCACCCGAGAACCGGTTGGCGTCAGCGTGCCGATTGGGCGCAACAAAATTCCTGGGAAGCCTTCGCACCGTTCGCCGCGGCGGTTCTCATTGGCCACTGGTTGCATGTCGCGCAGCCAACCCTGGACTGGCTGGCCGGACTATTCATCCTGTTTCGGCTGGCCTACGGCGTGGCTTACATCATGAATCTCGCGACCCTCCGCTCTTTGCTCTGGAGCGGCGGCCTGATCTGCGTGCTGGGACTCTACTTCGTCGCCGCCAGAACTGCCTAGCCCCCGTCTGGATTAGAATTGCAGGTTGTTCCACGTTCAAGGCTTTAACCGCCAGCAATCGCGCGTGATTGCCTACACTCTGCCTGATTTCGTATAACCCATTTATTCAATCATGAAAAAAATACTTATCCTCGGCGTCAACGGCTTCATCGGCCACCATCTTTCCCAGCGCATTCTGGATACCACCGACTGGGAAGTTCATGGCATGGACATGAATTCCGAGCGCGTCATCGACCTGATGGTCAACCCTCGCTTCCATTTCTTCGAGGGCGATATCATGATCAACAAGGAATGGATCGAATACCACGTCCGGAAATGCGATGTAATCCTCCCGCTAGTCGCCATCGCCACGCCGGCAACCTACGTCAAGGAGCCGCTGCGCGTCTTCGAGCTGGATTTCGAAGCCAACCTGCCGATCATTCGCCAGGCGGTGAAGTACCGGAAACGGGTGATCTTTCCCTCGACCTCCGAGGTCTATGGCATGTGTCGCGATGCCGAGTTCGACCCCGAGAATTCCGAACTTATCCTCGGGCCGATCAACAAGCCGCGCTGGATCTACTCCTGTGCCAAACAGATGATGGACCGCGTGATCGCCGCCTACGGCCAGCAGGAAGGACTCGAATACACCCTGTTCCGTCCCTTCAACTGGATCGGCCCCGGCCTCGACTCGATACACACGCCGAAGGAGGGCAGCTCGCGCGTCATCACCCAGTTCCTCGGGCATATCGTGCGCGGCGAGCCGATCAAGCTGGTGGACGGCGGCGCGCAGAAACGCTCCTTCACCTATGTCTCGGACGGCATCGATGCTTTGATGAAAATCATCGAGAACCCGGGAGGGATCGCCGGCGGCAAGATCTACAACATTGGCAATCCCAGGAACAATTTCTCTATTCGCGAGCTTGCCACGCTGATGCTCGACCTGGCCCGGCAGTTCCCGGAATATGCCGAAAGCGTCGCCAAGGTGAGGGTTCTCGAAACCACCTCGGCGGAATACTACGGCAAGGGCTATCAGGATACCCAACATCGGGTGCCGAAGATCACCAATACCATGGCCGACCTCGACTGGGCGCCAAAAGTCACTTTCGAGGACGCCCTGCGCAGTATTTTCGAGGCTTACCGCGGCGACGTCGCCGAAGCACGCAAGTTGATGGACTGATATGAATCCGGCTGTGGGGAGCGCCGCCAAGACCAAGCTTGCGCTCAAGATCGACGTCGATACTTATCGCGGCACGCGGCTGGGCGTGCCGCGTCTGGTGGAAGTCCTGCACCGCTTCGAGGCACAGGCGACGTTCCTGTTCTCCCTCGGACCGGATCACACCGGCCGTGCGCTCAAGCGTGTGCTGCGTCCCGGTTTTGTGAAGAAGGTCTCGCGGACTTCGGTATTGTCGCACTATGGCCTGAAGACCTTGTTGTACGGTACCTTGCTGCCGGGCCCGGATATCGGCGGAAGATGCGCCGACATCCTGCGGAGCGTGCGCGATGCCGGTTTCGAGGTCGGCATCCACTGCTGGGATCACGTCAAATGGCAGGACGGGGTGGAAACCGCCGGCGCGGCGTGGACCGAACGCCAAATGAAAAACGCCGTCAGCCGATTCGAGGAGATTTTCGGCGGCGCTGCCACCACTCACGGCGCCGCCGGATGGCAGATGAATCCGCACGCGCTGCGCCTGACCCAGCGGCTGGGATTCGACTATGCCTCTGACACCCGGGGTACTCACCCTTTCATGCCGGTGTGCAATGGCGAACTGATCCTGTGTCCGCAGTTGCCGACCACCCTGCCGACTCTCGACGAATTGATCGGCGTGGACGGCATCAGCCCGGGGAACGTGCACGAGCATCTGCTCCAGCTCACCCGGGAAAAACCGCCACACGGCCATGTGTATACCCTGCATGCCGAACTGGAAGGCATGAAGTTGTTGCCGATTTTCGAGCGCCTGCTGGCCGGTTGGGTCGAGCAAGGCTATGCGTTGTGCTCGACGAAGGCCGTCTTCGACGACCTCAACCTTGCGCGATTGCCGCGCCATGAAGTGATACGCGGCGAATACCCGGGTCGTTCCGGAACCTTGATGCTGCAAGGTGATGACTTTCTGGCCGCGATCAAGCTCCCCGACTGAGAAGGCGATCATGCTCAATACAGTTGTTCCAGACTTTTCCCTGCCCGCCACCGGCGCCAGGAACTTCAGGCTATCCGCCCAACTCGGCCGTTCAACAGTGCTTTACTTCTATCCCAAGGACAGCACCCCGGGATGCACTACCGAGGCCGGCCAATTCCGCGACTTCCACGCCGCCTTCAAGAAAGTTGGCTGCGATATCTATGGCATCTCCCGTGACAGCCTGAAGTCGCACGAAAATTTCAAGGCTAAACTGGAACTGCCTTTCGATTTGCTGGTTGATGCCGACGAAATAGCCTGTTCGCTGTTCGCCGTCATCAAACTGAAGAACATGTATGGCAAGCAGGTGCGGGGTATCGAGCGCAGCAGTTTCCTGATCGACACGAAGGGCGTGCTGCGCGGCGAGTGGCGTGCCGTCAAAGCCGACGGCCACGCCGCCGAAGTGCTTGCCGCCGCACAGGCCCTCTAATTCGGAATCCCGATGAATACCAAGCATAGCGCCTCCGCCATATCCCGCAAGTCCGTCAAGACGACCAAGCCAACCAAGCTGTTCGTCCTCGACACCAACGTCTTGATGCATGATCCGACCAGCCTGTTTCGCTTCGAGGAACACGACATCTACGTTCCGATGATGACCCTCGAGGAGCTCGACGCCAACAAGAAGGGCATGACGGAAGTGGCGCGCAACACTCGCCAGGCCAGTCGCCTGCTCGACGAAGTCGTCTCGGCCTGCGAGGACGATATCAAACACGGTATCCCGCTCAAGACCGCCTCGCGGGATATGGCGAGTGGTCGGCTGTTCCTGCAAACCGAGGCGATCAACGGCGTCATTCCCATCTCGCTGCCGACCGCCAAGGCAGACAACCAGATTATCGCGGTGGTCATGTACCTGAGCGAGAAATACCCCAAGCGGCCGGTGATCCTGGTGTCGAAGGATATCAACATGCGCATCAAGGCCCGCGCTTTGGGCCTCGCCGCGCAGGATTATTTCAACGACAAGGTTCTCGAGGATACCGAACTCCTGTATACCGGCACCCGTGAACTGCCGGCGAATTTCTGGGACAAGCATGGCAAGGATCTGGAGTCCTGGAAGCTGGAATCCCGCACCCTCTATCGCATCAAAGGTCCGCTCTGTCACGAATTACTGGTCAATGAATTCGTCTGGCAGGAAGGTCCGCAGCCGCTGTATGCCTGGGTGCGCGAGTCCGGCGGCAAGAGTGCCGTGCTGGAGACTCTGACCGAATACACGCACCAGAAGAATGCTGTGTGGGGCATCACCGCACGTAACCGGGAACAGAATTTTGCGTTGAACCTGCTGATGAATCCGGACATCGACTTCGTGACCCTGCTCGGTCAGGCGGGTACCGGGAAGACCTTGTTGACGCTCGCCGCCAGCCTCACCCAGGTGCTCGAAACCAAGCGCTATTCGGAGATCATCATTACTCGGGTGACCGTGCCGGTGGGCGAGGACATCGGTTTCCTGCCTGGCACCGAGGAGGAGAAGATGACGCCCTGGATGGGAGCCCTCGACGACAACCTGGACGTGCTCAACCGGCCCGCGGACGATACCGGCGCCACGGGCGGCGCCGGCAATAGCCAGTATTCCGGTGACTGGGGACGCGCCGCGACCATGGACCTGATCCGCAGCCGCATCAAGATCAAATCACTCAACTTCATGCGCGGCCGCACGTTCATCAACAAATTTCTGATTATCGACGAAGCCCAGAACCTGACGCCGAAGCAGATGAAGACCCTGATTACCCGCGCCGGACCCGGCACCAAGGTGGTCTGCATGGGCAACATCGCCCAGATCGACACGCCGTATCTGACGGAAGGCAGTTCCGGGCTCACTTATGTCGTCGATCGCTTCAAGGGCTGGCCGCACTCAGGGCATGTCACGCTGCAACGCGGAGAGCGGTCGCGGCTGGCGGATCACGCCGGCGAGGTGTTGTAGGGCTCGTTTATTCCATGTGCCATTGCCGGGTCTCGCCCCGGCAATGCATCCCGAAGTGGATGAAGGCTACAACACCCATCAGTTCGAGATGAGTTTGAAATCCAGCGCCCGCTCGGCCAGCCAGATCCCGGCCACTCCCATGATCGCAATCGATCCGCCCAACATCACGACTCGCCGGTAAAAGAGCGTTCTGCGCAACGCAAAGGCGAGTGGAAGAAAGGCGCTGACGATGGCCAGTTGCCCGATTTCCACACCGACGTTGAATCCGACCAGCGCCAGCACCAGGGCATCACGCGGCAGGCCCAGATCCGCCAGGACGCTGGCAAAGCCGAATCCGTGGATCAGGCCGAAAAAAAATGCCACGACCCAGCGCCGACCGCGTACCAGCGGGAAGACGTTGTTTGCCGCTGCGAGAACCACCGAAAGGGCGATCGCCGATTCGACCAACCGCGACGGAAGTTGTATCACGCCGAGAGCCGCAAGGCTCAAGGTGATCGAATGCGCTACGGTGAAAGCCGTGACGATGCGCAGTACATCCCAAAACGCCGGCTTGAAACTTTCCAGCGGTTGCCAACTCCGACGCGAGTAATGCGCCACGGCCGGCAGCAGCAGCGAAAGCAGGAACAGGATGTGATCGAAACCGATCCAGATGTGCCAAACACCGTTTCCGAGGTAGTCGAAAAACTGCTGCAATTTACTTCCGCCCGCCAGTTCGAAGCGTTGCGTCGGTTGCTGGGGACTGAAAATGGCGGTCGTGGTGCCCATGCCTGCGGGAAGGTCCAACCGCAGCAAACCCTTGTGCTGAGGGTCTAGGTCGAAGAACAGGCTGTAAGTGGCCTCAAGCCTGCTGACGCGATGCGGACAGTAGGCAACGAAGCGCAGCACCGCGTAAGCGCCATCGCTGTGCTGGTCCACCAGGTGCCCGGTGACTCGCGGCGGGCAATCGACGCCTTCTGTCCGCAATTTCAGGTGGGCCAGCGCGTATGCGGCCACGGCATCATGCCTGGCGCGCAACTCGCCCCAGGTGATTTCTCCGTTGTTGTCGCTATCCAGACCAATCGCATAATCCAGGTCGCGCAGGGCAATGTCCCATTGGGCCTCAATACGTTCGCCCTCAGGGCGCAGCATCAGGTAACTGTCGCTCGGCTTGTGGGCCTGGACCGGCATGACCTGCAGGGCGAGAGCAAGCCAGAGTAGCCAGCGGTTCATGGCTTGTCCGCCCGCAGCGCCTGCAATTCGGCGGCCAACCGCCGCAGTACCCCATCCTCATGGTGATTGACGACCAGCCATTCCAGTGCCGCCGCGGCCCCTTCGGGTTGCCTCGCGGCGAGCGCGGACTCCATCAGGATGCGCGCGTCGCTCGGCTCGCGCTGACTCAGTGCCCAGTTCTCACGCGCCAAGCGTAGCGCCTCTCCCGGGTGCTGGCGAAATATCAACTCGAAAACGGCCTCATCCGACAGGTGCAATTTGTCCGAACGAAGCCTGGCGGCATCGATGCGCGACTGGATCGCCGCCTGATGGGTTTTCGCGAGCGGCAAGCCGAGGGCGCGCTCGGCCATCGCCAGGCGCAGCAATAGAACGTCATTACGGGTCTTTTCCTTGAGCAGTTCTATCACCTCGGCCGGACGATTCTGGTCAAGCAGAAATTCTGCATACGCGGTGAGCAAGTACTGGTCGTCGATGCCGAGTTGTAGTGCGCTTCGATAACGGGCTTCGGCGTCCCGCTGGTTGCCCAGACGCTGCGCGATCTCGGCTAGCCGCGTCAGCACCCATAGGCGTTGGCTGGCACTGGCGGCCGGATTGCGGCTCAGCGCCAGATCGAGTCTGGCATACCCGGCGGCGGCGTTGCCGGTGAGTGCATCAACAGTCGGCTCGCAGGCTGCTGGAATCAGGCCACCGTCGCGTGCGGCGAATTGTCGGCAATCGCTTCGCGCCTCGTCATAGCGCGCCATGACAATATAAATCACTGCACGATACGACCACGCGGTGAGATTGCCTGGATCGCGCGCGATGGCGCGCGACAGGTCGGCAAGTGCCGATTCAAAATCGTGCAAGTATTGGGCCATTCCCGCGCGCAGCACCAATACGTCGGTCGGCGGCTCCGCCTGCCCCCACCAGGGTGCCAGCGTTGCCTGGGCGTAGCCAATGTAGCGTGGGTCACCCTCGCGCACGGCGAGGCGGAAATAACGGTCGGCGAGATCCACGGCGAGGTCGAGTCTTTGCGGATCGGCCGAGAGTTGCCGGCGTAGATCCCGCAAGCTGCTCATCACCGGGTCGGTGGGTCGCGCCGGCAGTCGTTCCAGCACTTCGGTTGGATCCAGCGGGACATACGGCGCTGCATGGATCGCGGACGCGCAGGAGAGTAACGCGAAAATGAGGAATCGGGCAGTCAATCCGGAATATTCAGCCATTCAGGTCAACTTCCCGCCCGTTCATGCGTTTTCTTCGTAGGTTCAGTCATCAACCTGTTTCAAAACCGTCACATTCACTACACTTTGGAGATATCTATGAACAAGCTATTGACCGCACTGATCGCCACCGCTTTCGCCATGACGCTGAGCTTCAACGCGTCTGCCGCCAAGCACATGCCTGCCGAAGCCGCCAAGCCTGCCGAAGCCGCCAAGCCGGCCATGCCTGCCGAAGCCGCGAAACCCGCCGAGGCCGCCAAGCCGGCCAAGCCGGCCAAGAAAGCCAAGAAAGCCAAGAAAGAGAAGAAGGAAAAGAAAGAGAAGATGGAAGCTGAAAAGAAATAAGCTGACGAGTCGATCAAATTCCGGCGTTGATTGCTGGACAATGAGAGCAGGGGCAACCCTGCTTTCTTTTTTCTTGGTTACGGGCTCGAGACCATCGAGCGCATCAATAGTCCCGGATTCCCCCACGGACGGGCATTAGTAGCTGCCTTGGTGCGCAAAACTGACGAATTTGGTGTATTCGCCGAGGAAGGTGAGTTTGACCATGCCGGTGGGCCCGTTACGATGCTTGCCGATAATCACCTCGGCGACCCCTTTTTCCTGGGTATCCGGCTTGTAGTACTCCTCGCGGTACATCATCAGGATGATGTCCGCATCCTGCTCGATGGCGCCGGACTCCCGCAGGTCGCTCATCAGCGGGCGTTTGTCGTTGCGCTCCTCGACTTTGCGTGACAGTTGAGACAGCGCGATCACCGGCACCTGCAATTCCTTTGCCAGTGCCTTGATGGAACGCGAGATCTCGGAAATTTCGGTGGCACGATTTTCGCCGTCTCTGGTCGAGGTCATCAACTGCAAATAATCGATCACGATCAGTCCCAGCTTACCGCCGAACTGCCGTGCCAGACGCCGCGCCCGAGCGCGCAAATCAGTGGCATTCAACGCACCGGTCTCGTCAATATGGATCGGGGCATTATGCAGTTTGCCCAATGCGACGG
>Ga0163199_1002459_pt1 | contig 11350 bp, 10 predicted proteins | sample PL_2010_150m_FD_113537 | JGI IMG/M metagenome (GOLD analysis project Ga0163199, IMG submission 113537) | Freshwater microbial communities from Powell Lake, British Columbia, Canada to study Microbial Dark Matter (Phase II) - PL_2010_150m | ecosystem: Environmental > Aquatic > Freshwater > Lake ...
CCCCCAGTCGTTCCGATCGCGGACGGCGACGCGGTGATGGCACAGGGCATGGTGGGTGACGCCCCGTTGGACGAGCGCCCGATCCTGGCCCCTGCCCGCGTGGCGCCCGGGGCCTTCGACGTGGCATTCAACGTCATCAAGGTGCTGCCGCACTACTGGAACCAGGACGCGGAAGCCGTGAAGCGGGCCGCGCGCCTCTGGCAGGACGAGGGGATCGTGCCCATCGGTCTCGACGCCTGATGCGATTCCCGTGGGTGGGTCGCGTGGCGCTGGATCAAGCCAATGCCGAACTCAGCCGGGTCTATGATCTGTTCCGCCATGAGCGGGACCGCAACGGGGCCCTCATGCTCGAGATCGTGAATCTCCGGCGGGACGGGTTCATGAAGCCTGGCGTGGTATCGGTGCCGGACGCGCCGCGGCCCATCGGGGAACCGCTGGGGGACGGGATTGACGAGGTGGTGCAGCACTATGCCGACCTGTCCGCCAACCCGCCAGCCGCCAAGCGCGTGCTCGATACGCTGGCGATCCGCCTGCGCGTGGAAGGCAAGACCCCCGAGGCCATCATCGCGGCGATCCACCGCGGCGACCCCGTACACGACGGAGACGACGACTGATGACCATGCCCGGCGCTGTCCGTCTCTGGCCATCAAGCCAAGATCCGACTCCTGGTGGAGATCAGGCGCAGTACACAATCTCCGACGGCGCCGCGTCCAGCGCGCCAGAGCAGGGCACGAGCACTGGCACGGAGCCAATCCCGGGCAAGGGGAAGTGGCTTGAAGAGCCCGACGGGGTCAAGGTCGCCAAGCAGATCGTCGCCCTCTGGAAGCAGCAAGACGTCCCCATGTCCCGGCGCGATGCCTACTGGCAACTCTACAGCGGCTGGCGGCGGGGCAATCGCGGGCTGATGATCGAGAAGCTGGAGGACCGGAACGAATGGCGCGTCTACGCGCTCCCGGGCTCTACGTCGCGCACCATGCCGGACAAGACGGATGAGCTGGTGATGCGCACCGTGGCGAACCTCTTGGCCGACGACCCACTGCCAGACGCGGACCCACTGAAGGACACGCCCGAGGCGCGCGATGCGGCCGAGTTTGCCGTCCGCTGCCTCGCCGTCGAGACGGGCACCGCGGGGATTGACGCCCCAGACCTCCTGCGTACGGCACTCAACAAGGCCGGCAGCTTCTGTTCCGCGTTTGGCGTGCTCTCCATCGACCCCAGCGGCAAGGGATTCCAGCTCGAGGAACGGCTGGCCCATCCCAAAGCGACGGACGCCAGTCCTGCGGCCTGCCAGTTGAACCCGGAGACGGGGCTGGCCGACGCGGATCCGATCCTGCGCTACGTGGCCGAGGATGGCACGACGCTGACGGACGACCCGGCGCAAGCCAAGCGCGTCTGGCAGCCCGGCCTCAAGGCCAAGATCATCACGGGCCGCAACCTGCGCTTTGTGCCCGAACTGTGTACGGGGATCGAGGACGCCCAGGGCGTCTTGATCGCCGAGTACACGACCAAGGGGGCGATGAAGGAACTGTTCCCGGCGTGCCAAGCGTTTACCCCGGAGCAGTGGAAGCGGCTCTCAGACTGGACGTTGCCGAAGTCCAAGCGGTTGCTGCCCAAGTGGGCGCGCGACTATCTCGCCCGCACCAAGGATGATCCGGCCCTGACCAACGGGACGGATGAACTGCCGGACGCGACGCCGATCCTCACCCTGTCCCTGACGATGCGGGATGGGCCCGAGTATTCCCACGGCGCCTACGTGGTTGTGTCCAAGGACGAACTGCTGCACCGCCAACTCTGGTACGGCACCTTCACAGACCAGGACAACGTACAGCGCGGTGAATGCTTGGCGCTTCCCGTCTTTCAGGTCCGGTGGTGGGATGACGCTGAGGACGACGACCCCTACGGGCGCACGGTGGTCGAGAAGTTGGGACCGTGGGATGAAGTCTTCGCCACGCAGCTCTCTTCAGAACTTGACTGGGCCTTCCGGTTCAACAACCCCAACGTCTTCCTGCCAATCACCAGTCCGGTGCAGGGCAAGGCGTTGGCGGTGCGCAACGGTACGCCCATCCCGATCACCTCGGACGCGGATAAGCCGACCTATGAGGTGGTGCCCCCGTGGCCGGCGAGTGCGCGCGAGTTGCGGAACGATGCCCGGGCCGCGATGAACGAAACCTCGGGACTGCTCGCAGCCGGCATGGGCGGGGAGACCGTAGACCAGAACACGCTGGGCAACTCGGGCATCCAGGCCCAGACGATCCTGGCGCAAGCCAACGTCAACCTCTCGCCCGTCCGGGCGAACGCCGAGAAGGCGTACGAACGACTCCTGATGGTGGCAAGTCAACTCATCAAATGCTTCTACTCGATCCCGGCCAAGGTGGACGTCGTGGGCGCGGACGGGGCGTACAAGGAAGAGGAATGGTCGGGCGTTACCATGTCCACGGCCAAGAACTACAAGCTGAAGCGCGGGTCGATGACTGGCATGAGCAAGCCCGCTAAGAACGCCTACATCGCCCAGCTCGTGCAACTCGGCCTCGACCCGGCCGAAGCACGACGCCTGATTACCGAGAACCTGTCGGGCGAGACCGGGGCGCAGGACAATCCGTACATGCTGCGCGTCCGGCGCCAGATCGACGAGTGGGAGGATGGGGCGCCCGAGGGCTGGGAGCAAGCGTACACGGCCTACCAGCAGGCACAGCAGCAGGCGCAAGCCACGGCGCAACAGGCCCAGCAGACGGGCCAACCCGCGCCCGCCCTGCCCCAAGTACCGGCCCAAGTACCGGCCCCGTACGACCCCTTCGACCCACTGCCGATTGACGAGGAGTCACCGGTGGCAACGATCCGCCACGCGGAACTGAGTCGGGCGATGGTTCGGGCCAAGTTCTCGGGGATCACGGGGCCGTGGCGGGACGTCTATCTCGCGGCCTTTGAGCGTGCGCGCAAGGCCGCGGGCATTCAGACAGTGGCCGAACAGGCCCAGGCGCAGCAGGCGGCGCAGAAAGCGCAGACGGACGCCACGATCGCCACGCAGACGGCGAAGGTTCGGGCCGACACGCAAGGCAAGATCGCAGAAGACCGCGCGGCCTCAGCGATCAAGATGCAGGAACGACGGCAAGATCTGTTGGCGGCGATGTCACCCGGTGCGATGGCCGGGGGCGCCCCGATGATGGATGCTCCAATGAACTCCCCTTCAGCCTAAGAGGTATCCCGTGGGACTGTCCGGCCCGTTCGCTGACGCGGCGGCATCACTCGACCTGTCCGACGATCTTGCGCCGGACCCCATGGACACGCCATCCACTTCCCCGACTGATTCCTTGCCGGCGGCGACCGATCCGCCTGCCGTCCCCGAACCACCGCCCGAGGCGGAAGCCCGCCCGCCTGCGGACGATGCGGAAGGCTTCAAGCTCGACGCCTTGGGACGTCTCCACCGACCCGATGGCACGGTGGCCAGCAAGGCCGAGGCCGAGGACTACAAGGCGCGGCATCCGGACGTCCCGGCGGTCACAGAGCCAGTGACCACATCGGAACCGGCCCGAGTCGAACCCACGCCCTACGTCTTCATGGGGCACGATGCGCCCCTGATTGACGGGGCGCTGATTCATCCGACGACGGGTGACATCTTCATCCCGGCCGCCCAGCGCGATGCGCTCGAACGCGACATCATGCGGGGCCGGAAGTATGAGCAGTTCCGCGACGACCGACGGACCGCGATCCAGCGGGCCGACACGGCCGAACAGCGGGGGGACGCGCGGGTGTCGGCCTTGGTCAACGCCCTCCCGTTCTTGCACAACCGCGAAGCGTTCTACGAGTTTCTGGGCCAAGCCGCGCAAAATGACGATGCCGCAAGCCTCGCCTTTGACCGCTTGGACCTGGCGCTCGACAAGGCGCTGGACGCCGTGGATCGGAAGTTTGGACCGTCGGCAGCGCCTGCCCCGGTGGCGACACGCGGTGAGGGGAACGACACCCCCGCCGGTGCCCCGCTGGACCGCGACGATGCGACGGAAGCGTTCACGGACTACTACCGCGAACAACTCAGCCGCCCCGAGTTCAAGGGGATGCCGGCCGAGTTGCAGCAGGACGTCCGGGCCGCGTTGGCCGACCTCCAGTTGTTTGTCCGCGATGCGGACGGCGACTGGTGCATCAACGGACGGGCTGCGGAGCCGGTGTGGGCAATGGCACGTCGGGCAATGACGGCCGCCACCACGGCGCTCAAGGCCAAGGATTTCAACGCTGGACAGGCCGCTCGGGCTTCGGCTACGTCAGCCGTACCGCCCAGCGTCAGCGCCGGGAAGCCTCGGGTCGGGGCTCCTGCGTCGAGTGGATCCGCGTCCGTGCAGGACCCAATGATCGACCCCAAGACGGGGCAACCCTACACCGACCCGTGGGACGCGATCCGCAAGGCGAAGATGGCCTAGCCTCCGTCCCATTTCCGCGAGCCTGAGGGCCCGCAAGGCAGGAAGCACATGACCGTTTCCACGATTGACTTCACCACGGCAGGCGTCAACCTCGTCAAGAACTACCGCGCCGTCCAGGCGCCCATGTTCGTGGCGTTCAAGAAGGCGACGCCCGAGTGGGATTGGTACGACGACATCGACGAGCAGGACATCGATATCAGCGCCAACACCATGTCCCTCCCGCTCGACATCACGCGGCAGGGTGGTGCGGCCTCGATTCCGGAGTCCGGCTTTGAGGCGCAGACGTACACGGCGCCGATGCAGTGGGCCACGCTCGCGTGGATCAACCTGAACCAGCGGTGGTTCACCTCGTTCACCGCCAAGTTCCTCGAGCAGCGCGGCAAGGGCGGCCAGATCTCGGGCGCCCGGCAGTTGAAGTATCAGGCGATGAAGGGAATGCAGTCCATCTCGACCCGTGTGTCCCAGATGGCCTACGGGTTCTCGACCGGCTACGTGGCGCAGACCAGCACGGCGGCCGCGCAGTCCAGCGGCACCTACACGCTCAAGGGCGGCTATGGGGTCGCGGGCATCACGGACGCCGCCTTCCTCGCCGGCATGTTCGCCATCGGCGACTGGGTGGCCCTCGTTCGCTCCGCCGCCCTCGTGACCAACGCCGTCGGACAGGTGACGGCCATTTCGACCACGAACGGCACGATTGACGTGACCTGGGCGGGCACGGTGACGTCGGTCAATGCCGACTACATCGTCTTCGCCAACAACGCGATCAGTGCGACGGCCGCGACGCTGGCGGCGGGCACGGACTACAATGCGTGGCCGGTGGGCAAGCTGGATGCCGCGACGTCGGACACAGTGCACGCCCTGTCGGGTGGCACGTATCCCGAGTGGAACGCTGCGTACTCGACGTCCACGGCGGGCCGGTTCTCGGCGGTCAAGATCCGCCGGGCGATCCAGAACATCAGCAACCAGTCGGCCCAGACGGGCGGGTTCGACATCACGATGGCCGATGGCGTGGAGCGCGACTTCTTCGCCAACGAGCGGTCGGCGGTGCGTTACGGAGATCCGAACAACATGCAGCTCGACGGCACGTACAAGTACAAGAACGTCTCGTTCCGCCACTCGCCGAACTGCCCGCCCGGCTACGTGTTCGTGGAGCGGAAGGGCGCGATGGCGAAGTTCTCCCTGGTACCCAAGCCGTCGGACGGTACGGATTCGGGCTGGGGCGATGGATGGAAGGCGGAAGACCGGAACGGCCTCAAGTTCTCGGTCAACTTCCCGTTCGCCTTCGTCTGCCGGTCCCGGCGCGGGTTGGCCGTGTTCTCGGCGCAAACTGAGCAATAGGACGATTTGACTACAGCCCTGGTCCCCCCGCCTGAACGGGTGGGGGTGACCCGGGACTGGCTACGCTAGGTATTCTCCATGAGCGCCACGGTTCTTTCATTTCGGCAGTCGGTGACGCAAGGGTCGGATCAGCGGGCGCTTGTCGTGCTCTTCAACACCTTGGCCCGACTCGCCAACAACCGCCCGACCACGGCCGCAGCCGCCATCGGCATCGGCCACACCACGACCAAGATTCGCACGAACGGTACCTGCCCCTTCATGGTCGATGGGGTCTTCGCCTCCCTCGCCTCATCGGACGATTTCTGGACGATCGGCGGCACGGCCTCGGCCGCGTCCCAAGCGGCGATTTTCCTGCTCTACTGCACCGCGGCCGGCGTGGCGTCCTACGCGCAGGTGGGGCCCTATGCGGCCACATCGACGCTGACACACGAACAGGTCTGCATCCAAAACCTGCCGGCCCTGCCGGACGGCAAGGCGTTGCTTGGCGCACTGCGCGTCACGACGTCTTCGGCGCAGACGTTCACGCCAGGCTCGGACGCCCCGGGCACGGGCAACACGGCCACCTACTACGACGGTGGGTACGCCGGGTATCACAAGTTGCTGGGTAGCATCAGCGGGACCGCCATCGAAGGCGTCATCAGCGCCGTGGTGGGGTAGGCCATGTCCTTGCTCCTCGATGCGGGCGGTCTGCCGGTGACCGCCCCATCCCTGGACCTGTCGGAACAACAGATGCTCGACGTGACGCGGGATCCGTTCATGGTCACGCCGCCGATCGACGCCACGACGTTCGCCAACTGGCGGGCCCGGCTCCGAAAGGTCAGTCCGCATCATGATCAGGTGAGTTATCTGCACTTGGTCTGGGAACCGGGCTGGGCGTGGGAACCCGTGGGGCGCTTCATGCTCTTCGACTGCATCCCGATCCTGTCGGTGGACACGGAGTTCATCAAGGATTTGCAGGGCCCGGACCCGAGTGACCTCACCATGTACGACGCGATCACGGGCCAGATCACGCAGAAGACGCTGGTCACGGCCATGCAGTGGAAGATCTACCGCGAGACGGGACGCTACGCCCGCCCCTTCTGGGTCATCCAGGGCTCGAGCGGTGGACACAAGGTCTTCCTCTCGGACGTCGAAAAGAAACTCCTGACCCTGAACGGGTATCCGGACAACTTCCCGGCGCCGGGCGAACTGCCCTACGCTCCGTTCGATAACCGCGTGATCGACCACATCGTGCGGTACGACAAGTTGCGGAAGGCAGATGGCAACGTGAAGCGCATGGCGCAGATCGGGGCGACGGGGAACGACTTGCGGTCCCAAGCCTTGCGCCAGCAGTTGGTGGCGTGGCTGGGCGGACAGATGGAAGAGGCGACCGGCGACTTGGTGACGCTCTTGCGTCGCCAGAAGGATCAGGGGCGATCCCCTGTGGTGACGCCGGAGAGCGTTATCAACGAGCGGACGGAAGAGTACATCGCACACGGCAGGATGTCAGACATTCGGTAGGACCACACTTTTCAGGAGGACACGGTGGCGGATGCGTTTGGGGTGACGGGCGGGCAGATCCACTCCGCAGAGATCCATGCACAGAAGGCGGCGCGGCGGTACGCGCGCAAGAAGGATCAGCACGGGCGGCGCTGGGGGATGAACGTTGAGGGGCCGGACGGACGCCATGTGGGGTTGATGGAACTCCAGTGGCCGGCCGGCACGCCGTGGCCCCCGATCTTGCCACCGGACCAGTTCCTGAAACATGCCAGGCGCCCGTTGCCGGGCATGGACGACGACTTCGTGGAGAACTACGTCGAGGTCGATTACCCGGCATGGAAGGCGGACATTCGCCAGGCGTGGTCCGATTTCGTGACGCGCGTCCATGAGGAGTATGCCGCCCGCAACATCGAATGCGACTGGACACCGGATGGTCAGGTATCGATGCGTCGGGATGTGCGCGAGAAGGTGGGCCGCGACCCGGACGCGATTGAGCCGGTCTTGGCCTGCGAGCAGGGCAACCGCTGGGCCTTGTTCGGTGAGGGCAAGATGCCCCACACGCTGGCCCCGTGGTTTGCGGCCAAGCAGCGGATTCGCTCGGGCGAAGTGCTCGGAGATCGGGATCGGGTGCGGTTCGACGACGAACCCGAGGACGAGGAGGAGATGCCGGACGCGGTCTTGGCGGCGGTGGCTGCGGCAGACGCGGCGACGGACTTGGACGAAGAGTTCAATCCAACGGCGGCCGCGATGGCACGCGTCCGGAAGTCGAGCGCCGGAAAGCACAAGGGCGGCCGGCCGAAGGGATCGCGGAACAAGCCAAAGGGTTCTGGTGGCGGGGACGAGAACGAGTAACTAACCACGGAGGGGGCATCCGCAAGGGTGCCCTCCCGCTTTTCAGGGGGCAGGTATGGGGCTGAAAAATCTGTTCAAGCAGGCCACGCTCACGGCCTCCGCGACGATCAATCTGGCGAACGTCAGTGAAGTATTTGTCGGGCGCTGGCGGGTGCAAGTGGTGCTGACGGGCGGCACGTTCACCATCAAGCCACAGGCGGCGCTGGCGGCGTCTGGGATGGCGATGGGCGACATCTGGTACACGAACGTCCTGACGAACGCTACGGTGACGGCGGGGACGACCCAGACGGCCTCCTGCACCATCGACGTGGACGCGGCGGGCCTGGACGTCGACCTCGTCGTCACAATTGCGGGCGGCGGGTCGCTGGCCGTGGCCGCGACGGCGCTGGTGGGCTAGGTGTCGTACCTCGGGGCAGACGACGGGGCGGTGGCGTCCTTCCTGCGGCGTCGTCGCCGGCCGAGTACCTGGTTCCGGTACTACGGAGGGACCGACCCTCGGACGATGGGCGGGACGTTCACCCGCGCCTCCGTCGCCACGTACATCGACGGGAACGGGGTGGTGCAGTACGCGCCGATGAACTTGCTGACGTACTCGGAAGATTTCAGCAACGGCGCGTGGTCAGCAACGAGCACCACAGCGACGACGGGTGTTTCCGATCCAAACAGCGGGAATACAGCGGCGACGATTACGGCAACGGGGGCAAACGGCACGTTTGTGCAGAGTGTTGTGGCGGCAATGCCAGCGCTTCCGGCTGTTCACTCGCTCTGGATTCGTCGGCGCACTGGGACGGGCGCGATCCAGTTGCTTCGCCCTGACGCTGGGGCCTACGACACGGTAACCGTGACCTCAACGTGGACGCGCTTCACGTCCGTAGTCGCCACGATCACGGCGAACCAATGGGGCGGGATCAAGATCGTGACGAGTGGGGATGCGGTAGATATCGCATTTGCTCAGACGGAACTCGCGCCCGCCGCGACCGCATACCAAAAGACCACCACCGCCGCCGTCTACGCCCCCCGCTACCAGCACGTCGATCCCGCGAACCCGACGCTGGGGCAGACGCTCCTGCTGGAAGGGAGTCGGCAGAATCTGTTCAACTATTCGTCCGACTACAGCAATGCGTACTGGACGAAGGGCAATGTGACGCTTGGGGCATCAGTGGTCGCGCCGGATGGAACGACGACAGGTAACCTCGTGCTCGAAGTCGCGGTGGTGGCGGCACACGACATTGCCCGAACGCTGGCCGGATATACCGACAACACGGCACAGTCCTTCTCGTTCTTTGCCAAACTGCATAGCCGCACCTACGTCTGGATTGAGACGGACACCAAGGCGGGTGCAACACCGGCGAGTTGGGTCAATCTCTCAACGGGAGCGATTGGCACGAAGGCGGCGACCCATACGATCACAGTCACCGCTGTTTCTGGTGGCTGGTGGAAGATTACCTGCATTCTCAGTAGCGCGGGCGTAGGTGCAGCTGGTCAGGCCGTTTACGTGGGATGCACGGACGCGGACAATACACAGTCCTATGCGGGCGACATCGCGAAAGGGTTCTACCTGTGGGGAATGCAGGCCGAGATCAATACGGCCTTCCCCTCCAGCTACATCCCCACGACTTCCGCCGCCGTCACCCGCGCCGCCGACGCGCTCTCGTTCCCGTTCCTGCCGGTGCCGCAGGCGATGACGGTGTATGCGGACTTCGTGGAAATCGGAAATATGATCGCGGCGTCTGGTGCTGGTGTCTTTGCGATTGGACGCTCGACCAATGAGGCAATCTTCGCGGATGGTGGCGCGACCTACGAAACCGTGCATCGGGTTGCCGGTGACGTGTCCTCTGTCGCCGCCGCAACTCCAGCCTACGGCAACCACGTTGAGTTGCGCGTCCTTGCTAATCCGAATGGAAGTGTTGCGCTTGGGCAGAGCATCAACGGGGCCACAGAGGTCGTCGCGGCAACCAGCGCGGGCAATGCCTTTGGCGCATCATTTAGCTTTGCCGAACTAATGGTCAATGGGCGCACGGCGGCAGGATCAACAGTTGGCTTCCTCGCCCTCCGCTCCCTCAAGATCGCCGCTCAAATCCAGTCACTTGACGTGATGCGCGCGCTATGAGGCGATCCACCGTCCTCCTCGTCGCGGCCACGGCAGGCATTGGCCTGATCACGTTCGGGATGGCGCGCTATGGGGCACGCCCCGTACAGTTCGCCGCCCCGTCCTATGCCGATTCCCTCGCGGGCGTTGTGGTACGGATCGGGGGGCGGGGGGATTCGGCGGAGGTGGCACGGGTGACGTGGTGGCAGTCGCCGGAGCAGACGTTGGGGTGGGTCAAGACGGACGAGTACACCTACCAAGGGCCGTCCCCGTGGAAAGACTTGACCCCGATTGGGGGAGAAGCTGACCTCAAGCGATTCAGCCTCACGTTCGCCAAAGGGCAACTCAGCCCCGAACTCGCCAAGCACGAACTCGCCCACCTGCTGTGGCACATCGGCGAGCATCCCGCGTCGATGTTCCAGCGCCTTGAACAGTACCAGGGACGGTAGCCCATGACCACTTGGGATTCAGCGGACCTCTATGCGCGGTTCCTCATCGAAATCCGCCAGCCATCGACCTCGACCGTCGCGGACGCCACGTCCTGCTATGAGTGGTTGAGTCGGGGACAGGACAAGCTCTTTCGCCGCCTTGCTGCCTTGGTGCCGGAAAGCCAGTACGGACCGCCCACGCTCCTGAGCGTCGGCACGGCACGAACGGTCGTGACCGCGACGACCATCAACACGAACGTCGTGACGTCGGCCACGTTATTCCTGCCCACCGATCTCTATTCAGGCATCAGCGGGACCGGCATCCCCTCGGGCGCCATCATCCTCGCGGTGAACACTTCCTCGAGTATCGTGATCAGCGCCTTGGCCACTGCCAGCGGCACGCCGACGCTGGCCCTAACGCCTGACGTGAACTGCGTGACGTTCGGCGCCGATGCGGACGGCAACCAGATCTTGCCGGTCGGTACGGTGGAAGTCTACCCGACGCTGACGAGCATTCCAGGGGGGGCCTTGCTGCCCGGGGTGCATTTCCAGATTGAGGGGGGACGGATTCGAGGGTTGAATGGCCAGCCGTGGCGTGGCCCGGGTCCGTACGCGCGGTTCATTGCCGTGCCCACAAAGATCAGCGCGACCGTGGCGCCAACGCTGCAGCCCGTCCAGTTGCGGGAAGCGTGCCTCTATGACGCGGCGGCGACCTACTACCGGATCACCAAAGACTCCGAGGCGCGCGTCGAGAG
>Ga0163199_1002461_pt1 | contig 11350 bp, 8 predicted proteins | sample PL_2010_150m_FD_113537 | JGI IMG/M metagenome (GOLD analysis project Ga0163199, IMG submission 113537) | Freshwater microbial communities from Powell Lake, British Columbia, Canada to study Microbial Dark Matter (Phase II) - PL_2010_150m | ecosystem: Environmental > Aquatic > Freshwater > Lake ...
ATTGGACGCCGCTCAAGGGCCGCGACACCACCTTCGACGCCTACAACAAGCCCGACCTCGACCGCAAGGATCCGTGGCAGTTCAAGAACTTCCTCGTGACGGACGCCGGGTGATTTGTCACCGCGATGATCTCACTCGCCCGGCTTAAGAAACTCGCGAAGGAACACGGCACACCGCTGTTCGTCGTCGATCACGACGCGCTGCGGAAGGCCTATCGCGAGTTCCGCAAGCACCTGCCGCGCGTGCAGGTTTATTACGCGGTGAAGGCCAACCCCGATCCGATGATCGTGCGCACACTCTTCGAGGAGGGCGCCAGCTTCGACGTCGCCTCGATGCCAGAGTTCATGATCGTCCACGAGAACATCAAGGACATGCCCGCCAAGCAGCGGCAGGACTGGATCTGGGACAAGATCATCTACGCGAACCCCACCAAGCCGACCGACACGCTCGAGCAGCTCAACCAATACAAGCCGCTCGTCACGTTCGATAACCGCGAGGAAATTCACAAAATCAAGCAGCACGCGCCGAACGCCGGCCTCGCGCTCCGCCTGAAGGTGCCGAACACCGGCGCGATGGTGGAGCTCTCGTCGAAGTTCGGCGCCCCGCCCGGCGAGGCCGTCGATCTCATCCTCGAGGCGGATCGGGTCGGCCTCACCGTCGAGGGCATCAGCTTCCACGTCGGCAGCCAGACAACGAATTTCGACAACTACGTCCAGGCGCTCAACCTCACCGCCAACATCTTCAAGGAGGCGCAGGACCGCGGCTACACGAAGATGAACCTGCTCGACATCGGCGGCGGTTTTCCGGCCCCCTACGATTCCTCGGTGCGCCCGTTCCGCGAACTCGCCAAGGTCATCAACACCGAGATCGAGCGCCTCTTCCCGAAGGAAATCCAGGTGCTCGCCGAGCCCGGCCGGTTTCTCGCCGCGGTCTGCGGCACTTCCGTCGCCGAGGTCATCGGCAAGGCCGTGCGCGATGGCAAGACCAGCTACTACATCAACGACGGCGTCTACCACACCTACTCGGGCGTGATCTTCGACCACTGCAAATACCCGGTGAAGGCGTTCAAGAAAGGCCCGACGAGCCTGAGCTGCGTCTTCGGCCCGACGTGCGACGCGCTCGACGTGATCTCGATGGCGGAAAACCTGCCCGACCTCGAGCGCGGCGACTTGGTCTACAGCGTTAACATCGGCGCCTACAGCCACGCGAGCGCGACCTACTTCAACGGCTTCCCGCCGGCGAAGGTCGTGCACGAGAATCGGTAGCCCCGCTCGTGAGAGCAGGGACGAGCCTCCTGCCACCTGAGTCAGCGAGAGCACGGAGTGCCGAAAGAGTTCACGGAGGCGGGATTTTGCTCTGTGCCCTCGGTTCGGACCTCTGTGTGCTCTGTGTCAAAAAACCTGTGTGTTGGCCGGAGTGACGCCGCGGTCTGTCATCAGACTGTCATCAATTTTTCTCCATCGGAATCCGCATCCACCATGGCCTCGGGCCGTCTGTCTCGTCAGCGTCGGCGTTTCAGTCCCAACCCCACCATGAAAACACCTTTCCGTCGGACAGCGCTTGGCGCGGCCATCGTCTCGGCCGTCAGTCTGTTTGTCGGGATGATCTCAAGCGCGGGCGCCGCAGAGTATGCGGGCTACCGCGCCTTGGACCAAAGCCAGCCCGTTTCGTTTGACGGCAAGACGGTCACGTGGAACGGCAAGACGTTCACGCTCGACGAAAACACCCTCTTTCTCGACTACCGGCTCGACCGCGCGCAGCTCGCGGGCAATCCCCACGCGTTCAATAACCTCAAGGATGCAGTTGCGAAGCTGAAGCACGGCACGGCGGAGAAGCCCATGCTGCTGCTCACCGCGCCGGGCGTCTACTGGGTCGATGATCCGGATGATCCGGCGATCCGCGTGGGTGGTGGCGTCGGCGGGCCGTTTGGCATGACGATCGCCTGCAGTCATCTCTACTTCTATGGGCTGAACACCCGGCGGGAGAACGTCGTCTTTGCCGTCAATCGCGGCCAGACGCAGGGCTCGGCGGGCAACTTCACGATGTTCCAGATTCAGGGCACCGGCCTGAAATCCGAGAACGTCACCTTCGGTAACTACTGCAACGTGGACCTGAAATTCCCGCTGGTTCCGTCCCTGGGCCGCGCCAAGCGCGCGGAGGCGATCGCGCAGGCGCAGTTGTTCTCCTACAACGGCGGCGACGGCGTGGCCATCAACTCCGCCTTCGTGAGCCGCCTGAACCTGCTGCCCTTCGCCCGGACCTACCTCAACTGTCACCTCGAGAGCAGCGGTCACGCGGGCGGCGCCAGCACTTACATCGGCTGCACGCTGGAGTTCTACGGCGTCAACTTTTCCGGGGGCCGGTGCTATCTCAACTGCGACATCACCCTGAAGCCATCGATGGCCGGCATTCGGGGCCGGTCCACCCACCGATTCGGTTTTCTGGACGGCATCGGCGTCGGCGGCGTGTGCATCGACACGCGTTTCCACCGCAGTCCGGAGATGATCGCCAACAACGTCGCCGCGGAGGTTTCCTGGGACCGCGTGCCGCAGTCGCCGCTGACTCGCGGCTACCAGTCTAACGTCACCATGGACGGCAAACCTTACGTCATCCAGGAAACGGCCACGCCCGGCGCAACCGTGGTGATCCCCGACGGCTCGGACCTGCTCAAGGCTTTCAAGGTGACCCATGATGGCCAGACGTATTACAACGTGCCCAACATCTCCGGCGCCAATCCCTTCGGCTACACCGCAGCGATCAAGGCGGCCGCCAAGGCGGCGGGCAAAGAGGAGAATTACTACCTAAGCATTCCGATTGGCGCCGCGCTGCGACCCACGGGCGCGCCGATCGCTCCGGGTGGTCGGGGTGGCCTCGGCGGTTTTGGCGGCGGTGCCGGTCCGATCGCGACGATCCGATCCGGCCAGACGACCGCGAGTCTGACCGCGAGCGTGACGCCCGCTGGCTATGCCTCCAGCGCCGCGCTGGGAAAGTGGCGGTTCACGGCGAGCAACCCGGGCGTGGTGGAGATCACGCCCGGCGCCGATAATTCCATCACGGTGGCCGGCAAAAACAACACCGCGGCGTCGGTAGACGTGATCATCGTGGCGAAAAACGAACTGGGGCTCGAGGCGTGCGCCCGCGTGAAAGTGGAGCCGGCCTTCGTGGAGCCGCCCACCTTTGCCCGCGCCCCGACGATTACTCCGCCGGCGGATGGTCGCGTGACGTTCAGCTATGCGCTGAACCTTGGCTCCAATCTGCGCACGGATGAATCGCTCATCACCTGGTATCGCTGCACGGATGCACAAGGCGCCAACGCCCTGAAAGTCGCGGTCAGCCGCCGGGGCCGACCGGAGATCGCCTACACGTTGTCGGAAGGCGATGTGGGTTCCTACCTGATGGCCACCATCCAACCCAAGCACAGCGTGAGCGAGCCGGGCCCAATGCAGACGGTTTACTCGCGCTCAGTCGTGGCGAAAGCCGACGTAAAGGTCCGCGCGATCGATACCGATTTCCAAAACCTCCCCGCGGATCCCCAACCCAAGATCCTCCCCGGCACTTGGACGTTGGACGGTTACGTTGCGCCCGAAACGGGTCGGAACAACACCCCCGGCTACACGGCGAATCCCAATTCCTGGACCTATGGCCCAGGCCAGTCCGGCTCCATCGATTACCAGGGCCTCTACCAGACCGCCCGCGGCGCGCGCCTGTTCTACACGCCGGCTGGCAGCAGCCATGGCGACATGACGGTGCGCGCGAAGTTTGCGCCCAACAAGAACACCGGCCAGGGCTTCGGCGCCGCGACCAACCAGTTCCTGGACGTCTACATCAAGTATGACCTGGAGACGCGGACCGGCTATGGCTTGCGCATCCAGCGCCTGACTACCGAGGAAATCAACGCGATCGGCTACAAGGGCGCGGGCGCCGTGGCCGGCTGCGCGTTCTTCGCGGTCAAATACGAGAACGGCGTCGCGACCCCGGTGACCAAAAAGATCATGTCCAGCGCGTTTGTCTCCGAGTGCACGGTGGAGCTGACGGTCAAGAACGGCCGGTTGCTGGTGTCGGCTCGCTCCACGGACGACGTTCGCAGCGGCGATGCGTTCGACTATGCCCGGGAGGTCCAGTTCGATGTGCCGATCGAAGGCAACAGCCACGGTGGCACCGGCATGCTCTTTACGGGCACGGTCGGGGTGAATTCCGTGCTCGTGACCGGCTGGCGGACCTCCTGGCCCTGAGCAGGGCCGCTGGTGCAAGCATCGCCGTTCAACCCGGGCACGCGCGAATTCACGCGCATTTCTCCGTGGCTTCATCGTCGCTTCACGCAGATACCGGAGTCTGAGCCATGGCCGACGCAAATCACGAAGGGGCGCCTGAGGAGCAAATCGAACAATGGCGGAGCCACCTCCGCCGGCAGCCAACCGTCACGGCGGTCGAGCTCGCGAAGCTGGAGCACCAACTCCGCGACGAGATCGCAGGTCTCACCCGCGCCGGGCTCGCCAGCGATGAGGCATTCTTGGTGGCGGTGAAGCGCATGGGCAGCGTCGACCCGCGCTCGCGGGAGTTCGCGCGCGAGCGCTCGGACCGCGTGTGGAAGCAGCTCGTCGTGGCCCCGGCCGATTCAGGCGCACGCAGCGCCGGGGCGCGAAGGGAAGCCATGGTCGCCTTCGGCCTCGCGGTGATGGCGGCCGTGGCGATCAAGGTGCCGGCGCTCTTCGGGATTCAAATGGGCCGCGACGCGGACGCTGGCTTTTACCTCCGCAACGCGAGTCTCTTCGTGCTGCCCTGCCTGATCGGTTACTTCGTCTGGAAACGGCGGCTCGCCCTGCGCACAGTCGGCTGGCTGGCGGCGGCGTTTGTCGTGGCGTTGGTGTTCGCCAACCTGCCCGGGTTCGGCCCGGGACGCGACTTCGAGCCGCTCACGGCGCTGCACCTGCCGATCGCGCTCTGGCTGACGGTGGGCATCGCCTATGCGGGCGGGCGGTGGAGCCAGGTGAGCGGTCGCATGGACTTCATCCGGTTCTCGGGCGAGCTCTTCATCTATTACGTGCTGATCGCGCTGGGCGGCGGAGTCCTCACCGCGTTCATGGCTCTCACGTTTAAGAGCATCGGCATCGACATTGGGCCGTTCTTCGCCTCGTGGCTGATCCCCTGCGGAGCGACCGGAGCGGTCGTGATCGCCTCCTGGCTGGTCGAGGCCAAGCAGGGCGTGATGGAAAGCATGGCGCCGATGCTGACGCGCCTCTTCACGCCGCTGTTCGCCGCGATGCTGGTCGCGTTTTTGGGAACGCTGCTGTGGTCCGGGCGGGGCATCGCCATCGAGCGACATCTGCTCATCGGCTTCGACCTGCTCCTCGTGGTGGTGCTGGGCCTGCTGCTCTATTCGATCTCGGCGCGCGATCCGCAGGCGCCGCCGGGCGCGTTCGATGTGGTGCCGGTCGTCCTCGTGGTCGGAGCGTTGCTGGCCGACGCGGTGGCGCTGTGGGCCATCGGCGCGCGCATCGGCGAATTCGGCTTCAGCCCGAACCGCGTGGCGGCCCTCGGTGAAAATGTCATCCTGCTGGTCAACCTGGCGTGGTCCGCCGTGCTCTACCTTCGGTTTCTGATAGGGCGCGGATCGTTTCCGAGTCTCGAGCGGTGGCAGACGGGCTATGTGCCGGTTTACGCTGTGTGGGCGGCGATCGTCGTGATCGTGTTTCCGCCGGTGTTCCGGTGGCTCGGATAGGCGCCGCCCGACCGATTCCTTCGATCAGGCTCACAAACTCTCCGTCGCCGAGGTGGCGCGCAAGGCGTCTTGCGCTCACGTGAACACGGCGTGATTGCGAAGCGTTGCCCACCATCGAACGCGGCGATCTCGTCTGCAGCGTCAACATCGGCGCCTACAGTCACGCGAGCGCGACCTACTTCAACGGTTTCCCGCCGGCAAAGGTCGTGCACGAGAATCGGTAGCCGCGCGCATTAACGCGCGGTCCGCGCCTTAATGGGCGCGGCTACGTCAACTCCGGTAATCTGCGTTCTCGCTGACGTATTCGTGCGTGAGGTCGCCGCCGAGCACGGTCGCGGACGCGACGCCGTTGCCGACATCGACCTCCAGTTCCACGCACCGTTCGTGCCGCGGAAAATCGATCGGGGCGGAAAACACGCCGTCTTTCGCCGGCGCGCTCGCGTAAAGCTCCGCGCCCTTCAAGTGCGCGACCAACGCGGTTTCCTTTTCGGGATTCAGCTGGAACACGCCGTTCGCAAAAATCTCCACGCCGCCCATCCGCGCGCGCAGCTTCGACAGATCGGCCTTCACGCCGGAGGCGCCGACGTATTTCCCGATCGCCTGCACGAGCCGGCCCACATTCGGGTCGTTGCCGGCGACGGCGCACTTGAAGAGCGGGGCGTTGACGATCGCCTTCCCGAGCGCGCGGGCGAAGGCGAGACTCGCGGCATTCGTGACGGTCACGCGAATCACGTGCCGCACGCCCTCGCCGTTGCGCACCACATCCTCCGCGAGATCGCGGCACACTGCGTGCAGCCCGCGCTCGAACGCCCCGAGGTCGGTGCACGGCACGCGCGCCGACGACACCAGCGCCACCGTGTCCGAGGTGCTCGTGTCGCTGTCGACGCTGATGGCGTTGAAACTCGCGTCGATCACGCGCGCCAGCATCGCGCGCAGCTCGCCGCGCGGCACCGCGATGTCCGTGAGAACATAGATGAGCATCGTCGCGAGGTTCGGCTCGATCATCCCCGCGCCCTTCGCGATGCCGACGATGCTGCCGCCGCTCGCAATATCGGCGCGCCGCACCTTTGGATAGAGATCCGTCGTCACGATGCCCTCGGCCGCCGGCATGATCGAACCGTTCGCGAGCGCGGCGACCGCCTGTGGCAAGGCCGCCACCATTGGGTCGACCGGCAGCGTCCAGCCGATCACGCCGGTGGAGCTCGGCAGGATCTGTTTCGCCCCGATCTTCAGCAACCGCGCCGTCTCCGCGCAAATGCGCTCGCTCGCCTCCACGCCGCCCGGCGCGCAGACATTGGAAATCTTGTTGTTGACCACGATCGCGGCGAGCGTCGACTCTTTCAGGCGATTGCGTCCGACGATGATGGGGGCGCCGGGAAACGCGTTCTTCGTGAACACCGCGGCAAAGTCCGGCGTCGGCCGGTCGAGCGCGATGAGCGTGAGCGTCATCTTCGCGGGCTTTGGTGCTTCCACCGGCATGAAGTCGAAGCGGGCGGTGCCGACGCGGAAACCTGCCGGCAGCGCCGCCTGCGCTGCGAGCCACGCGCGGTGTTCGTCGCGATTCTGGAACGAGAGATTCGTGCTGGACACGCGTGAGAAGTGGCAGGCTGTGGCGCGGAGTGAAGAAGATTTTTAGCCGACGTCGACTGGTAGCTGCGAGCGCCAGCGAGTGGTTCCTGCGTCCACTCGCTGGCGCTCGCGGCTACGAAGCGAAAATTTTTGTGGAAATGCGCGCCGCGTGTGCCTTATTCAACTCGTCCTTGAAAAAACCGAACGCTCTTCTTCGTCCTTCTTCCAAACATGCGGGCTCTGACGCGCGATGAACGTTGCTGAAATCACCGCCAAGGCCAGGGTCCTCCTCGAGGCGCTGCCCTACATCCAGGACTTCCGCGGCTCCACGTTCGTCGTGAAATACGGCGGCAGTTTCATGGACGATCCCGATCCGGTCACCCGCACGCGTGTCGCCTACGACATCGCGTTTCTCGCCGCGGTGGGCGTCAACGTCGTCGTCGTGCACGGCGGCGGCAAGGCGATCACCAAGGCGATGGCGGACTCCGGCCTGAAGGCGAATTTCATTAATGGCCTGCGCGTGACCGACGAGGCGACGATTGCGATCGTGAAAAAGACGCTCGACGAGATCGTGAACAAGGACGTGTGCGACGCCCTCACCAAGGCCGGCGGCAAACCGCGCGGCCTGCCGGGCGACAGCGTGCTCGTCTGCCAGAAGCTCACCACCGACGACGACGGCAACCCGGTCGATCTCGGATTCGTCGGCGACGTGACCGAGGTGAAGGTGAAGCTCATCAAGAAGGAGATCGCCGACGGCTTCGTGCCGATTATCTCGCCGGTCGCCGAGGGCCTCGACAACAAGCCCTACAACATCAATGCCGACGTTGCCGCCGGCCGCGTGGCGAGCGCGCTCCGCGCCCGCCGGCTCGTCTACATGAGCGACGTGCCCGGTCTGCTCGCCGACCCGAAGGATCCGGACTCGCTCATCGCCACGCTCAAGACCTCGCAGGTCGATGACCTGAAGAAGAAGGGCGTGATCGACAAGGGCATGCGCCCGAAGGTCGCGAGCGCCGTGCGCGCGCTCGAGGAGGGCGTGCAGCGCGTGCACTTCATTGACGGCCGGCTCGCGCACTCGCTGTTGCTCGAAATCTTCACCGACAAGTGCACGGGAACCGAAATTGTCCAAGGCTGAGGTTCACCACTGATGCACACTGATGGGCACTAATGTTGCCGCGCTGTTGTGGTTGTGCTCGTGATGTTCGTTCCAATGAGTGTCCATTAGTGTGAATTAGTGGTTTCAAGAAAATGACTGCTCCCTCCATCGTCCGCACCAGCACTGCCGAGCTCTACGACGCGCATGTGATGAAAAATTACGCGCGCGCGCCCATGACCCTCGTGCGCGGCCGCGGCACGCAGGTGTGGGACGACGCGGGCAACAGCTACCTCGATTTCACGTCGGGCATCGCGGTGAGCGCACTCGGCCACTGCCATCCGCACTGGGTCGCGGCCGTGCAGCGGCAGGCGGGCGAGCTCATCCACGTCAGCAATCTGTTCCGCAACCCGAACCAGGGCGAACTCGCCCGCCGGCTCGTCGGCTACGCGGGCCCCGGCCGCGTGTTCTTCTGCAACAGTGGCGCCGAGGCCGACGAGGGCATGCTCAAGCTCGCGCGCCTGCACGGCGTGCGGAAGGCCGGCGACGAAGGCAAGTGCTTCAAGATCGTCGGCGCGAAGAACGCGTTTCACGGCCGCATGTTCGGCGGCATGAGCGCGACGCCGCAGGAGAAGATTCAGAAGGGTTTCCGGCCGCTGGTGCCGGGCTTCGCGTTTGGCGAACTCAACAACCTCGAGTCGTTCGCGGCGCTGGTCGACGACCAGACGGCGGCGATTCTCGTCGAGACGATTCAGGGCGAGGCCGGCATCAACCCGTGCACGCCGGAGTTTCTCCGCGGGCTCCGGCGGCTGTGCGACGAGCGCAACCTGCTGCTTCTGGTCGACGAGGTGCAATGCGGCATCGGGCGCACGGGAAAATTCTACGCCTTCGAGCACGCCGGCATCCGGCCCGATGTGATTGCGATGGCGAAAGGCCTCGGCGGCGGCATGCCGATCGGGGCGATCTGGGCGGGCGAGCGCGCGGCGGAATTGTTTCAACCGGGCAGCCACGGCACCACCTTCGGCGGCACGCCGCTGGCGTGCGCGGCGGCCCTCGCGGTGCTCGACGTGATCGAGCGCGACCAGTTGCTGGCGCACGTCACGCGTGTGAGCGTCGCCTGGCATGAGGCGCTGGGGGCGCTCGCGATCAAATATCCGCAACACATCGCGGCCGTCCGCGGCCGGGGCTTCCTGGTCGGCGTGCAGATGACCGGTGACACCGGCCCGTGGCTTGTCGGGCTGCGCGAGCGCGGCCTGCTGGCCGTGAGCTCGGGCAACAACGTCATCCGGCTCCTGCCGCCGCTCACCGCGACGGCGGACGAGCTGGCCAAATCGGTCGAAATCTTCCGCAGCGTCCTGACGGCCAAGGCTTGAGCGGCGAGCGCGATTTTTCACTCGTGGGGAGGGCGTTCGTTGCTCATACCTCACCGTTTTCATGAAGCACTTCCTCAAGGAAACCGACTTCACGGTGTCCGAATTGCCGGCGCTGTTTGCGCTGGCGCGCGACTTCAAGGCGCAGCGCGGACATCATGCCACACCGCTGGCCGGGCAGACGTGGGCGATGATTTTCTCGAAGTCGTCGACGCGCACGCGCGTGTCGTTCGAGGTCGGCATCCACGAGTTGGGCGGCAATCCGCTTTTCCTGAATCGCAACGACATCCAGCTCGGCCGCGGCGAAACCATCGCCGACACCGCCCGCGTGCTCTCGCGGTTCGTGCACGGCCTCGTGGTGCGGACGTTCGATCACGCCGAGGTGCAGCAACTCGCGGACATGGGCACCATCCCGGTGATCAACGCCCTGACCGACCTGCTGCATCCCTGCCAGATCTTTGCCGATCTCTTCACGCTGGCCGAGCGCTGGGGCCGGGGCGGCGATCTCGTCGGCTCGTTGCGCGGGCGCAAGATCGCGTTTGTCGGCGACCGCGGCTGCAACGTGGCGAACTCGTGGATTCTCGGGGCGAATCTCCTCGGCATGAAGATTTCCCTGGCGGGCCCGCCCGGTTTCGATGCGGCGCCGGAGTTCGACGCGCTGCTGGCCCAGGAAGGATTCGCCGGCGGCTACGAGTTCACCACCGATGCAGTCACGGCGGTGCGCGACGCCGATGTTGTCTACACCGACGTGTGGGTCAGCATGGGCAAGGAGGAGGAAACCGCCGAGCGCATCCGCGTGATGACGCCGTTTGCGGTGACTTCCGAGCTTATGGCGGCCGCCAAGCCGGAAGCGCTCTTCATGCACTGCCTGCCGGCACATGCCGGCCAGGAGGTCACGCAGGAAGTGCTGGACGGCCCGCGCTCGATCATCTTCGACCAGGCGGAGAATCGCCTCCACATGCAAAAGGCGATTCTCGCGGCCCTGGCGACGGCGGCGAAGCGCTGACTCACGGGGCGGAAGATCCGTGCCGCTACTGCTCGAGGATGTAGGTCACGCGGGTGGAGTTGACCTTCTGGAAGCTCCCGGTGCTGAGGTCGCCGTCGTCGAGCTTGGCGTCGATCGCGGCCAGCTGAACATCGGTGGCGGTGAAGTTCTGGATCGAAACGCCGGCGATGACTCCGCCGAGGTTGCGGTCCCAATTCCACCGGCCGCCGATACTCGTCGCGCTCTGCCAGACGCTCGCTTTGAAATCGCCGCTCATGCCGACCGGCACGACCCCGGCACTGGCATTCGGCGGCCAGGTGCCGTTTTGCGTGGCGAAGGTTTCGAACGCCTGGGAGAAGACGCGGAAATCGTTCACGGCACGGTTCGCTTGGGCCGCTTGCTGCACGCGCTTGAAGGCCGGGATCGCGAAGGCGGCCAGCAGGCCGATGATCACGACGACGATCATGATTTCAACCAAAGTGAAAGCCGCGTGGCGGCGCCACGGCGGGTGGGGGTGGGACGAGTTCATGTTTGGACGCAGGCATGATGGATATGATGGATGATAAATAACGGACGTCGCCAGCATGCCCCGCGCCGGCGTAGGTGCAATTCCTCAG
>Ga0163199_1002462_pt1 | contig 11350 bp, 12 predicted proteins | sample PL_2010_150m_FD_113537 | JGI IMG/M metagenome (GOLD analysis project Ga0163199, IMG submission 113537) | Freshwater microbial communities from Powell Lake, British Columbia, Canada to study Microbial Dark Matter (Phase II) - PL_2010_150m | ecosystem: Environmental > Aquatic > Freshwater > Lake ...
ATTCCCGAGGTCTCGCTGGTCGCGATTCTGGATGCCGACAAGGAGGGCTTTCTGCGCTCCGAGCGTTCGCTGATTCAGACCATTGGCCGCGCCGCGCGCAATCTGGAGGGCCGGGCCATTCTGTACGCCGACAAGATGACGGACTCGATGCAGCGCGCCATCGGTGAAACCGAACGCCGACGCGTCAAACAGGTGGCACATAACCTGGCGTACGGCATCACGCCGCGTTCCATCGTCAAGCAGGTCCGGGATTTGATTGACGGCGTTTACAGCGAAAAGGCCGGCAAGGAAGCGGACAGACTTGAGCGCGACGCAATGCAGCGCGCGAAAGTGGAGGAGATGAGCGAAAAAGACATATCGCGCGAGATCAAGCGACTCGAAAAACTCATGCTGGAGCACGCCAGGAACCTGGAATTCGAGAAGGCCGCGCAGGTGCGCGATCAACTGGCCCTACTCAAACAGCAGGCCTTTGGCGCTGCCGGGAGCGACAATCTGCTTACTTGAGCAGAGTTCAGGGCTTTTGGTATACTTGACCTAAATAGTCAACCAAAACCCAACTCAGGAGCAGGCGATGCGACTCACCACCAAAGGCCGTTTTGCGGTTACCGCAATGATCGATCTCGGATTGCGCCAGGGCAGCGGCCCGGTGACCCTGGCGGCCATCAGCCAGCGCCAGCAGATTTCGCTGTCCTATCTGGAGCAGTTGTTTGGCAAGTTGCGTCGCAATGGCCTGGTCGAATCAACCCGCGGCCCGGGCGGCGGCTACAGCCTGGCGCGTGATCCGCAGGGCATCACGATTGCCGAAATCATCACTTCGGTCGATGAGCCGATCGACGCCACGCACTGTGGTGGCAAGGAAAATTGCCTGGGTGAGGGCGGCGACCGGTGCATGACGCATGACTTGTGGGCTGCCCTGAACGTGCGCATGGTCGAGTTTCTGGACTCGGTGACACTGCAAAAGCTGATCGACGACCAGGTCGCCAAGGGCTTGCGGGTCGAGGACAAGCCTACGCTCAAGCGTGCCATCTTCTCGATGCCCGGTGCCAAGCCAGCCCGCGTCAACGTTCCGAATTCTGTTTTTGCCTTGGGCAATGCGTTTTCGGAGACCTGAGCTGCGGCGTCAGACCATCAATTTACAACCTGAAGCAGCAGTCAAACCGTCATGGATACGACCCCTCACTTTCCGATTTACATGGATTACAGCGCCACCAACCCCTGCGATGAGCGGGTGGTGGATGCGATGATCCCCTGGTTGCGCCAACACTTTGGCAACCCGGCCTCGCGCAGCCACGCCTGGGGCTGGGAGGCGGAAGCCGCGGTGGAAACAGCGCGTGAGCAGGTGGCCGCCCTGATTGGTGCGGATCCGCGCGAGATCGTCTGGACCTCGGGAGCCACCGAGTCCAACAATCTGGCGCTCAAAGGGGCGGCCGGTTTTTACAAGACACGGGGCAAGCACATCATCACGGTCAAGACCGAGCACAAGGCGGTGCTTGACACCTGCCGCGAACTGGAACGGCAGGGCTTTGAGGTGAGCTACCTGGAGGTGCAGGCAGACGGTATGCTTGACATGGAGGTGCTCAAGGCAGCGATCCGGCCCGATACGATTCTGGTGAGCGTCATGTTCGTCAACAACGAGATTGGCGTGATCCAGGACATTGCCGCCATTGGCGCGCTGTGCCGCGAGAAGAACATTATTTTTCACGTTGATGCAGCGCAGGCCACCGGCCGCTTGGAAATCGACTTGAGCACCTTGCCGGTGGACCTGATGAGCCTGACAGCGCACAAGACCTATGGCCCCAAAGGCGTTGGTGCCTTGTATGTGCGACGCAAACCGCGCGTGCGCATCGAGGCGCAGATGCACGGTGGCGGTCACGAGCGTGGCATGCGCTCGGGCACGCTGCCAACGCACCAGATCGTTGGCATGGGTGAGGCCTACCGCATTGCCCGCGAGGAAATGACCGCAGAGAACCTGCGCATCGCCGCGCTGCATCAACGCATGCTCGACGGGCTGAAAGATGTAGAGCAGGTGTTCATCAATGGCAACCTGGAAAAGCGCGTGCCGCACAACCTCAACATGAGTTTCAACTATGTTGAAGGCGAGTCGCTGATGATGGGCATCAAGGGGCTGGCCGTCTCCAGCGGTTCGGCCTGTACCTCGGCCAGTCTGGAGCCCAGCTATGTGCTGCGGGCTCTGGGGCGCAGTGACGAACTGGCGCACAGCAGTCTGCGCATGACGATTGGCCGCTGGACCACGGAAGCGGAAATTGATTACGCGGTTGAGACCATCAAGCTCAACGTGGCCAAATTACGCGATCTCAGTCCACTCTGGGATATGTACAAGGAAGGCATTGATATTTCGACCATTGAGTGGGCGGCGCATTGACTGAACTGTCATTGCGGCCCCGGATCAGGTCCGGGGTTTCAGCAATGCAATCCATGGATGCCGGGTCAAGCCCGGCATGACAAACCAGCAAGATAAACAGAAGGACGCAACATGGCATATTCTGAAAAAGTGGTGGATCATTACGAAAACCCGCGCAACGTGGGCTCCTTCGAAAAAGGCGATGACTCGGTCGGGACCGGCATGGTCGGCGCACCAGCCTGCGGTGACGTGATGAAGCTGCAGATCAAGGTCAATGCGCAGACCGGCGTGATTGAAGATGCGCGCTTCAAAACCTATGGTTGCGGCTCGGCCATTGCCTCGTCGTCCCTGGTGACCGAGTGGGTCAAGGGCAAGACGCTGGAGCAGGCGGCAGCGCTCAAGAACAGCCAGATTGCCGAAGAGTTGGCACTGCCACCCGTCAAGATTCATTGTTCCATTCTGGCCGAGGATGCCATCAAGGCGGCCGTCAACGACTACAAGCAAAAGCACCTGTCATGACTGTGACGCTGACTGAAGCTGCCGCGAGGCATGTATCCCGATACCTCAGCAAACGCGGCAAGGGTGTTGGCGTGCGCCTGGGTGTCAAGACCACGGGCTGCTCCGGCCTGGCTTACAAACTGGAGTACGTGGACGAAATTGAACCCGAAGACATGGTCTTTGAAGGCCATGGCGTCAAGGTCCTGATTGAACCCAAGAGCTTTGCCTACCTCGATGGCACCGAACTCGACTTTGTCCGCGAAGGTTTGAATGAAGGTTTCAAATTCAACAACCCGCGCGAGCGTGATCGCTGCGGTTGCGGCGAGTCGTTTCGGGTGTGAATCTTCAATCCAGCGACTTTGAGCTGTTTGATCTTGCGCCGTGCTTCGCGCAGGACAGCGCCGCCATCGATGCGCGCTGGAAGGAGTTGCAGCGCGAAGTTCACCCAGACAAATTCAGCACCGAGGGCGCTGCGGCGCAGCGCGTTGCGATGCAGTGGTCGGTGCGCATCAACGAGGCCTATCGGCGCCTGAAGGATCCGCTCAAGCGCGCAGCCTACCTGTGCGAGCTTCATGGTGAGCCGGTCAATGCCGAGAACAACACGGCGATGGCGAGCGACTTCCTGCTGCAGCAAATGCAGTGGCGTGAAGAGCTCGAAGACGCGGCCGGCATGGATGAACTTGAGCGATTGGCCCGGCAAGTGGCTTCAGCCAGACAGCAACTGCTGCAACAATGTGCTCAGCTGCTCGATGAGAAACAGGATTACAAGGCGGCGGTGCAGCAGGTGCGCGCGCTGATGTTCATCGAGCGCTTTGCCAGCGACGTTCAGTTTCGCCTGGACCAGATGGATACACAATAGACAACCATGGCTTTGCTACAAATTTCAGAACCCGGGCAGTCGCTCAATCCGCACGAGCGCCGGCTTGCCGTCGGCATTGACCTGGGCACCACCCATTCACTGGTGGCCTCCGTGCGACACGGTGTGGCCGAATGCCTGCCTGACGGTCAGGGTAGGGTGATCCTGCCTTCGGTCGTGCGCTATCTCGAAGGTGGCGGTCGGCAAATAGGCTTTGATGCGCTGCAGGCCATGGCGCAGGACCCGGAAAACACCATTGCTTCGGTCAAGCGTTTCATGGGTCGCAGCCTGGCCGATGTGACCGGCAGCGCCAAACTGCCTTACCGTTTTGCGCAGCACGGTGGCATGCTCGGCGTGCAAACGGTGCAGGGTGAAAAGTCGCCGGTCGAGGTCAGTGCCGATATTCTGGCGACGCTGCGTTATCGTGCTGAAGACACCTTCGCTGATGACTTGTATGGTGCGGTGATCACGGTGCCGGCGTATTTTGACGATGCGCAGCGCCAGGCAACCAAAGACGCCGCGCAAATGGCAGGTCTGAAGGTGCTGCGTCTCATCAATGAGCCCACCGCAGCGGCCATCGCCTATGGACTGGACAACGCCAGCGAGGGCGTTTACGCGATCTACGATCTGGGCGGCGGCACGTTTGACATCTCGATTCTGCGCCTGACAAAAGGCGTTTTTGAGGTGCTGGCCACCGGTGGCGATTCGGCCCTGGGCGGTGACGATTACGACCGCGCGCTGGCCGACTGGGTCATGAAGCAAGCCGGCGTGCAAGCCAGGACGCCACAGGACAAGGCGATTGCCATCATCGCGGCGCGCGCCTGCAAGGAAGAGTTGTCAGCGACGCATTGCGCGGCCTGTCACGCCTGCATTGGCGGCGAGAACGTCAGGTTCGAAGTGGTTAATGAGCAGTTCGAGAAACTCACCGCTGAGCTGACACAACGCACGATGACTGCAGTGCGCAAGACGCTGCGCGATGCGCGGCTTGGCAAGGACGACATCAAGGGTGTGGTGATGGTCGGTGGCTCAACCCGCATGCCGCAAATTCAACAGGCGGTAGCCGACTTTTTTGGTCGTGCGCCGCTGAATAACCTCAACCCTGACGAAGTGGTCGCGCTGGGTGCGGCGATTCAGGCCAATCAGCTCGCCGGCAATAACCCCGGCGGTGACTTGCTCTTGCTCGACGTGATTCCGCTGTCACTGGGTATCGAGACCATGGGTGGGCTGGTCGAGCGCATCGTACTGCGCAATGAAACCCTTCCGACCGCCAAGGCGCAGGACTTCACCACCTACAAGGACGGTCAGACAGCGCTGGCTCTGCACGTGGTGCAAGGGGAACGTGACCTCGTGAGTGACTGCCGCAGTCTGGCGCGATTTGAGCTGCGCGGTATTCCACCGATGGCTGCCGGAGCGGCGCGCATTCGCGTCACCTTCACGGTCGATGCGGACGGCCTGTTGAACGTCAGTGCCAAAGAACAGATCAGTGGCGTGCAGGCACAGATTGATGTCAAGCCTTCCTATGGTTTGGGTGACGAGCAGATTGCACGCATGCTGCAGGACAGCTTCAGCACCGCCGACGCCGACATGAAGACCCGCGCCGTGGTCGAAGCCCGGGTCGATGGCGATCGCATGCTGCTGGCCACCCTGAGCGCACTGGCGGCGGACGGTGATCTGCTGTCGGACGCCGAGCGCGCCACCATCGATGTCCTGATGGCTGCTGTCAACACGGCGCGAGCGCTGGACGATGCGGCGGCGATTGAAGCGGCGACCCAGACGCTGGCCAAGGGGACCGAAGCTTTTGCTGCCCTGCGCATGAATCGCGGTATTCAACGAGCGCTGGCCGGCAAGAATATTGAGACGGTCTGAAACAGATCGAGCTGAAAACACATGCCCACCATCAAAATCCTGCCGCATCCGGACTATTGTCCGCAAGGCGCTGAAATTTCGGCGCCAGCCGGCACCTCCATCTGCGAGGCCCTGCTGGACAACCACATCGCCATCGATCACGCCTGTGACATGAGTTGTGCCTGCACCACCTGCCACGTGGTGGTGCGCGAAGGCTTTGCCTCGCTCAATGAACTTGACGAAAACGAGGAAGACCTGCTGGACCGCGCCTGGGGCCTGGAGCCGCAGTCGCGCCTGAGCTGCCAGGCCTATCTGGCGCAGACCGATATCGTGGTCGATATTCCCCGCTATTCGATCAATCACGCCAAAGAGAATCACTGACTTATGCGTCAAATTTTTCTGGACACCGAAACCACGGGCCTGTCTCCGGAAAACGGTGACCGCGTCATCGAGATTGGCTGTGTCGAACTGCTCAACCGCAAACTGACCGGCAACAACAAGCATTTTTACCTCAATCCGGGGCGTGACAGTCACGAAGAGGCGCTCAAAGTGCACGGGCTGACCAGCGAGTTCCTGCGTGACAAACCGGTTTTTGAAGCCGTGGCAGATGATCTGCTGGCCTACCTGCAGGGGGCTGAAATCATCATTCACAACGCCCCCTTCGATATGGGTTTTCTGAACAAGGAACTGGCATTGCTAGGGCGCGCGCCGCTGCGCGAAGTCGTGCTCAGCGTGACCGATACGCTGGCCTTGGCCAAGGAGATGTTCCCAGGCAAACGCAACTCGCTGGACGCTTTGTGCGGCCGCCTGGGTGTCGACAATTCCGGACGCACACTGCACGGCGCCCTGCTGGATGCCGAACTGCTGGCCGATGTGTACATCAACATGACGCGCGGTCAAGAAGCCTTGCTGATCGATACCGGCTCTTCGCATGGTGATGGCCAGCACGTACAGACGATCGATTTGAGTGTCTTCAAGTTGCCGGTGCTCAGCGCCAATGAGCAGGAGATGGCCGCGCATGAGCAGGTGCTGGCCGAGCTCGACAAGGCCAGTGGCGGCAAGACCGTGTGGCGCCTGATGGCCTGAAATTGAGGCATAATTCGACCCTCTCCTGAAACGAATTCAGGGCGGTTAGCTCAGGGGTAGAGCACTGCATTCACACTGCAGGGGTCGCAAGTTCGAAACTTGCACTGCCCACCATCAATTGGTGATAAGAATGGGACTTGACAGAAATGCCAAGTCCCTATTTTTTTGACGACAGGAGCGGCATGGTCTGAAAGCGCTCCAAAAAAATCAAGCTTTCATTCCTGATTAATCGGTGTGTTACTCCATATTTCCCGGTAAGATGGGGCTATGGATGCAGCTCCTTTCTATCCCCGCTTGATTCAGGCGCGCGTCGCAGAAGCGTTGACCGACACGCCCGTTGTGCTGCTTGCCGGGCCGCGCCAGGCAGGCAAAACCACACTGGTGCGACAGATGGCAACGCGAGGGATGCGCTATCTGACCTTGGACGATGAGTTGACGCTGCTTTCAGCCCGGGATGATCCGGTTGGCATGGTTCGCAGTTTGGACCGAGCCGTCATCGACGAGATTCAGCGCGCGCCGCAACTGTTGCTGGCCATCAAGAAGAGTGTCGATGAAGACCGGCGAGCCGGGCGCTTCTTGCTGACCGGCTCGGCCAATTTGATGACTCTGCCGGCGCTGGCGGATTCTCTGGCCGGGCGGATGGAGACGCTCGCTTTGTTGCCCTTGTCGCAAAGCGAAATCAAGGGCAGCAGCGCGAACTGGATCGATGCGGCTTTCGCCGGCAGTCTGCTCAAAGTAGCTGTGCCCGTTGTGGGGCAGGCGCTGGTTGAAGTTGTCTTGCAGGGTGGTTACCCGGAAGCGATTTCGCGCACGAGCGCACGCCGGCGCACTGTCTGGGCGCGCCAGTATCTGGAGGCACTCATTGCGCGTGATGTGCGTGACGTGGCCAGCATCGACAAGCTTGATCAGTTGCCCCGCTTCTTGCGCAGCCTGGCGCAGGTTTCGGGCCAGATGTGCAACTACACCCAGCTCGGTGGCCAGGTGGGGCTGGACAGCAAGACGGCAGCCCGATATGTTGGCGTGTTCGAGCAGATGTACCTTCTCAGACGCGTTGAGGGCTGGGCCAGAAACAGGCTCAAACGGGTCGTCAAATCGCCCAAGTTGCAATTCATCGATGCCGGTCTGTTGGCCAGCTTGCTTGATCTGGGCGAGGCCGAAGTGCAGCGTGATCGCAGCCGATTCGGCAATGTTCTTGAAACTTTTGTCTATGCGGAATTGCTCAAGCACAGTAGCACGTCCGAGGGCGACTACCGGCTGCTCTACTACCGCGATGTAGACGGGTTTGAAGTGGATGTGGTGATCGAAAACGCTGCCGGTCAATTGATCGGTGTCGAGGTCAAGGCCGCCGCCACCGTGAAGCCTGGCGATCTGCGCGGCTTGAAAAAGTTGGCGAGTGTTGCAGCAGACCAGTTCATGATGGGGATCCTGTTTTACGACGGCACAGAAACCATGCCTCTGGGTGATGGAATGTGGGCAGTTCCCCTGTCGACTTTGTGGGGTGGAGTTAGCTTGGCACGGAGGGTTTAGCATGGATCAGGTCGAATGCGTGGTGATCGGGGCCGGGGTGGTCGGTCTGGCGGTGGCGCGTGCGCTGGCGCTGGGCGGGCATGAAGTGATGGTGCTGGAGGCAGCCTCGGCCATAGGCACGGGAACCAGTTCACGCAACAGCGAAGTCATCCATGCCGGCATCTACTACCCGAAAGACTCCCTGAAAGCGAAGTTGTGCGTGCAGGGCAAGCAACTGCTGTACGACTATTGTGCTGAGCGAGGCATTGGCCACCGGCGTTGCGGCAAACTGTTGGTGGCGACATCACCGGAGCAGGTAGCGCAGCTGCAGGGCATCAAGGAGCGCGCCGAACGCAATGGCGTGAGTGATTTGCAACTGCTCAGCGCCGCACAGGCGCGCGCCATGGAGTCTGCGCTGGTTTGTGACGCAGCCATCTTTTCACCCAGCACCGGCATTGTTGACAGCCACGCCCTGATGCTGGCACTGCAGGGCGATATAGAAAATGCCGGCGGCATGGTGGTCCTCAATTCACCGCTGCAGCGGGCTGACTGCACGCCAACAGGTATTTGCCTGACTGCCGCCGATGGCACGCAGTTGCTGGCAAAGAGGGTGGTCAATGCGGCTGGTTTGCAGGCGCCAGCGCTGGCAGCACGATTCACGGGATTGGCACCGCAGCATGTGCCGCGCGGCTGGTTTGCCAAGGGAAATTACTTTACCTTGGCCGGGCGCGCGCCGTTTTCGCACCTGATCTACCCGGTGCCGCAGGTCGGCGGTTTGGGCGTACACCTGACGCTGGATCTGGGCGGGCAGGCCAAGTTCGGTCCGGACGTGCAGTGGGTTGATTCGGCGGAGGATTTGACAGTCGACGCGGCGCGCGGCGATGCCTTTTATGCCGAGGTGCGCAAGTACTGGCCGGCACTCGAAGACGGCGCGCTGATTCCAGGTTATGCCGGGATACGCCCGAAGATTCACGGGCCCGGTCAGGCTGACTGCGACTTCCTGATTCAGGGCGAGGCGGTGCACGGCGTACCTGGCCTGGTCAACCTGTTCGGCATCGAGTCGCCAGGACTGACCAGTGCGTTGGCGATTGGTGAGCTTGTGCTGTCATCCCGGAGCGGCAAGTGTCATCCCGTCCCCGGATCAAGTCCGGGGTTACAACATCCGGGATCCAGTGCCACGCATACACTGGATTGCGGCTCAAGGCCGCAATGACAGCCCTCCAGAAAGCCAGCACTGACAGCCCTCCGGGAGGCCAGCTGTTGTCATCCCGTCCCCGGATCAAGTCCGGGGTTACAACATCCGGGATCCAGTGCCACGCACACACACTGGATTGCGGCTCAAGGCCGCAATGACAGCTGGAGCCATCAGAATGTCTTCTTGATCAACCTGGCTGAGTCGGTGACTAGCGCTGGCCCCTGGTAGATCAGGCCGGTATAGATCTGCACCAGATCGGCGCCAGCCCTGATCTTGCTCACTGCGTCCTGGGCGCTCATGATGCCCCCCACGCCGATGATGGGAAAGCCCGCTCCCAGCGCAGCGCGCAGCTGCGTGATGACGCGGTTGCTCTGCGCCAGCAGCGGCGCGCCGGACAGGCCACCGGCCTCTGCGGCGTGCGCCAGACCCTGCACGGCTTCGCGCGCCAGCGTGGTGTTGGTGGCAATCACGCCATCCATGCCGTGGCGCTGCAGGGTGCTGGCAATGACCTCAATCTGCGCGGCGTCCAGGTCGGGTGCAATCTTCACGAACAGGGGCGTGTTCTTGCCATGTTGTTTGGCCAGGGTTTTGCGACGCTTGGCCAGGGCTGCGAGCAGGCCATCAAGCGCCTCGTCACTCTGCAGCGAGCGCAGGTTTTTGGTGTTGGGGCTCGAGATATTGACAGCCACATAGTCGGCGTACTGGTAGACACCGTCCAGCGCAATCAAGTAGTCGTCGGTGGCACGCTCGATCGGCGTGGCCGCGTTCTTGCCGATGTTTAGCCCAAGCAGCATCGGTGCCTTCAGCGTCTGGCGCTGCTGGTGCAGAGCCGAACGCTTGACGTTGGCAATGAAAGCATCCAGTCCCTCATTGTTGAAGCCCAGGCGGTTGATCAGGGCCCGCTGCTGCGGCAGGCGGAACATGCGTGGTTTCGGGTTACCGCTTTGCGCTAGCGGCGTCACCGTGCCTACTTCAACAAAGCCGAAGCCGATGGCGCCCAGTGCGTCAATGCAGCGCGCATTTTTGTCCAGACCGGCAGCCAGGCCGACGCGGTTCGGAAAGGTCAGCCCAGCCAGCTTGATCGGGTCTTCCACCCGACGCGACTTGTACGCCAGTTGCAAAGGCGTCCCTTGCGTGCCGGCCAGCGCGTGCAGCGTCAGCTCGTGTGCCGTCTCGGGATCCAGGCTAAACAAAAATCGGCGCGCCAGCGCATAGGGGACGAGAGACATTGGATAATTCCTGCAAAGTATTCAACTAACCTGACTGATTTTCCCAGATGACACAGCAAGCAACTTCCAGCATCACCACGTTGACACAAGATGAACTCAAAACCATGGTTGGCCAGGCCGCCCTGCAATTTGTGGTGCCGGGTGAGATTGTCGGCGTTGGCTCGGGCTCCACGGTCAACAAGTTTATCGAGGCGCTGGGGTCCATGAAGGACCAGATCAGGGGTGCGGTCTCGAGTTCCGTGGCCAGCACGCAGCGTTTACAGGCCCTCGGGATTGCAGTGTTCGACTCCAATGAAGTCGAGCGGCTGTCGGTTTACATTGACGGTGCCGATGAGATCGACCACCGGGGCAACATGATCAAGGGCGGCGGCGCGGCGCTGACGCGCGAGAAAATTGTGGCAGCACAATCCACCCGGTTTGTCTGCATTGTCGACGAGTCCAAACTGGTCCAGACCCTGGGCAAATTTCCGGTGCCGGTGGAAGTGATCCCGATGGCGGTGCAGCGCATCACGCGCCAGTTTGCCGCGCTCGGTGGCAGCGCCAGCGTACGCCTGAAGGACGGTCAACCGCTAGTCACGGACAACGGCCAGTTCATCCTGGATGTGGCCGGTTTGCAGATCAGCGATCCGCTGGCGTTTGAGTCCGAGGTCAGTCAGTGGCCCGGCGTCGTGACAGTCGGTGTGTTTGCCTTCCAGAAAGCGCAAGTCTGCCTGTTGGCCGCAGCGGCCGGTGTCAAGACGATGATGTTCTGAGTCTTTGCGGGACAGATCTTC
>Ga0163199_1002463_pt1 | contig 11349 bp, 7 predicted proteins | sample PL_2010_150m_FD_113537 | JGI IMG/M metagenome (GOLD analysis project Ga0163199, IMG submission 113537) | Freshwater microbial communities from Powell Lake, British Columbia, Canada to study Microbial Dark Matter (Phase II) - PL_2010_150m | ecosystem: Environmental > Aquatic > Freshwater > Lake ...
AACCCTCACAAGGATCGACATCGCGGGAGCCGGCGACATTCACTCCGATGCTCTCAAGGTTGCCGACTTGAAAGCCGGCATTTCCGGCGCCGGTGACCTGCGGATCAAGTCCCTTGAAGCGGACGCCCTCAGCGTTTCAATTGCCGGCAGCGGTGATTTTGAAGCCGGCGGACGCGCTGCCAGCATGCGTGCCAACATCGCCGGTTCCGGCGACATCAAGGCCGGCAAGCTGGACGCCAAAGCGGTGGAAATCAATATCGCCGGTTCCGGCGACGCCACCGTCTGGGCGCGCAATACCCTGAAAGTCAGCATCGCGGGATCCGGGGACGTCCAATATTACGGCGACGCCCAGTTGCAGAATTCGATATGGGGTTCAGGCTCGGTCAAGCGCCTGGGTGCGGCGCCTTAGGGAGCAGCAAGCATTCTGGATAGGTGAGTCAAGTTGGTCATTCCGCGTTCAGGGAGCCGTCGCTGCTTGCCTCACGTCCGCACGGCTCAGCTTCACCGAAACTTCCACGCGTGACCCGAGTCCGTTGATCATCGTCATGAGGCGCTCGACGCTGATGCGGCGAAAATCCGCGTTGCGGACGCGTGAGAAATCTCCGGCATCGATCCCGGTGAGACTCTGCGCCTTTCTTACACTGAGCCCCTTTTTGTCGAGCGTCTTGATGATCTCCGCCGCCAGGATCGCCTTCAACTGGCGAACGTCGGCATTCGGCACATCGAAGTCCCGATAGATGTTTCCGCTACCGCGGACAAGTTCAAGCTGTTCCTTCTTCATCGCAGCATCTCCTTGAGGCGCTTCAACCGGTCCTTGATCAAGTCGATCTCTTGTTTGGGAGTCTTGTTGCCTTGCGTCGACTTTTTCTGAAAGGCATGAACCACCCACAGCTCATCCCCGAGTTGCACCGCATAGACCACCCGAAACGCATTGCCCCGATACGGCAACGCAACCTCAAACACCCCGGACCCGAGGGCCTTCATCGGTTTGGCGATTGCCGCCATGCCTCCTTCGGCGGCAATGCTTAAAGCATCCATCACGATCTGCCGCGCGCCGTCAGGAAACGCCTCAAAGGCTTTTCGCGCAGGCGTCAGCCAAGATACCGGCCGCGTGGGTCTCATTCTTTGCTTTCCTTTTCGCTTCATATGTTGGCAGATTTACCAACACCGGTCAAGCGGATTGCTGAATACGTCGCCCTTCACCGGGCGGTTACTTGGCGGAACCTCCAAAAGAAATGCGCTTTCTCTCGGGCGGAACGATGTCGCGCGCGGCGAGCGCCGCCCGAAACCGGTCAATGACCTCGGCGGTGGCAGAGAACGTCGCCAGGCTCGGCCGCGGTCCCGGGTGATCCTCACCCGAGCGGCGATCCATTCGCTACGCAATCGAAAAAGTCCGCCGACTCGAGCCAGCCGACCGCGCGACCCGAGCGGCCCCGGAGTCGCCGGGCCGGTTCATCCCAGCTCCGATCCGCGAAGCACTTTGACGAAATAGGCCAGAACCTTCACGTGTTGCGCATCCTTTGGGCCAAGCACGATTGGTTGATACTCGCGATTGACTGGCGAAAGAACAATCCGCGCGTTCTGCCAATCTTCTCCGTCATCCCCTGGAACCTTTTCTGAGGAATAACGTTTGACGGTGAATGATCCGCCGGTATCGGGATCCGCCTTTCCACGATACTGAGCCAAGACGATTAGTCCCTTGCGCCCGCCTCCTGGATCGGCCTTAAACACAACATAGTCCCCGTCGCGAATGGTTGGCTCCATCGAGCGGCCTACCGCACGGCAGACGAACATCTTTTCATCCAGTTTGCCAACGCCACCAGGCTCGACCCAGCCTTCAGGCTCTACCGCCTCGCCATTGCCGAAGTAGCCAGCCGCAGCCTTGAGGCTATAGAGAGGCAGCAGGGTCTTGTATGCCTCCCGCTTCACTCGCTCGTCTTCGAGAGAGATCAGGTTCAGTTGTGGTTCAGGCCACGCGACCACGAGGAACTGTGCAAGCTCAGCGAGAGACTTTACTCCGCGCACGAGCGCCCCTTCCAGCTTTCGCTGCTGCACGAAGAGGTATCGCCACCGGCCGTACTTCGTCCCGCTCATCTTCTCGCACCAAAGTCGAGCGGCCTCGCTTTTGAGCGCCGTATTCGGCCGGACCTCGCCCTTTGTTTCCGCAATCCACATCACCTCGCGACCATCCTGGTCGCGCCCGGCAATGATGAAATCGGGGAAATACTGGCGCGGCCGGTTGCTTTCGTAGTAGGTGACCGAGAACCCGAGCCGTTCATTCTTGAAGTAGCGGACAACATCCTTCGCACCGTCAAGGAAGTCGGCAAAACGCTTTTCGAGGTCCGTGTGGCACGGGACCTTGTTCGTGTGGCAGCGCTTGCCATCGGCCAAAAGACCGGTCCATTGAAAGCGCCGCAGATGCGCGGAGTCGAGCCATTCCGGCAAGCCGAGAATAGGCACGGCCTCGACGCCCGAAGCGCCGGCGCCGCGGATGGCAGTGTCAAGCGCGTCCAAGGCCTGTCGGCGCCAGTAGTAGATGCCCACGTCCCGCGGGTCACTGCGGGCTCCACCCACCTCCGGAGTCATCACCCGCGAATCGAGGTAGCGCCGCGAAACATCCAGCAGTTCGTCGAAGGTCGGGCCGATGCCCAACTCAGCAGCGGAGCCGGGATTCGTCTCCTGGAACAACTCCTCCGCCATTAGGAACGCGGTGCGCAGGATCGGCCACTCCTTGCGTACCTCTTCGAGCGTCATGATCGCCTCGGGTGCGCCGCCCACGACCGGGCGCACATGCACATTGGGCGGCGTTTCGCGCGGATTTAGATTGATCTGCGGCAGGTCTTCGACCCGGATCAGATCCGCCAGCGACTCCGTCACCCCAACCGCCCACGACCGAACGTTCGGGACCCGGACGCGGTACTTCTCCTTCTTCGTGTCCGACTCGATCCAAACGGGCTTCTGACCCCACTCGCCAGTCTTCGGCCGCTTGCGCTTCTCCACAGGGAAGCCGACGAACGGGATACCGAAGGCGTCCACCGTCTCGTCGCTCCCGTCGGGCCGCTCGTCGAGCGGCTGGTTCAATACGTCGTAGTTCGTGCGCCGCAGTCCCCGGCCGATGATCTGCTCGGTCAGCAGCGGTGATCCGAAGGCGCGCAGGCCGAGAATGTGGGTCACGCTCTTTACGTCCCAGCCCTCAGAGAGCATGTTGACGCTTACGATGGCGCGCACGTGCTCGCCGGGCTTCCCCTTCGATCCAACGGTGTTTACCATCTCGCGCAGCACAGCCTCATTGCCCTTGTCGGCGTCGAATACTTTGGAATCGATCGGGATCGTCAGCCAGCGTGTGCGGTCCTCGTCGTCGGGATTGCGCAGCAGCTCGTACTCGCGCGTCAAGTGCTCGAAGAGCCACGCCGCCCGCTGTCCGCTGTCCGTCACACAGAGCAGGACCGGGCTCGGGCCGCGGGCGAATTCGAACGAGCTGGACCACTCGCCGTGGTCTTTTCTCCACGAAGAATAGATGCTCGCGATCGCGCCCTTGCAGGAGCGCAGGTACTCCTCCTTGGTCTTCGCGCCCTTCACTGAGTCCCAGAGATCGAGATACACGTGCCCGTGCTCGTCCGGGTCCGGCAAGCGCACGACCTTGACCAGTCCGGATTCGAACGCGTCGTAGACCGAGAAATCCGCAACCAGCCACTCGAAGAGCGTTCCCTCCGGCTTCGGCGAGCCTGAGCCGTACCAGGGTGTCGCCGAGAGGTCGATCACCAAGCTCACCCGCGCCGCCTTGCCAATGCGCTGGAGAATCTTGCTCCACCTGATGTGCTCGGGGTCCTCGCCCTTCCGGCCGCGCTTCTCGCCGTAGACGTGGTGTGCCTCATCGTTAATCACCACGAGGTCGCGCCAGCCGCCGAGTAGCCGCCGGATCGGCGCGTTCGGGTCCTGCCGTGCACGGCGCTGCATTGCGCGCAGCACCGCCTGCGGGATGAACCGGCCCTCTTCAAGCGGCACCTCACCCTCGGCAATCCAGTCCTCGCGCTTGTTCTCGAGCTGGATGCCTTGCCAGTTGCGCACCAGCACGTTCGAGTGGAACTCCTCCCGGTACTCGGGCGGCACCATCTCGAATCCGTCATACAGGTTGTGCTCGCCTGCCGGGTCAAGGCCGTCGCCACGCGGGCGCCCGCTCACCCGGTCGCGCACCGTGAGGTTGGGCACCAACACCAGAAAGTTCGCCGAGAGCGACGAGCCGCTCACTTTGCGCTTATGCAGCGTCGCCCAGGTGACGAAGAGCGCCATTACCACGGTCTTGCCGGTGCCGGTGGCGAGCTTAAGCGCGTAGCGCAACAGATCGCCCGTCTCGGGCATTTTCCGCCGGCCCTGCACTTCATACAGGTAGATGACCGTCTCCACCGCCTCCTGCTGGCAGAAGAAAAAGCGTTTGGCGACGGCTTTGCGCTCCTCGTCGCGCTCGAACCACCACTCGAGCAGCCGCCGCGTCACCACCGCCGTGCCGGGGTACCCGGCATCGCGCCATCCGCGCACGTCGTCCCGAAGCTGGTTGACGAACGCGTTTTGCTCGACGGCCGCGGCCGAAAGGTCGTCGAAGAGCTGGGCCTCCTTGCCGACCACGCCGCCGATGCCGCCCTTCACGTCCTTCGCGGAGGCGAGGAATCGCATCGAGGGCCGGCGTGTCTCGACGCGCTTCGAGCGGCCGCCGGGAAGAAGCTGGTAGTGCCGGGTGGGCGCCTGGTAGGCGTCGCAGATAACGACGCGATCGACAACGTAGGCCATTGCGGCGCCCCTCTACGCCAGATCCCGCACGACGACGGACTCGTTACCGTACACATCGACGACCTTCACCGCGATGCGCTTGTAGCCGCGCACCGGGAACGGCGCCGAGGCGAGCTTGAGCGTGAACTCCTCCGGGTCCACCTCGGCCCTGAGCACAGCCTTGATATTGGGCGTTTTTTTGAAGTCGAAGAACATCTGGCAGTCCACGAAGCAATCGCCGTCGTAGTCCTCGTCGAGATACCACGCCGAAACGTAGCCCGAGTCGGCCTGCTTGTACTCGGTGGTGCGGCGCTTGCGGTCGAAGAGCGCCACGCCGTTGAGCGTGACGCGAAGCTGTTTCTCCTTGCCGTTCTTCTCGACTGCGACCGCGATGTCCGGCAACGCGAGCGGCGAGAACAGCATCTCCGGCTGCGTTGCCTTGAGCCCCTCGGCCAGCGTGTCCGGGCGGATCATGATCAGCTCGACCTTCACCTTGCCGCGCTTCTCGAGCTGCGATTTCACCTCGCCCACATTCGCCTCAAATGCCCAACCCAGGACATGCACTTCGAGGATGCCCGAGGACAACGCGTCCTGAATGGCGTCATTGATTTGCTTGCCGGTCACGCGCCCCGAGAGTGGCCCAATGGAAATAGCGATCTTCTCCTTCTCTGTCTCCGCTACTGCGTGCACCAGTCCGGTCGCACCTTGGATCGCCGCATCTTTGCGGTAAAGTCGGCAGATCACCTCGATGTAATTCTCGAGCTTCGCTGGCTCGCCATAGGTCGCGGATGGCTCGCTGACAACCCAACCTTTCCAGTCCTCGACGGAGTAGCGGCCGAGAGAGGCAACCTCGAATGGACCACAGACACGAACGGCGGACGGATCAGGAAGGGGCTGATCTACCAAATCGACACGGCCAGATTCGCGGTCGGACGTAATACTTCCCATAGTCACATGTGGTAGGTCACGATATCGTAGACCAGCGGAGACCCGCTCACCTTTAAGGAGAAACGCTGTGAACGTCGAACTGAGCAGCCGCTGCCTAGTAATGTTCACGGCAACGCGGGAGGTGTCACACACAATCCATCGACGGCCAAGCGACTCAGCACAATAGGCCGTTGTTCCGCCCCCAGATGTGATATCAAGAATTAGGTCTCCTGGCGCGGTCGTCATCGCGATGCAGCGAGCGACGACCTTTGGACTTGTCTGAACGGCATAGAACTTGCCACCCGCAAATCCGCTAATGACTGTGTCAGTCCATATACCCGTAATCGGGAACGCCTTAAAATCTGTAAGATATCGGACGTAACAAAGTGTGTTGCCGATGGGAATCAACCGGCGAGCTTTGCGAAGTCGCTCGATCCCTTCTTTGTTTGTCTTCCATGTCGAAGCGCCGGCGGGACGGTACTCGCGACCATCCAGTTCGATGGACCACATCTCGTGGTCTCGCCCTTGCCGCGTGCTGAACAAATTGTCAGGACGAAACACCCGCCCCTCCTCTGGCAATGGCTCGGACCCGTCAATTTCCACACTGGTCATTCGCCTTCGAGCACCATCAGCTAGCTCAATCCATGTGTACTGGCCGGCGCCCTCTCCTCCGAGTTCTTTCTCTTGATACAGTTGGTAGTACTTGCACGTTGGCTTGTCCTTCGCATACCAAAGTAGGTAATCGACGGGTGAAGAGAGAAAATCGCTCGATTGACTGCTGGTCTTGAAAAAGGTGATTTGCGAAACAAAGTTCTGCGCGCCGAATACCTCATCAAGCAGGGTGCGGACACGATGGACGTTTACGTCGCTGATCTGAACAAAGATGCTCCCGTTGTCAGATAGCATCTCGCGGCAAACATACAGGCGTTCCTCAAGATAGGACAGATACGAGTGAACCCCGAGTGCCCACGTATCTCGGAAAGCCTTGATCGTCAGCACGTCATCGGCCTGGTCTTTTTCTTCGTTGTTCGTTGAATCCACCCGCTGTTGAAAGTTCGAGTCATACTTGATGCCGTAAGGTGGGTCGAAATAGATCATCTGCACCTTACCGCGCAGGTTCTCGTAGTGGAGCAGCGACTCCATGACATGCAGCGAGTCGCCGCAAATGAGTTTGTTCTTCCAACCCTCCTCGTGGGTATAGAACTCGACGCGTTTATTCCGGTCGCTTTCGCGCAGCGTCTTCTCGAGGTCGGCGAAAAGGTGGCCCTGCTGCGCTGCGCCTGACTTCTCCTCGGCGGCCCGGCGAGCCCGTTCGATGATCTGCGCGATGCGCGACTCGGAAACGATCTCATTCTTCTGGAGCGGTAGCACCGGCACTTCGCGCCGGTTGCGCTTGCCTGCCCAAAAAAGCACCGGGTCCGCCGCCGGGTCCATGTCCACCACCACTGGTCGCTCGTCGCCCTCCGGCAGCTTGCCGACCTTGATCGCCTTGCTCCAGCCGTTGTCCATCGGGAGCGTGACAACCAGCTCGTCGCCGGGAAGCATCGAGGTGTGCCCCGTCTCAGGCGTGCGCGGCTCCTTGATGTCCTCGTAGGTGTAGCGGGTGACCTGCTTCTCGCGACCAGTCGCTTTCCCTCGCTTGCCTGCCATTGATCGCTCCCGGTTCCTGTTATCTACGGTTGTGTTTCTTTTCCAGCCACAGCCAGACCGATCGGCACGCATCCGCGTCTGCAAGCGCTCGGTGCGCGTCACCCGTCCACTTGTGACCCACGTGCCGCGCCGCTACGTCCAATTTGCGCCAAGGCCCGCCAAGCATGTCCGCGAAGCGAGTCATGGCGCAAGAAACTCGCTGCGCCCGGTCCAGCCGATCAGGGAAAAAGGCTGTATCGAAGGCGGCGTTGTAGATCACTACTTCTGCCCCGGCGACGATTTCCTGTATCTTCGGCAATACCTTCTCAAGCTTTGGCTTGCCGCGCACCATTTCATCGGAAATCCCGTGCACGCGCTGCGCCTGCCAGGGGATCGGCGATCCGGGATCAATGAGCGTATCGATGAGCGTTCGACCGCGTTCGTCGACGATAGCAATTTCAACTATCCGAGCACCGGCGCTCGGGCTGAAGCCCGTGGTTTCCGTATCCAGAAAGATGGCCATTGCGACGTCTCCCTACTTTGGTGGAGCGCTCTTGATTCCGGCGCTGCACATTCGCAGATAATCGCAGCCGGCGCACTTCTTCTGGGCCGGTGCGGGTTTGAGTTCACCTTTGCGGAGTGCGGCGGCCGCGCCCTTGACCCTGTCCTTTACCTCTTCGAGAAAGTCGACGTCGACTGAACGTGGCTTCTTCTTTCGCTCGTCGAGGTTGTAAATCTCGACGTAGTCGGCATTTCGGCCGGTGAGTTCCTGGTAGCCGAGCGCGTAGATGTGAAGCTGCGTCTCGGTCACCTCTTCCGGCTGGGCCCGCTTGGTGGACTTGAGGTCGACGATGCTGGTCTCGTCGGTGTCCTTGCGCCGTACCAGGTCAATGCGGCCCACCACTGACACGCCATCGCCCATGTTGACTTCGATGAGCTTCTCGGAGAACTCAATATTCTTGAAGTCCTTCTGGTTGTCGGAGATATAGTCCTTGAGCACCTTGCTGGCGGCCATCTCGAGCTGCTCCCGCAATGTCTTGTATGCATATGGCGTGTGCAAGTGCATCTCCACCAAAGCCGGTACATCTGTCTCATCCACCTTTTCCCCCCGCAGCACTTTCGAGTGCACGTCGGCGAGTGCGTCGTGCAGCGACTTGCCATAGCCGATAGCCTCATCGATCGGCGCGTTGAAGCCATAGAGAATGCGCAGCTTGAACTGGTACGGACACTCGAAGAAGTACTTCATGTCTGAGAAGGTCAGGGTCACGTTGGTGATGCCTGCCTTCGGCGTGGGGTCGAGCCGTTTGCGCTTTGAATAGTCCTGCGGCCGGCGCTTGACGTACTTGGAGGCGAGCACGTCGTCCCAGAACACCGAGCGAGACTGGTAGAGCTGATTGCCGGGTACCGGCGCCCAGGTCATGTGCAGGAATTTTTGCGCGCGGGTCATGGCCACGTAGAAAAGACGCCTCTCGTCCTCGAGGCTGCCTTCGTAGCGCGGCTGCCCCTGGACCGCCGCCTTGGGGATCAGGTGCCAGACGTTGCGCCCACCCTGCTTCTTCGAAGGGAAACGGTTCTTCAACAACGCCGGGACGAAGACCACGGGCCATTGCATGCCTTTTGCCTGGTGCACCGTCATGATGCGGACCGCGTTGGGGTTGGCGTACTGATTTGACTGCCAGCCTTCCGGGTAAGCGCCTTCGGCCCGGTACTGAAGGAAATTGGCAAACGTGTCGTACTTGTCCTTCGGTGCGGACAGAAAGTGAATGGCCTCGAAGTCGGAGATAATCTGGCTGAACTTGCCGAGGTTGTAGAGGAGGATCTCACGCCGTCCGGGATCGCCCGGGACTTTCTCCTCGCGGATCGCCGCGTTCTCGAGAAAGTCGAGGAATACGCGTTGCGGGGAGTACACTGAATACCGTTCCTTACCGCTGGCCATGTCATCCCGGCTCTTTGCGGCGGCACCAATGGCCTTCTTGATTTTCGTGCGCGTTGCGCCCGTTTGCGCGCCCTCCCATGCCGTAAGGACGGCGTCTTCGTCGAGTCGCCCGGCCATCAGGTAGAAGAGATCGCGCGCTGCGCGCGCCTCGGCGGTGGCGAAGAGTTCGTTCATGCCAACCACTAGGTAGGGCACCCCGGCCGCATCCAGCGCGCGGGTGACCGGCGCCGCATTCTTGGCAACGCTGCGCAGCAGGATCGCCATGTCCGACCAGGCAATACCGCGCTTCTTCCCGTCCGGTTCCTCGATGGCGACACCTTGCAGCGCCCTGCACGTCTCAACGATGTAGCGGGCTTCGTCGTCCGGAGTGGCAAAGCTGAGAGCAACCAGATCGCCGGGCTCGTAAGCCTGCGCTCCGGCGGGCTTCATCTCCTTGACCAGGCGCTCGGTATTCTGCTCGATGAAGGCACGCGCAGTCTCGACAATGCCATCGCTCGAGCGGAAGTTGTCCTCGAGCCGCACCTGCTTTACGGGCGCGTACCGATCCTCGAAGGTCAGAATATTCTGAACGTCGCTGCCCCGCCACTGGTACAGGACCTGATCGTCGTCGCCGACCACGCATAGATGGGCGCCGAGGTCACGCAGTGCCTGTACCACCGATTCCTGCACCGGGTTGACGTCCTGATATTCGTCGACGATGACTTGCCTCACACGCTCGGAAAGCCGTTTTCTGAGGTCTTCGTCCGAGAAGAGCACCTCGACTGCTTCGTCCATGATCGCGGAATAGTCGAGGTAGCTTCGCTCGTCAAGCAGTGCCCGATACGCCTCCATTCCAGTGAGCACCGAACAGCCCTTCAACGCCGCCTCATTCACCGCTGCTTCTCGGAGAATAGCCAGTGCAGCGCCGTAGTTTGCGGTATCCACGTAGCGTCTGAGCGCGTTGCCGTTCAGGTCGGTGGATGTCGTCAAGCCGCTCTTCGAAGAGTGCCGGTCGATGAGCAGGGTTTGCTGCACCTCGTTGAGCACGTCGAATTTCAGGTACTTGGGGACTTCGCTCTTGAGTAGCTCCAGGCAAAATCCGTGAATCGTGCCGACGTACATCTCCGCGAGCCCGGTCATCGCCCCAAAGGCCTCGCGGCAGCGGTCGTAGATGCGCTCCTTCAGTTCTGCCGCTGCTCTTTCAGTGAAGGTGAACGCGACGATGTTCCGCGGCGCCATAGACCCCTCTCGTCCCGGCGTGAGCAGGTGCACCACGCGGCGCGCCACGACCTCGGTCTTGCCGGAGCCGGCACAGGCAATGAGCTGAACGTTCTCGCCCTCGTGCGCGATGGCGATACTCTGCGTATCAGTGAGTTTCATGCAGCGTGGCTCCGCGTTGCGGTGTTCGATGAGGGAGGAGGAAGTGATGCAGGGCGGCGTAGTTGGCGTTGCCGGCCCGCCGCGCAACGCAGTGCCGGCGCCTGTCATTGCGTAGGCGCTCGCCACTCCGCTCGGAGACGTCTAGGTGCGGGTTGGCGAGGATCAAAACGAGCATGTTCCGTTGCCTAATTCAGGTCGTACCGGCCTGACTTCTGCGCGGCTCGGATTTCTCGCTCTCCGGCAGTCGCGGCAGGCGACGGATCGCCGCGCCCGCTTTAGCTTCCGCCAGCCGCAGCTCGTACTGTTTCTGTAGGTTTAGCCAAAATTCAGGAGTGGTGCCAAAGAAATGCGCCAGCCGCAGGGCGCTGTCGCCGGTGACCGCGCGCTGGCCGTTCAGGATTCCGGTGATCCGGTTGGTAGGCACTTTGAGGCGCCGGCCGAGCTCGGCCGCGCTCATGCGGAGTTCCTTGAGCTGCTCTGCGAGATTCTCGCCCGGATGTGTTGCGCGGCGTGCCATGCTTCTCCTCATTTGTTAAGGTTCGTACGATGCCTGCTTTCGTCAAACTCGCTTTTGCGATGGTCACCGAAGCTCACAATCATGGGGGCAGCATAGCAAGCGCTTAGGCATTACGTCAAACGTAACGAACGGGATAGGCGAGTGCGGGGAGGTAAAGCGCTTGAGCACAGCGCCATAGGATGATGGCGCGGCAAGTCACACGTTGAAGCGAATGTGC
>Ga0163199_1002464_pt1 | contig 11349 bp, 10 predicted proteins | sample PL_2010_150m_FD_113537 | JGI IMG/M metagenome (GOLD analysis project Ga0163199, IMG submission 113537) | Freshwater microbial communities from Powell Lake, British Columbia, Canada to study Microbial Dark Matter (Phase II) - PL_2010_150m | ecosystem: Environmental > Aquatic > Freshwater > Lake ...
TCAAAACTTTTTCGATGTCGGGGTGGCGCGCGATCACTTTCTTGATCAACAGACTCACACGACGCGGGGTGGCGAATATTTTAACTTCACCGTGACTCAGCCGCGACTCGGCCAACATCTCGGGGGCAACTTCATTCAACTGCGCCACCGCCGATTCCACATCCGCCGAGGGCAACTCCTCAACGCCAATTTCCAGCAACAAAGTTTCAGGTCTGGTTGTCGGCGTCACCTTGCGTTTGGCTGATGGCTGGTGGCTGATGGCTTCTTTCAACATGGGAAAGCCCAACGCCTCACGCTGCTTCACATATTCTTCGGCAACCGCGCGCGCCAGATTCCGCATCTTGCCAAAATATGCGGCGCGCTCGGTTACGCCAATCGCGCCGCGCGCATCGAGAACGTTGAAGGTGTGCGAACACTTCAAGACATAATCGTGCGCGGGCAACACCAAATTTTTTTCGAGCGCGGACTTCGCTTCGGCTTCGTAGTTGAGGAACATCTCGTGCAAGCGCTTCACGTCGGCGGCTTCAAAATAGTATTTGCTGTGCTCCTGCTCACCTTGCAGATTCACATCGCCGTACGTCAGGTGATCAGACCACTTGATGTCGCGGAAGCTGGTAACGTTTTGCAAGGCGATGGCGATTCGCTCCAGGCCATATGTGATCTCAACGGAAACCGGATCGCAGGGGATGCCGCCAGCCTGTTGGAAATATGTGAACTGCGTGATCTCTTGACCGTCGAGCCACACTTCCCAACCCAAACCCCACGCGCCGAGCGCGGGCGACTCCCAATTGTCTTCGACGAATCGAATATCGTGTTGACGGGCGTTGATGCCCAACGCTTCGAGCGATTTGAGATACAACTCTTGCGGGTTGCCGGGATCGGGTTTAAGAATCACTTGATACTGATAATGCTGCTGCAAGCGATTCGGATTCTCGCCGTAGCGCCCATCGTCGGGGCGAACAGAGGGCTCGACGTAGGCAACGTTCCACGGCTCGGGACCCAACACGCGCAAAAATGTGGCGGGGTTGTATGTTCCTGCGCCTACTTGATGGTTATACGGTTGCCATATCAAGCAGCCATTCTTTGCCCAAAAGTTTTCGAGGGTGATGATGATTTGTTGAAAAGTGAGAGGTTGAGTCATTCGTCTTGTTTCTCGTCTTTGATGTAGCCTTCGCGGCGGAGATAGTCGTAGATGTATACAATAAAATCATCAAAATCCGAAAGGTGGTTTTTCATAATGTCATCCACTTTCTGAGGATCAATGGACAGATACTGATGAACAACGATGTTGCGAAAGGACGCCATAGGTGCGACACGTTCCGCAAAATCATATGGCAATATTCGAGAACGCCCTGCCATCACAATAATCTCTCGATGAGCATCGGGTAATTGGTAATTTTTCTCCGACAACAAATGAGCGCATATATCCGTTAAACATTCTGCACTTGTCTGTAGTAGATGCAACACTGCATTCCATGCGATCGGATCGTCGGCAAGTTGTTTGATCGAAAGGTCTTGCTTAGTTCGCAAGTGCTTAACTTGTTCTCGGATTAATTCTAATCGTTTGATAACAACATCTTGCACGCTCATCATCTTTCTCCTAACGCCAGTGATTGTCGCGACTTAATTTGCTGCACAGTGTGCCGAACAGAATCGAGTGACATCTGCCGAAATTTCTTTGTATCCGCATAACGCTTTGCAACAAAGACTACAAATTCCAATGCAGGGCGCGTCACCGCATCTTCGTATAAAATCTTACCTGCAGAAAGAATCTCTCGCGCCAACAATGGCGTCGCCTCATTCAGCACCACCACATCAACCTCGTTCTTGTGAAGCAAATCCATCAACTCATTCGTCAAAGCCAACCTCACGTCAAAAAATTTTGCGCGCGGCGTGTCGTAAGGTAGCAACACGGCGATGTCAACGTCGCTTGAAGCGCGCGCTGTGCCTTTGGCGCGCGATCCAAAAAGATAAGCCAGCACAACGCCATGCTTGACGAGCATCTCCTTTAGTTCCTTTGATTCCTTAAGTTCCTTTTCCATATTATCCAATCCGTCTCACCAACTTCACAAACTCGGCGCTCTTGAGTTGGCGTTCAAGGTGAAAGTTGATCGCCCTCTGCATCACGCGCTCTAATTCTTGGTGAACCATTGCGCTTAATTTTAATTCGCGCAGCGACTCGTAGGGATTGTTCTGCATAAAGCGCAAAACCTTAAGCGCGTTAAGTGAAATGGGAAACGCTCCCGCGTGATTCTCACCACAGCGTGGGCAGATCACGCCGCCTTCGGCGGGGTTGAAGAATTGATCTTCGGCGACGATCTCCTCCCCTTTAACCACACAGTGAAAAAGTTCTGGTTGATAACCTGACATGCCCAGCAATTGCAATTCATAATAGCGTGTCGTCAATTGCAAATCAGTAGACTCGCACAACCAATCCAGCGCGCGGGCTAGTAAATCATAAAGCGGCAAGTTCTCGTAATCGTCGGGCGTGAACTTGTCAATGAGATCAGCACAATACGATCCATAACTGGAGCGTAGCAAATCTTCGCGCAGTGGGCGATACGATTCTACTGTCTCCGCTTGAGTCACGATGTCCATGTCGCGCCCTTTGGCGACGAGCAGCTTCGAGCGCGTATAGAGTTCGAGGTGCCCTGCTTTGCGACTCGCCGGTTTGCGAATACCTTTCGCCAACGCGCGAATTTTTCCGAGTTCGGGCGTGAACAGAGTCAAAATGCGATCCGCTTCGCCAAAATCTTTTCGCCGCAAGACAATCGCTTCAGTGCGGAAGGTGCGTTCACGCGAGGGCATGAGGGAGATTATACCCGCACATAAAAAAAGACCGACGCGGTTTCAAAAACCGCGTCGGTCTTAGTGCCACGTCGGCGTTTCCTTTTCCCGCTTTCCTAAAACGATCAGGTCTTCAAGATCATCTTTGTCGTCAGGACTATAGCACGCGATGACTTCGCGCACGGCATCAAGTTGCTGATCAGAAGCAAAGCACAACATACGTGGGATGTCCGCCCAATCTCTAATGCGCGGAGCATTGAGCTTCATCAAGATCAAGTAGGGCAAACTCAAAACTGGATACCCTGCTGGATCGCGGGATAGGTTTTGCAAAGCGATTGGCAACCATTTTTGATTTCCAAAATAAACATTGACGACGCTTTGACTTGACGAGCAAAGTTGATAACCGGAGATTGCTAATTCAGAAACAACCGTATAACCCGCCATAACAAGACATTGAATAACTCTCTCGCCATCTTCCTTCAATACCACAATGTCCAACCCTTGCGTAACACGTTCCGCCATATAGGCGCGAGTGGCAACAGTGCCGATCACCGCCCATTTGATATCTTTTAAAAACTCGCGCAGATCAGGATATGAATAATCTGCGGTTCTCCGTTGCAAAAATTCTAGCGAGCTGCCCGTGCCAGGTTTTTGCTTCCGCAGACTCATGTCAATTAGAAATCTCCGTTTTTGTCGCGGAGTTAAATTGCCATCAGGCGCAATCGCGGCAATCGCAGGAGGGATAAAACGATCAGCCATTTCCCTATTCGTTACTTGAGACTCGCTGGAGTAAACGCCTGCGGCAACAATTCTTTAAGCGATGTCTCTTGCAAGACTTTCCCTTCACCATTCACGATTAAGATCGTCAGATCGAGTCCGAACTCGGCTAACATTTGACGACATGATCCACAGGGGCTGCCGCCGTTTTCAGTGGCGACCACCAGCGTTTCAAATTGCCGTTCACCTTCGGAGATGGCTTTCACCAACGCCGTGCGCTCGGCGCAGATGGTGGAAGGATAGGCCGCATTCTCCACATTCACCCCGTCATAAATTTTCCCCGACGAGGCGAGTAGTGCCGCGCCAACTTGATAATTAGAATACGGCGCATACGCCCAGACACGCACCGCTAAGGCGCGAGAGATCAACAACTCTTTAATATCATCGTTCATCCGTCTGATCCTCATCCTCTTCTTTCGGCGCGGGTGGCAGCTTACGCACGCGCACTTTACGAATGCGCCGCCCCGTGACGTGCTGAACTTCCATCACCACGTTGCCCTCAGTTAATTGATCGCCGGACGCGGGAACACGCCCCAACTGCCCATAGATGTAACCGCCGATGGTGTCGGCATCATCACTGGGAAGTTTAAGATCGAGCAGTTCGTTGACATCATTAATGTTAATCCCGCCGTCAAAAATATATTCGTCCTCATTAATTTTTAGATAGGGCGATTCTTCTGTCGTGTCATACTCGTCACGAATCTCGCCGACGATCTCTTCGACGATGTCTTCCAGAGTCACCAAACCCGCCGTGCCGCCGTATTCATCCACCACGACCGCCATGTGGATGCGCTGCTGTTGCAATTCGGCCAGCAGTTCATCCAACGCTTTCGCTTCGGGGATAAAATGCGCCGGGCGCAAAAGATCGCGCAGAGTTTTGTTCGTCGCGCCTTCGCGCCACACGCGCAGTAAATCTTTGGCGTAGATCAAACCCACGATATTATCAATCGTTTCAGAATACACAGGGATGCGGCTGTGACCGGCGGCGACCACTTCGTTGATCGCTTCCTCGAACGGAGTCTCAGCATCGAGAGCAAAGACATCAATACGCGGCACCATCACCTCACGCGCCAACGTATCGCGGAATTGAAAGATGGAATAGATCATCTCTTTCTCTTCCTCTTCGATCACCCCGCCCTCTTCGCCCGCGTCCACCATTGTTTTGATCTCTTCTTCGGTGACGATCTGCGGCGCGCGCCCGCCGAGTGGGACGGTGATGAGTCCGGATGCGAAAACCGACAACCTGACCAATGGCGAAAAAAACGATTCCAGCAACGCGATCATTGGCGCGAATCGGATCGCCCATCCTTCGGCATCGCGCAGCACAAGTGATTCGGGAACCATCTCAACCCAGACCACCACGAACACGGCGACACTGCCGGTGATAATCACCACCGCTATCGCCGTTGTGAGTCCGGCGATCAACGGCACGCCCGACAATAGTTGAGCCAGCAACGGCGCGAAAAATAAAGTGGCGACGCCCGCCGCCAGAAAGCGGCACAGTGTTTGGGCGAGCCGAATGGTGAGGATGAGTCGCGTTGAATCTTCGGCAACACGGCGGGCGAGGGATGCGCCATCCACATTTTCTTCGATCATCTGATCGAGTCTAGTGCGTTTGGCGCTGACCAAAGATGATCGTGCCGCCGCCAATACGCCATCAACGGCAATCAGAGAAAGAGTAATTAAAAAATCAACCAGCAAGTTGTCCATCAACGTCTAAAAATCCCAAATCCCAATTTCCAAAATCCCAAAAGAGCGTTCTTCATTGTTCATTATTCATTGTCTCATTGTTCATTGTTTCATTTCTTCCGTATCCGCGCCGGCACGCCCACTGCCAACGAATCATCGGGGACATTTTTTGTGACAACGGAGCCCGCGCCTGTGCGCGAGCGATTGCCAAGTGTGATGGGGGCAACGAGCATGGTATCACTTCCAATGAAAACATCATCGCCCACAATTGTTTCGTTCTTTTTCTCGCCGTCGTAGTTGCAGGTGATCGTCCCCGCGCCGATGTTGGTGTTCGCGCCGATCTTAGCATCTCCGATGTATGAGAAGTGTCCCATTCTTACGCCAGCACCCAGATAAGAATTTTTTACTTCGCCGAAGTTTCCTAAATGAACTCCGCTGGCAAGATGCGCGCCTTTGCGAAGATGGGCGTAGGGCCCGATCTCAACGTGATCTTCCATCGTCGCTTCTTCGACGACTGACGAGAACACTTTGCAATGGGATCCGATCTTGCTGTGGGCGATATAGGTGTTGGGTCCGATCACGGTGTCGCCGCCGATGACGGTGCGCCCGATGATCTGGGTATTGGGCAGGATGACGGTATCCGCCGAGAGAACGGCTGAAGGTTCGATCAGAGTCGTCGCCGGATCAATCATCGTCACGCCAGATTCCATCCATCTCCGATTGATTCGCTTCCGCATCACCGTTTCACATTCGGCTAAATGAACACGGGTGTTGATGCCGATGGCTTCATCCAGATCATCGGTGGGGATGGCGACGACGCGTTTATTTTGTGAGACGGCAACCGCAACGAGATCGGTCAGGTAGTATTCGCCTTTGGGCGACAGGGGGAGTTGGGGCAACTCGTTCCACAAAAATTCTGCGTCGAATGAATACAAGCCCACGTTTAATTCCCGTATCATTTTTTGTTCGGGCGTTGCCTGCGTCTCTTCGACAATCGCTTGCACGTCGCCATTCGGTTGGCGCACGATGCGGCCAAAGCCGCGCGGGGAGTGGGCGATAACGGTGAGCATAGCAATGGCATTGTCGCGCTGGGCGATGAGCCGTTGAAATGAGTCGAGGGTGAGCAAAGGCATGTCGGCATAGCAGACAACGACTCGCCCGCCGCGTGCGCGCAAAAGATCGCGCGCTTGTAAAACGGCATGACCGGTGCCGAGCTGCGGTGATTGAATTACATAATCGCATTGATCGCCCAATGCTTCACGCACTTGCTCAGCGCCATGCCCAATCACGAAAATCGGTTTTTGATCGGTGATGTGGCGCGAGGTGTTTAACGCATACTGCGCCATCGGCTGTCCGCAGATAGGATGCAAAACTTTGGGCAGTGATGATTTCATGCGCGTGCCTTGTCCGGCGGCGAGGATGATGACAGAAAGAGTCATGGAGTCTCCGTTGATGAGCAAACCTTCAAGGTCTTAAAGACCTTGAAGGTTTTGGTAAGAAACAAATACGCGAAGCCGATGGTGAGGGGCTTCGCGCATTGTATGTGAATCGGTTTCATTAGATGAAACAGTGAGCTGGGTCACGTGGATTCGAACCACGGTCAAAGGATCCAAAGTCCTCTGTGCTACCACTGCACCATGACCCAATTAAGCGGGCGAGATTGTAACACAGGCAGACGCGGGTGAGTAGGCTACGAATTTCCTTTTGGCACCAAACCCAGCTTCGTCGCTTGTTCAAAAGAAAGCGCGTTGGCGCGAGCACTTCCCCCTTCACTCTGCGCGTTGGCTTCATCCCAAAACGAATCAAGATCGTTTGTGCTCAGCGATTTCGAAGCGGCGTCCAGTTCTTCAAATTTGATGTCTAACACTTCTGCCGGTTCGGATGTGTAAATCGGCGGCGGCGAGGACGAGGCGACGGGCAGCTCCACTTCAATTGTTTCGCCGCCAGCCACAATTGGAACTTTCTCCAGCGTCGGCATACTCGCTACGGAAGCGGACATGGCAGACACGGCAAGCGAACTATCCGCCAAGTCATTCAACAGATCATCAGCGCACTGGCGACCATAGCGAAGCACATGCCCCATAGCGCGCGCGCCGCTTTCACCGGAGAACAAGATGATGAGCGAATACGATTGACCGACGTTGATCATGTAAACATCGAAATCATCGCCGTCAAAGAAGTGCATGTTGAGCGGCACGAAGCCGCCCAGAAAACCGCAGACTTTAAGTGACGCGGTAAACGCCACCATGACGTGACTAAAAAGTTCTTGCACGGCGAAAGCCGACACATCTCCGGCGCGGGCGACAATGTGCGCGTCAAGATCGCCCAGATACACGGCGAGGCAGCCCAGATCGCGGCGCAGCGCACTCAAGCGATCTGAAACACTGTGATGGGCTTGCGAGACATCTTGAGAAGACGTAGAGGATGCCGCGGGTTTTGTTGCTGGGGGTTTAATCCCTAAAGCAATACTGGCAGCCGTGATGATGTCGTCGGGTTTAACCGGCTTGGGGAAGTAGGCGACAATTTTAAGGCTGCGAACTTCATTTTCAATTTGCTGGAGAGGTTTGCCGGTGAGCAGGATGATTTTGGAGTCGGGTCGTTGTTTGAGGATGCGGCGCGCGAATTCCAACCCATCCATGCCGGGCAAGACAACATCCAAAATTATTAAATCGAAAGCAGTGCGCCCCACGGCAAGCATAGCTTCTTCGGCAGACGGCGTTTCGGTAAATTGAAAACTGCGATCAATCATCTCAAGCGTTGCACGCAGAAAGCGGGTTATTTCGCGGTCATCATCAACGAGGAGGATTTTGGAAGCCATGCCAAGATTTTATCACTTAACCTTATTGCGGTAAACAAAATTAAAAAAAGACTGGGACAAGCTTTTCGCTTGTCCCAGTCTTTGAAGGCTTACCTCTTATTCCACCCTCCAACACGCCACCCAATGATCTTTAGATACTTCCTTGAACTCTGGCTCTTGTTGTGAACAGTGTTCAAACGCCACCGGGCAGCGCGGGTGGAAACGGCATCCACTTGGGGGTCGCAACGGGCTTGGCACATCGCCTTTGAGTACGATACGCTGACGTTTTTCTACGATGTTGGGATCGGGGATCGGGATCGCTGAGAGCAGTGCTTGAGTGTAGGGGTGGAGTGGGTTGCGGAAAATTTCGTCGCGCCCGGTGAGTTCCACTAACTTGCCCAAATACATCACGCCCACGCGATCTGAAATGTGTCCGACCACGCTGAGGTTGTGCGCGACGAAGAGATACGTCAGGCTAAATTCTTTTTGCAGTTCTTTGAGGATGTTCAAGACTTGCGCTTGAATAGAAACATCGAGGGCGGAGACCGGCTCATCGCACACAATAAACTGTGGACGCAGCGCCAAAGCGCGGGCGATGCCGATGCGCTGGCGTTGACCGCCGGAGAATTCGTGCGGATAGCGGCGGGCATGATAATCTTCCAAACCCACCTTACGCAAAATGTTGATCACGATTTCAAATCGATCCTTGCTGCTCTTCATGCCATGCACCAGCAGCCCTTCGGCGATGCTTTCGCCAACAGGCATACGCGGGTCGAGCGATGAAAACGGGTCTTGGAAAATGATCTGCATGTTGCGACGCAAATCTTTTAGCAAGCGCGGGCTGGCGGCAAACACATCCTGCCCATCAAACATTACTTTGCCCGAAGTCGCCGGGATCAGGCGCAGGATCGTGCGTCCCACCGTCGTCTTGCCGCAGCCAGATTCGCCGACCAACCCAAACGTCTCGCCGTCTCGGATGGTGAACGAGACATTCTCTACCGCCTGCACTTGCGCCACAACACGCTGCAACAAACCGCCGCGCACCGGGAAATACTTGACCAGATTTTTTACAACGACCAGGTCTTTATTCGTCGAGTTCTTTGTGTCCGCAGTCATGAATCAGACTCCTCAATCTTCTCTGTGTTTTTATTTAACGTAACTGCTCAGCCGTTCCGTCATTGCGAGCGCACTTCGCGGAGCGGAAAGCAATCTCGGTCGCGCTATGAGATTGCTTCTCGAAGACTCGCAATGACGTTGAGCAGTCACTATTTAACGCTCTAAGCCAATGGGGCTTTATGATTCTGCCCGTCTTGATACAACCAACAACGCACCGAATGTCCCGTCGTCACCGGCAAAAGATCGGGGGAGGTCTGGGCGCAGATTTCCAAGTTGTGTTCCACACGGAAGCGACAACGCGGAGCGAACCGGCAGCCCGGCGGCAGGTTGACCAGATTCGGCACGGTGCCGGGGATCACATCCAACGCATCCTTGACCACACCTATTACCGGGATCGAGCCAATGAGTCCTTTAGTATAGGGATGCTTTGGATCGGCAAAGAGTGTGCGGACGTCTGTCTGTTCGACGATCTGCCCGGCATACATCACTGCCACACGTTCCGCCATTTCAGCGATCACACCTAAATCGTGCGTGATCAAAATGATCGAGGCTTGCATCTTGGTGCGGAGATCGCGCATCAGATCAAGAATCTGCGCTTGGATCGTCACGTCGAGCGCCGTGGTCGGTTCATCGGCGATCAATAATTCGGGCGCGCAGGCTAAGGCCATGGCGATCATGACGCGCTGAGCCATACCACCGGAGAGTTCATGCGGGTAGGCGTGGGCGCGGCGCTCGGCGTCAGAGATGCCGACCATCTTTAATAATGTGATCGCCCGTTCCCATCCGGCTCGTTTGCCTAACGATTGATGGATGTTCAACACTTCGGCGATCTGATCGCCCACTTTGAAGACGGGGTTGAGAGACGATTGCGGTTGTTGAAAGATCATCGAGATGCGATTGCCGCGCAGCTTCATCATCTCATTCTCGGACATCTTCAATATATCTTGCCCATCAAAAATGATCTCGCCTTCCACCACCCGACCCGGCACGCCGATGAGACGCATAATGGTGAGCGAGGTCACGCTTTTGCCACAACCCGATTCGCCAACCAGCCCCATCACCTCGCCGCGGTTGACGGAAAAATCTACACCATCTACTGCTTTGACAACGCCATCTTCCGTATAAAAATACGTCTTCAAGTTGCGAACTTCTAACATCGCTCCTTGTCCGGCGAGTGGAACGAGTGTAGATTGTTGATTTTTATCGTTAGTCACAGTGAGCATCCTCCGCAGAACATTTTAGTCGAGATAAGAATTTCCGCACAAGTTTTAAAGTTTGAGGCGCGGGTCTAAGGCGTCGCGCAAACCGTCGCCGACAAAATTGAAGGCGAGTGAACATAAAAAGATCGGCGTGCCAGACATCAACGGCAGCCACGGGTATAAGAACATGTAACTTTGCGCCGAAGCGAGCATGTTGCCCCAGGTCGGTGTCGGGTCTTGGATGCCGAGTCCTAAAAAGCTCAACGCCGCTTCGGTGATGATCAACCCGGAGAGACCGAGCGTGGCACTGACGATCATCGGCGCCATTGCGTTGGGGATCATGTGGGTAAAAACGATGCGCGCATCTGACGCGCCGAGGGCGCGCGAGGCTTCGGTAAATGTTTGCTCGCGCAATGACAAGACCACGCCGCGAATTAAACGTGAACTGCCCAACCAACCGAAGCCCGACAAGATAGCGATCACCATAATCACTTGCGTGGCATTGTCGGAGCGGATAATTAACAACCACGCCACAAAGTTCCGCAAAAATTCTGGGATGGGCAAGGCATCTTTATTTTGAATCAACAAAGCTGAAATGATAAGTAATAAAGGTAACTGTGGGATGGTAAGAAGAAACTCTACAAAACGCATGGCGACGGCATCTATCGGTCCGCCCATGTATCCGGCTGTGGCGCCGACGATCACGCCAATGACGGTGCTGATGGTTTGGGCAATCAGGGCGACCAACAACGAAATGCGCGCGGCGTAAATAATACGCGACCAATAATCGCGCCCGATCTGATCCGTTCCAAAATAGTGGATGCGCCCGCTTCCGTCAACGGCGGCAGTACCGGGGCGAACAAAATCATTGCCCACTGAAACGTCTGTTGGATCGAAAGGGGCGATCAGCGGCGCGAGCGCGGCAATAATAAAAATGATCAATAAAGCAACCAACGCCACCATCGCCAAGCGGTGCCGCAAAAA
>Ga0163199_1002465_pt1 | contig 11346 bp, 11 predicted proteins | sample PL_2010_150m_FD_113537 | JGI IMG/M metagenome (GOLD analysis project Ga0163199, IMG submission 113537) | Freshwater microbial communities from Powell Lake, British Columbia, Canada to study Microbial Dark Matter (Phase II) - PL_2010_150m | ecosystem: Environmental > Aquatic > Freshwater > Lake ...
AGGACGGCCTGCCAAATTTCTTTATTAGTCATTGTAAAGTAATATTAGGTTTTTCTATTATAGCACACCAAAAAAAGGGAGATATCGGGTTTGTTGATAACTATGTTGATAACCTGTTGAAATCATAAAAAATTTTAGTAAATATTGCAAGGACCAAAAGAAATTGACCTGCTCCTTTTTTGCTGATACAATCAAGAATAGTTAGAAATAATCAAAAGGCAATGGCGAAAAGAACATATCAGCCGAAAAAAAGAAGAAGAGTCAGAAGGCATGGGTTTCGAAAAAGAATGAGAACTAAGGATGGTCGAACCGTGCTGGCAAGGAGACGCAGAAAAGGACGAAAGAAACTTTCTGTTTAATTTTTTGGAATGCTCCCCGTTGAATATCGGCTAAAAAATAAAGAAACCTTTAACGCTGTTTTTCAAAAAGGAAAAACGATTTCTAATGAGGTTTTGGTAATGAAATTTAGTCCCGGTGCCACTGGAGAGACTAAGATCGGATTTTCGGCGGGGCTTAAGTTTTCCAAAAAAGCCTCCCAGCGGAACAAGATCAAGCGCTGGATGCGGGAGGCGGCGCGGCCTTTTTTAGACAAGATTAAGCCGGGATTTCAGATGATTTTTTTAGTTAATTCAAAATGCGATTTTAGGCGCTTAACCCTCGGCTTAATTCAAGAAAAAACCGAAAATTTGCTTATAAAAGCCAAATTATTGCTATGAGTCAATTATTCCAATTATTCCACCAAGTTATTTATCAACCGATTTATAACGCCCTTATCCTTCTTTATAACCTGCTCCCCGGCCATGACCTGGGAGTATCGATTATTGTCTTGACGGTTATAGTTCGGTTTATCTTGTATCCGGTAGCGAAAAAACAGATTGAATCTCAAAAAAAACTCCAGGAACTTCAGCCGGAAATAAAGAAACTCCAGGAAAAATATAAAGGAGACAAAGAAAAACAGGGAAAAGCTCTGATGGCATTCTATAAAGAAAAAAAGATCAATCCGGCTTCGGGCTGTTTGCCGCTGGTTATCCAAATAGTTTTTTTCATTGCTCTCTACCGGGCTTTCATCGCCGGATTAAACTTTTCTTCCGGGTGCCATGATCTTTATTCTTTTGTAAGTTGTCCGGAGCAAATTCGCAGCAATTTCTTCGGCTTGTTGAATTTAACAAAGCCCAGCTTCGTGCTGGCGGTTGTCGCGGCAGCCGGACAGTTTGTTCAAACAAAAATGATGATTCCCCCGGCGAGCGGATCTTCCTCAAAAGGCGACTTTTCAAATATTATGAATCAACAGATGGTTTATTTGGGGCCGCTGATGACACTCTTTATCGGAATGAAATTTCCGGCGGGGCTGGCTGTTTATTGGATAGTCAACACCTTGTTCGCTATCGGCCAGCAATATCTGATTATGAAAAAGGCGAAGGTTCCGGAGCAGCCGGCGGCTATCAGGACATAAAACAATTATTCAACTAACCCAATTGTTATGGCGAAATCTGAAAACATAGAGATGGTTAAAAGTTTGATAACAGAGACACTCAAAAAAATGAGTTTTAATGACTTTACCGTCAGTGTCCGCGAAGAGACGGGACCCGACGGGGAAAACCTGATTTTTAATATCGAGACAAGAGAGTCGGACCTCCTGATCGGGCAATACGGAACAAATCTTCGTTCTCTTCAGCATATTTTACGGGCCATGGCCAGAAAAAAAAATGATGAAAAAATGCGCTTTTCAATTGACGCTAATGATTATCGCAAGCAGAAAATAAGCTCTTTGGAAGAGCTGGCTCAAAGCTTGGCTCGGCAGGCCATTGTTGAAAAAAGGCCTGTTGTTTTGCGTCCCATGAGCGCTTACGAAAGAAGGGTGGTGCACGTAGCGTTATCCGAAAATAATCAAGTCAAGACAGAAAGTATTGGAGAGGGAGAAGAACGGAAAGTGGTAATCAAGCCGGTGGGAGATATTGAGCAAAGCGATAACGCTGAAAGCTTATAAATTAGGTCAATTAGAAATTTATTAATGTCTTCTCTCCCCCGTCGCATTGCCTATAATGTTGTGATTTCTTCAGCGGCCAAGATAGCTGGAACTATTTTGGCTTTGGTGGGGATCGGTTTTATAACCCGCTACTTGGGAAAAGAGGGTTTTGGCGACTATGCAACCGTTCTGGCCTTCTTCACCTTTTTTTCAGCCTTGGCGGATCTGGGGCTTTACGCTATCTCCACTCGGGAAATTTCCCGTCCGGGAAGCAACGAGCTGGAAATTTTGGGAAATGTTTTCACGATGCGACTTATTCTCTCGATGGCGGTTGTTCTTCTGGCGCCTCTTTTGGTTCTCGCCTTCCCTTATTCGGCCGCGGTGAAATTCGGGATCATGATCGCCGCAGCCGCTTATATCTTTTCTTCAAGCTACTCGGTTCTGATCGGGCTTTTCCAAAAAAGATTGGCCATGGACAAAGTGGCCATCGGCGAGCTGGTCGGAAGGATTTTTCAGGTGGTTATTATCATTCTGGTTGTTCGAAAAGATATCGGCTTTCTGGCCATTATCGGGGCGCTTTTCGTGAATATGCTGGTGAGTTTCTTGGTAATTTTTGTCTGGTCCCGAAAGTATCTGTCTTTTTCCCTTAGGTTCGATTGGAAAATCTGGAAAAAATTTATGGCGCAGTCTTATCCGGTGGGAATTTCGGCGATCATCACATTCGCCTATTTCAAGCTGGATACCATCCTACTTTCTATTATGAAGACCAACGCCGAAGTCGGAATTTATAACGCCGCCTATAAGGTTCTGGAAAACATCTCTTTTTTTCCGGCGATGCTTGTCGGCCTTGTTATGCCGATAATGTCCCTTTATATTTTTCATGACCGAAAAAAATTTCTTCAGGTGGCCGACAAAACTTTCAAGGTTTTTTTGATTCTCACGGTGCCGCTGGTGATTGGAATTTTATTTTTAGCTAAGAATATAATAAATCTCATCGGCGGAGCCGGGTTTTCCGAGGCGGTTATCGTTCTTAAGATATTGTCTTTTGCTATCGCTTTTATATTTTTCGGAAATTTTTTCACCAATGTGATAATCGCCGGAAATCTTCAGAAAAAAATGATGAAGGTCTTGTTTTTTTGCGCCGTTTTCAATGTCTCGCTGAACCTGGTTTTGATTCCCCGTTTTTCTTATCTCGGCGCGGCAGTCACCTCGTCCATGACGGAATTTTTGGTCGTGGCGCTCACGGGATGGCTCTGCTGGAGAAAGCTGAAATATGTTCCGTCTTTTCAAAAGAGCGCGTCAATTCTGGCTTCCGGCGCGGCGATGGCGATGTTTTTATACCTATTTTCCGCGTTCAACTTCTTTCTCCTCGCTGTTTCCAGCGGCTTGGTCTATTTTGCGCTGCTCTGGGTATTTCGGGTGGTAACCACCGGGGAGCTCTTGAGCCTTGTGAGCAAAAAGGGCGAAGAAGCCCGTGAGTACGAACCGGTAATCTAGGAATGACAATTGAAAGCTGGTGACCTAAAACTTTTAAATTATTGAGCGGAAATGAGGCTTACTATTCAGATCGTGAATTATAACAGCCGCGATCATCTGCAGGGGTGCCTGGCCTCCCTGGAATCTTTTTTGGCAAAAAATAAGGACGTCGCGGAGCTCATTATCATAAACAATGATGCCGATCCGATCGGTTATTTTTTCAGTTCCTTGCCGCAAGCGGAAAGCAGGCCAAAGATCATTGAAATAAATGAAAATGTTGGTTTCGGAAAGGCTCACAACAGGGGTGTCAAAGAAGCGCGAGGGGAATATATCCTATTCCTGAATCCGGATACAAAAATCCTGGATAGATCTCTGGAAAAAATGCTGAATATTTTTGAAGTGGATGAGAAAATTGGTATTGCGGGGCCAATTCTTGTCGATTGCAAGGGACAATTTCAAAAAGAATGCTGGGGATTCGAAAAAACTCCGCTCTCCACCATAAAATCAAAATTATCCGGCCGCAATGACCAGGTGGAAGAAGGAAGCATTTTCGAAGTTGATTGGGTGAGCGGCGGAGCGATGATAATCAGGAAAAGTATTTTTTCGGAGCTCGGCGGATTCGACGAAAAATACTTTATGTATTTTGAAGATGTCGATCTCTGCTTTCAGGCAAAAAAGAAAGGTTGGAAAATAGCGGTTAATCCGGCGGCCAGAGTCCATCATCAGGGCGGCAAAAGTTTTTCAAGCCACCGGGACAAGAAAAGACATTATTATGCTTCCCAGAATTATTATCTCAAGAAAAATTTTGGCTCTTGGCGGGCAAGACTGGTGAAAATATTGCGGTTTCCTATATATATCAGAAACGTATATTTTAATAAGTGATGATCGAGTATTTATTTCTTGGGCTAATCCTTAGTTTACCTTTCCAGTTCGCTCTTAATTTGGGCGATAATGCCGATTTGGTGATAACCCGGATCCTGATCCCGGTTATTTTTCTGTTGTGGCTGGTGAAAGGTCTGGCGCGAAAGAAATTGTGGATTCCAAATATTGCCCAAATGTGGCTGATAGTTGCTTTTCTTTTTTTGTCTTTCCTCTCGCTATATCTCGGCCGGGATGCGAGCGCCGGTTTTCGCAAGTTGCTCTATTTTCTTACGATTTTTCCCATTTTTTTCGTAGCGGCGGATATACAACGCCCGCAAAAATGGCGAGGAAAAGCGCTTGCGGCAATTGTTATCAGCGGAACACTCGCGGCAGTCATTGGGCTTTCACAATTTCTTCTTCCCTTTTTCATCGGACTTGGCAAAGCGGTGAAAATTTGGGAAAATGCGGCGCCGTATTTTTTGGGAAATTCGTTCGGGAAGGTTGTCGCCGCCAATTCGAGCTGGCTTGTGAATATCGGCGGCAAAACGCAGATGCGCGCCTTCGGGTTTTTCCCCGACCCGCACAACTTCGCTTTTTTCACAAGTCTCTGTTTGTTTTCCGGACTGGGATATCTTTTCTCCCGAAAAAAAACCGCGTCTAAAATATGGATTGGCGCCGCATCAGTTTTGATGATTTCGGCAATCGGCCTGTCTTTTTCGAGAGGCGCATATCTTGGACTCCTCGCGGGAATGATTTTTTTCGCGCTAATATTTATCAAGAGGTCGGGCGTCCTTGGAAAAGCGCTCGTGGCGGCCGGAGTAACCGTTGTTCTAATATTTATCTTTAATTCAAATGTCATTTCGCAAAGGCTCGTCTCTTCTTTCAATCTGAAAGAGGGCTCGAATGCCGAGCGGTATAAAAACTGGGTTCAGGCGACGGAAATAATTCGGGATCACCCTTTGAGTGGCGTGGGGCTTGGGAATTATGCCCGCGCGATCAATCCGACGGCGGCAGACCGGTCTTCGATTTATGCGCATAATTTGTTTTTGGAAATTGCGGCCGAGACCGGAATATTAAACTCGGTTATATTTGCGCTCTTGCTTCTCGTTGCTATTTGGAAAAATGTGAAAAGCGGCGGTATGATAAGGCTGGGTATCGCATCAGGGCTCGTCGCCTTTTTCGTCCATTCTATTTTTGATACGGCGCTCTATTCGCCGCAGGCGCTAACGCTATTATTAATAATTATTGCGCTGGGAATCTATGATAATTCCAATATTTCCGCCAAAGGCGAATCTCAGCCAAAGGCTGACCAACCTCTGGCTGGAGCCCAAAAATATGGCTGAAAAAATTCAAACTCACCTAATCTTAATAATTCTCTTTTTTCTTCCGGCCTATTTGATCAAAATAAAATTCGGCTGGGTGTCTTTTAATACCTTGGAACTATTAATCAGCTTACTTTTCGTCGTTTGGGCTTTCAATAAAGAAAAAAAATATCCCGCCACGGCGGGACCCCGCCAGGGCGGTGACTTCCTGATTTCTAGACAATATCTGATACCCGTTATATTAATATTCGCTGGCTTGCTTCTATCCGTCATTGCGAATAAAAACTATTATATTGGGTTGGGCGCAATCAAGGGCTGGTTTGTTCTGCCAATTATTTTTGGAGTTATTTTCTATGATGCTCTAAAAAAAGATGAGAGCCTATTGAAAAAAGCTTTACTCGCTTTATTTTTTTCCGGAGCGGCGGTTTCGGTGATGGGCGCTGTTTATAAGTTTTCCGGGCTCCTGACTTATGACGGGAGATTGCGGATCTTTTATGATTCGCCGAATCAACTGGGTATGTTTTTGGCAATTCCGTTTCTAATCGGAATATCGTTTTTTGCGCTAAAGCTTAGCCTTAGCCGTCTGCTAAGGCTAAGCTTTAGCTTTGGATTCGCGCTTATCGGTCTGAACTTATATTCCACCTATTCCTATGGAACTTGGGTGGCGATTTTGGTTTCGCTTTTCGCCATATTTTGGCTTAAATGTAGGACTTTTAGGCATCGAGTTGGCCTTCTGATTTTGATATTTTTAGCGGCTATTATCATCGGCCAAATGAAAATCCAGAAGCTGGAGGACCTCGAAAATTTTGGCGGGCGTTCCTCGCTCGATTCGCGGATAATGATCTGGCGGTCAGCCGGGCTGATGATCGAAAACAATCCCCTTTTCGGGATCGGACCGGGAAATTTCCAGAACAAATATCTGGAATATCAAAAATATTTCCCGCCGTATCTCGAGTGGGCGGTTCCCCAGCCACATAATTTGTTTCTGACTTTCTGGCTCGAAGCTGGGCTTATTGGGCTAGTCGGATTTGTTTTGTTGTTAGTTCAATTTTTTAAGGACAACAAAAAAGCCATTCAGCATGACAGAGAAATGGCCTTGATATGTTTGGGGATTATTATCTACTTTCTGGCCCATGGTCTGATTGACACGACGTACTGGAGAAATGATATGGCGGTTGTGTTCTGGGCAATAATCGCGGTGAATTATTATCTGGCGTCCAAAAATAAGACCTTAGCTCAAAGCTAATTTATACAACTTCCCGTCCGCCTTGTTCACAAAGAACAGGCTTTTTTCATCCTTTGATAGGAATGGGGAAAGGGCATCGTAAGAGCCGCCGATTTTTTCCGGATCAACGAGGCGTTCTTTCTTTCCGGTCGCCGCTTCAACTTTCCAGAAAGTGTCGCTAGTTGAAATTTTACCCGCTTGCCAGTCATCGGGAAGAACGGCGGTATCGGGAATGTCGCCGGGAAGAGCGCAGAAAAGATATTTTGAATCGGCGGACCAGGCGCATTTCGTCGCGAAAGTCGCGAAGCCGAGGGATTGAAACTCTCCGCCCTGGGAATTCATAAGCGCCAGCTCCGTCTTGTGCCCTCCCTTTTGATCGGTGAAGCTCACCGCGGCTCGGGCGCCATCGGGAGACCAAAGGAGATCCACTCCGAATTTGTCTTTGAGGATCTCTTTTTTGGCTCCTCCGCCAAAAGAAATCGAATTGACGGAAGTGGAGGTAAAGGCGTTGGGGCTGGGCCAGAAGGAAATATCGGAAGAGCCGGGAATGGGGCTGATTTCCACGCCCTGGTAGTTGAATTCAGTGAGATCGCTCCAGTTTTTTCCGTCCGGGTCAGCGGTGCTCACAGTGCGCTTTTTGGTTTTCGGGTCGTAATATTTGTAGATGATTTTATCACCCAGATTTGACCAGGCGACCGAGTCGAGATTTTCTTTCAGAACGGAGACTTTTTTTCCGGCAATATCGAAATAGAGAAACCTTGATTTTCCGGGAGCCGGTTCCGTTTTAACGATAACTTTGTTTTTTGGCTTGTTCCAGACGATTTTTTTGAGACTCGAGAATTGTTCCGTGGAAAGAACTTTTTCCAGTTTTCCGTTTAGGTCAACTTGGTTGAGCTGCCCGTTGCTTTTTAAAAAATAGTACAATGAATTTCCGTCGGCGGAAAGAGTCGCTCCAAAAACCGATTCGTCGGAAACTGCGGAAACAGAAGAATTATTTACCTGCGCGTTTGAGGTATCGGTTTTAGCCGTTGTTCTGGCGGGCGTCACGCCTTCTTGAGCCGTTTTGGCGGCCGCTTTGTCATTGGTCGAAGCGGCTGGCTTTTTGAAAGCGAAATTATACACAAAAATAGCTCCGACAACGAGCACTAAAAAAAGCGTGGAAATGGCGAATATTTTTTTGGACATTTATTATTCTGTTATTTTTCCGGAAATGGTTTTCCGTTCGGACAAAAGCTCAAACCGTAGTTTCGGCCAGAGGCCACTTGGCTCACATCAAATGGGACATTGAGAGTTACTTTCAGCAGGCAGCTTTGCTCTTCGGTGATGCCAAGAGCGTCGATAAAATCTTTTTCGGCCGCCGTTCGCGCGGTAGTTAAGTCGGAACTTTGGAGGGTGATGATGAATCCCTGGTCGGGCGGGTAGTAGGACATCTCGTAGTCATTGGTTTTCCCAAAGACAACAGAATCATCGAAAGCAATCTTCTGGACGGGATTTTTTTGAACGTTGTTGATAGCGACATCCCCATTTTCAGTTTTGATTGTTATTTTTTCGGAATCGGGAGGAGCTTGTTCCGGCTGAACGGCAACAGGTGCTGGCTGATTTTGGGGTTTTGTCTGGCGTTTGGTCAATATAAAATAAGCCGTCGCAGCGATGCCGATAATAAGCAGAATGATGAGAAAATAAATTATCTTTTTCATATTTTGTCTGATGAGATATTAAAAACCGCATTTTGAATTAGCTCCCCAGGGCTTCCAATTGGATCCGTTGTTTCCTATCCCGCAGGCAGTACTGATGTTTGTAGCCGGGTCTTGAGCGGCCTGGACGCATTGCTGGTAGAGACTTTCATTGGATACGGTGGCACTTCTATTTTTCCCTGAAAAGGCGCTAGGACAATTTAGGCCTCCAACAGCATGCTGTGTTAAGTTGACTTGAAATAATCCAATGGAAAACGAGCGTCCATCCGCGGTTATGTCGGTTTTGCTGGCAACGCCCGATCCCCCCCCGCTTTCAGCGTTACAAATGGACGAAGCTTGATAATTATTTGATCCAAAACAGGTGCTGGAGAGACTGGCCTCCGAACAGGGACCGGACTGAACGGGAGTACAGCTGCCATTTCCGGTGCCTTTGCCTCCGGTGGTCGTGGGGCTGGTACCGTTTTGGCCCGTCAAACCCCCCGTGAGATTGGATAAATTAAAGGAAACGAGGTCCGGATTGATCGTTTGGAGAAGAAGAAAAGCGACCAATCCCAGCACCAGGCCGGAAAAAGCCGAAGAAATTGTGGTTTTAGCGCTTTCTTCTTTAGCAATGTTGCCGGCGGCCATCAAATATTGATAGGCCCCGATCATCAGCATAAACATCGCCATAATTCCGATGGCGGCAAAACCGAAATTGACAATTTGCTTGAGATAATCCGGAAAACTGGAAGTCTGCCCGAAGCCGGGAATTTTTTCCTGGTTTCGGTAGGCGCTTGTGCCAGCAGGAGCATTATTAACAGGGGCAGTTGACGCGCCAGTATAAGGAGTCCCGTCTGGATTGTTCATCGTTCCCGTTGTGGGATTGTAATCTCCAGGGCCACCGAAAGTTTGTGCAAATGATATGCTGGAAGAATGTTGAAAAAACAAAATCATCAAGATTACTAACCCGAGTGCAATATTTATCTTTTTGTTTTTCATTTTCTATTCCCAATTATAATTCCATTTTCGAAGACAGGGCGTAAAATCCGACGCTGATGAAAAACATCACGAGGAGCGTGAGAGCGAGCCGCAGAATATACATAAAATAGTGCGGCAAATGCGTCCCGATAGCAGCCAGAATTTGTTGCGGATTTCCCATCGCTCCCTGGACTCCGTTGTCTGGAGGGGCGGTCGTGGTAATAGTGAGGGAAGTGTCTCCGTCGAGAGTCGCGGGGCTGATATTCCAGGCGGAGCTCAAGATATTTTTCTCTTCATCGCTCCAGTATTTTGTGATCTTGGCTCCCAGGGTATAGGATTGATTCTCCTGGTCATCCGTCGTGAATTTTATGGTCTGATTATTATTCTCCATAGTAATATTCGTCAGTCCGGGAGCGCTTTCCGAAACGTTTTCAGTGCTCATACTGGCTCCGTTTATTTGTCAGTCAACCAGAGTATTCAGCGGATCATCGGCGATGAGATAATCCGGCACGAAACTGACGTAGTAGGAAAGATCTTTGCTCGTGAGAGCCTGGTAGTTTGTATCGCTTTCAATATCCTGGAAGCTGTATTTTTTGTCGGGATCCGCGACTGTGTAGGTGGTTGGCCAGGAAGCGCTGGAGTCGGACGATTTGATGAAAAGAGCCGGCTTCACGACTGTGACCGCGCGGCTGCCGGTGACGGGCTGCAGCGCGTCTTTGGGGGTGGCGGTGACGGAAATTTGCTGAATGGCTTGTTCCTCTTTCGTGATCGGGAAAAAAACAGCGGTGTCGCTCCAGCCGTCAAAAAGATTGGTTGAATCCGCCGGCGGAGAAACGGGATTGCCGTCCAGGCTCCAGGAAAATTCGCTGTTTCCGGCTTGGTAGCGGCTGCCATCCACTTTGGCGGCCAACATTTGATATCGCACGGCCGGGCAAAGCGTTTTATAGAGTCCGTCGTCGCAGACTGGGTTTCCCAAGACCGTTTTGCCGTCTTTTATGTCGACTTTATAGAGCTTTATCTTGATGCCGTTTTTGTTGATCGCGATTATTACGCTGGAGCGGCCCCGATTTTTGGTCACGTTGGCGGCCGTTGAAACAGTCAAGGTGACCTTGAAATAGGCCACATCACCACTGCCGCTCAAAGCGCTTTTTTTCGGCGTAAAATTGAAATTGGTCAGTCCCAAACCATTGGAAGCCGAGGTCGTGTTGAAATTGGCTTTTATGTCTTTTATTTCTTTCCAGTCGTCAGCCGCAGCGCTGCTACCCGCGGAAATCTGCCAAGTGTAGTAGAGATCATTCGGATTGTCGGTGGTGCTGTCAATAGATGAGGCGACAGAAACTTCGTCGGCATCCGAAATCGTTCCGTCTGACTGAATATTGGCTTTATTCGCATCGCTTGGATCCGCCACAGGTTTGTCGGGAGAATAAGTCAGAGAAACTTTCAGCTTTTCGTCTCCGCCTTCGCCGGGAGCTTTAGTGGCCAGAAATCCATATCCGTAATCTCCCGAACCTTCGCATTGGTCTTTATCTATCAGGCCGACTTTGGTCGCGTCGCAGACATCCATATAGCCCCACATGATTTTATAGTAAGCGGATTTTTCTTCGGTAGGCATAAGAGATGTTCCTTCCGCGACGACTCCCACTCGGTCGCCCGGCTGATAATTCCAAGTAAAAGTTTCCTGTCCCAGTCCGATGATATCGGCTCCGTCAGGATAACCGTCGCCGTCGGTATCCGGGTCGGTCGGGTCAGTTCTCCAATACCCCTCTTCGCCGGTCGTAAATTTTCCGGAACCACTGGTATAGCCGGGCGCATTGGGCCACTTATGCTTGCAAGATACGGGGAAAT
>Ga0163199_1002466_pt1 | contig 11346 bp, 10 predicted proteins | sample PL_2010_150m_FD_113537 | JGI IMG/M metagenome (GOLD analysis project Ga0163199, IMG submission 113537) | Freshwater microbial communities from Powell Lake, British Columbia, Canada to study Microbial Dark Matter (Phase II) - PL_2010_150m | ecosystem: Environmental > Aquatic > Freshwater > Lake ...
CTTCTGGAGCCTGGCCATCGCCAACCGCGACGACTATGCCGCTGCCGGCGTTCCCATGCTGCCGGTCGTGGTCGGCGATGCCCGCGCCGCGCGAATCGTCTTCGCCAGCACCGTGGCGCTGGTCCTCGCGTCGCTGTTGCCGGCGTTCTTCGGCGCCGGTCCGATTTATCTCGCCGGCGCAGCCGCCGGCGGCGGCTACTTCATCGTCAAGGCGCGCCAGCTCGCGCTGCAACCCAGCCGGAAGACTGCGATGGGCTCGTTCTTCGCCTCACTGATCCAGCTGAGCCTGTTGCTCGCGGTGGCGATGATCGACGTCCTGTTCCACTAGGGCGAGCAGCATGCGCTTCAAGCATGCGTTGATGGCGGCACTGTGCTGCCTCGTCACCCTGCCGGCCTGGGCGGCCTTCGATCCCGAAGCCGCACTGCGCGCCAGCCAGGCTGTGGTAGGTCAGACGGTACCGGATTTCACCCTGATCGACCGCGCCGGCCGGCCTGTCAGGCTGTCGAGCTATCGCGGCAAACCGCTCCTGGTAAGCTTCATCTACACTGGCTGCTTTCAGGTCTGCCCCACCACCACCCGGGCCCTGCAGACCGCGCTGAAGGCCGCGCAGGATGGATTGGGCGACAACCGGTTCAATGTCGTCAGCATCGGCTTCAACCAGCCCGCGGACTCACCGCAGGCGCTCAAGTCCTTCGCGGCGCAAAACGGCATCAACTATGCCAACTGGGAATTCCTCAGCCCGCACAGCGCGATCGTCGCCGACCTGACGCGAAGTTTCGGCTTCAGTTATGTGGCCACGCCGGCGGGATTCGATCACGTCCTGCAGGCAACCCTGGTCGACGCCCAAGGACGAATTTACCGCCAGATTTACGGCGACAGCTACTCGGGTGAAAAGCTCGGGGAACCCCTCAAGCAGCTCATCACCGGGGCGCCGATTGCCGACGAAGTCAGCATCGCCGCGATCCTCGACCGCGTGCGCATCCTCTGCACCGTGTATGACCCGGTCACCGGCGAGTATCGGGTCAACAACGGCCTGTTCCTCGAAATTGCCGGCTTCATGACCTTCCTGATTTCATTGGCCTGGTTCTTCGTCCTCGAATGGCGCACGCGCAGAAAACGCAGTTTCAGTGGAGGCTAACGCCGGGATTGTCGGCGTATAGCGCAGGGGCCGTCGCTAAAATCCCCGCCAGTCATCCCCCGCTTGATTCGCATCAATCCGCTCGGCCTGTCGAGCGCTTAAGATAATACTTTCCTAATATAGTCCGCGTCGCTCACGAGCTTTCGCTTGACACCTGCGACGAACTGCAATGACGACCCAATCTCCCGCGACCGGCGGGGCTCCGGATGCCTTCAATGCCATACGCCACAGCGGACTGGCGCTCTACCAGGGCATCGAACGGGCGTTCGACATTCCGTTCGGCGCCGCCCTCAATCCGTGGCGGCACCTGGGCGCACTGGGATTCCTGTGCTTCTGGCTGATCGCGGTCACGGGCTTCTACCTGTTTGCGGTGCTCGATACGTCGGTCGAGGGCGTCTATGACTCGGTCGACTGGCTGACGCACGAACAGTGGTATCTCGGTGGCGTCATCCGGAGCCTGCATCGCTATTCAGCCGATGCCTTCATCGTCCTTGCGCTGCTGCATCTGAGCCGGGAGTTCTTGCTTGGGCGTTATGCCGGTTTTCGCCGCTTTTCATGGCTGACCGGGGTGCCATTGCTGTGGTTCGCCTACATTTCAGGGATCGGCGGCTTCTGGCTGAACTGGGATCAGTTGGGAAATTTCTCCGCGGTCGCCTCGGCAGAATGGCTGGACTGGCTGCCGATCTTCGCCACCCCGTTGACCCGCAATTTCCTCACCGTCGACGCAGTGAGCGACCGCCTGTTTACATTGCTCGTGTTTGTCCACATCGGGGTACCGCTGCTGCTGCTCTTCGGCCTGTGGTTTCACGTCCAGCGCATCAACCACGCCGAGGTGTTTCCGCCGCGCGCCTTGGGCCTGGGGACGCTCGCCATGCTGCTGGCGCTCGCGCTGGCGCTACCGGTGGTGAGCCAGGGCCGCGCCGATCTCGCGGTGGTCCCGGGTCCGCTGGCACTCGATTGGTTCTACCTCTTCATTCACCCCTTGATGTATGCCTCGTCACCCGCCAGCGTCTGGACGCTGGTCGCGGCCGGCACCGTGCTCCTGCTGCTGCTGCCGTTTCTGCCGAATTCGGGTTCCGCCGCGCCCATCGCCATCGTCGATCCCGACAACTGCAACGGGTGCCGCCGCTGTTTCGACGACTGCCCCTATGCGGCTATCGCAATGGTGCCGCACCCCCACGCCGCAAGTGGCAAACTGGGGCAGGAACTCGCCCGGGTGATTCCAGACCTGTGCGCAAGCTGCGGCATCTGCGCGGGTGCCTGCCCTTCGTCGACGCCATTTCGCAACGCTGCGGCGTTGGCCACGGGAATCGACATGCCGCAACTTCCGGTCGACGGACTGCGCCAGGCGCTGCGAGACCGGCTCGCGGCCCTCGCAGGCGACAGCAAGATTGCCGTCTTCGGCTGCGATCACGGCGCCGCGGTCGCGACGTTGGGCGGGCCGGATGTCGCCAGCATCAGCATGATCTGCACCGGCATGCTGCCGCCGTCCTTCGTCGAGTACGCCCTGCGTCAAGGCGCTGCCGGTGTGCTGGTCACCGGTTGCCGGGAAAGCGGCTGCGCCTTCCGGCTTGGCAACCGGTGGGCCGAGGAGCGCCTGCTCGGCTCGCGCGAACCGCACTTGCGCGCAGGCGTGTCGCGTGAAAGACTCTGTATCGCCTGGGCCGACCACGGCGAGGAGCCCGAACTGCGGGACACGCTGACGGAATTTCGGCGCAGACTCCGAGCGTTGCCGCCACCGACCGTCGACAGCATCTCACCGGAAGAAACTTCGCATGCTCAAATCTAAACCGCTGGCGTGGCTCGGACAGGGGCTGTTGTACGGACTGTTCGCGCTGATCATCGGCACATTCTCGTCGTGGCCGAAGTACCGGCACCTGGCGCCCGAGCAGGCGTTGATCAAGTTGAGCTTCACTCACCACGGCAAACTTGTCGCGGATTGCCGCCAGCGGACACCCGAGGAACTCGCCAAGTTGTCGCCCAACATGCGCGCACCGATGCAGTGCCAGCGCGAGAGGTCGCCGGTCACCGTGGAAGTCGACCTCGACGGTCAGCCGATCTATCGGCACGTGGCTGCACCTTCCGGCCTGTCCAAGGATGGCGCTTCGACGGTCTACCAGCGTCTGGAACTGCTCTCGGGCGAACATAGGCTGGCAGTCCGCCTTAAGGACAGCGCTCACGGTAGCGCGTTCGACTATGTCCGCGAGGAGACCGTGCGCTTGAGGCCGGGGCAGGTCATGGTGATCGACTTCAATGCCGAGAAGGGCGGCATTACGCTGCTATGACGCCAATCCCCATTCCACCGGCCCGCTCGGGCACTGAGTACGCGTTCGCGATACCCGACGATGCTCGCCGCGTGCTGGTGCGCGGCTGGCTGTGGCTGGGCCTGCTGGCATTGATCGGCTCCGGCGTTTTCGCCGTATTGCTGGTCCTTTCGAGAACCCCCGTGCTGCAAAACCTGTTTCCGGTGACGGATTTCTTCCGTGTCGCCCTGGTCGTCCATGTCGATCTCTCGGTGCTGGTCTGGTTCATCGCCCTGGCGGGAATGTTGTGGAGCATCAACGGCTCGGACCGCGGCCTGGGGTGGGGAAAGCTGGCCCTGACGCTGTGTGCCGCCGGCGCAACGCTGATGTCGCTGCCACCGTTCTTCGACCGCGGCGAAGCGTTGATGGCGAACTACATTCCTGTCCTCGACGGACCGCTGTTCCTCGGCGGGCTGGTCGTTTTCGCCAGCGGTTTCGGCGTGCTGGTGTTGCGCAGCCTGGCGCTGGCTCCGCGACTGGGCTCGTCCTTCGACGGCGGCGGGGTGCTGCGCTTCGGCCTGAATGCCGGCGCCGTGTCGGCGGCCGTGGCGCTAATGTCCTTCGCCTGGTCCTATGCGGTGGCGCCATCCGGGCTGGGCGGCAAGCCCTACTACGAAATCCTCTTCTGGGGCGGCGGGCACGCCCTGCAATTCACCTGGACCCTGTTGATGCTGGTCGCATGGCTCTGGCTGACCAGCGCCATCGGCGCGCGCGTGCCCCTTTCGCCGCGGGTCGCGCTGCTCATGTTCCTGTTGGCATTGTGCTGCGTTTTCGTCACCCCGTATGCCTACCTGGCCTATGACATCGCCTCGGTCGAGCACCGCAACCTGCTGACATGGGCAATGCGCATTGGCGGCGGCGTGGCGATCCTGCCGATGAGCCTGGCAGTGCTGGTCGCCCTGCGTCCGATCTCCGGACTGCAGCAGCATTTGCGGCCGCTGCGTGCGGCGCTGATTTCCTCGGTGTTGCTGTTCGGCGTCGGCGGCCTGATCGGCGTCTTCATCAGCGGCAACAACGTCAAGATTCCCGCCCACTACCACGGCAGCATCGTCGGCGTCACGCTGGCCTTGATGGGCCTCGTCTACCACCTGCTGCCGCGCCTCGGCTACGCAACGCCGAGCGGCCGGCTGGCGACGCTGCAGCCCTATCTGGCGCCGGGCAACTGATGCACATCGTCGGTCTGGTCTGGTCCGGCGGTTACGGCGTGCAGCGCAAGGTCGCCGGCGCCGACCAGGTATTGCGCAGTGCCGGCGAAGTCGCCGGAATGGGCCTGATGGGACTGGGCGGACTGATCGCCATCGTCGGCGGCCTGCTGTTCGTGGTAGTGGTAATTCGCGCCGTGCACTACGAAGACGACCCAAGGCCCGCATGACCAAGTTGCTGCAACGCCTCCTGCAGTCGCCGTTCATGCGTGTCGAGGCGCTCTTCAACCGGGCCTTCGGCGACCAGCTGAATCCGCTGTATCACCTCGGCGCGATCTCCTTCTACTTGTTCTGGGTGGTCACGGTCAGCGGACTCTACCTCTACGCGTTCTTCAAGACCGGAGTGGCCGACGCCTACGGCTCGGTCGAGGCCCTGACACATGGTCAGTGGTATGTTGGCGGGATCATGCGCAGCGTCCATCGCTATGCCTCCGACGGCATGGTGCTGACCATGCTGATCCACATGCTGCGCCATTTCGCCTTCGACCGCCTGCGCGGCTTCCGCTGGTTCTCGTGGGTGACCGGAGTGATCCTGATCTGGCTGGTGTATGCCTCAGGGATCAACGGCTACATGCTGCCCTGGGACAAACTCGCTCAGTTTGTCGTCATCGGCAGCTTCGAATGGCTCGACTGGCTGCCGATCTTCGATGGGGCCCTGATCCGCAACTTCATCTACCAGGCCAGCGTCAATGACCGCTTCTTCTCCCTGCTGTCCTTCATTCACCTAGGCATCCCCTTGCTGGTGCTGCTACTGATGTGGATCCACGTCCAGCGCGTGCCCAAGGCCAGCACCAACCCGCCGCGAGCCATCATGGTCGCCCTGCTACTCACCATGCTGGCGCTGGCACTGGCGCGGCCGGCGCTCTCCCAGGGCGGAGCGGCGGATTTCGGGGTGACCGTCACCACCCTCGAACTCGACTGGTTCTACCTGGCAGTCTTTCCGTTGCTCTATGTGTGGCCCCTCGGCCAGGTCTGGGCATTGTTGGGCGGACTGACAGTCCTGTTCGCCCTGCTCCCCTGGTTGCCTCCGCGCTTCGGCCGTCCGTCGCAGCGTGATCATCAAATGACCGTGCACCCCGACAATCGCAACATCCACGTTCGCCAGGGAGAAACCCTGCTCGAAGCAGGCCTGCGTGCGGGGATCGCGCTGCCCTACGAATGCCGCAATGGCGGTTGTGGCGTGTGCAAGTGCTCGGTGCTGAACGGCAGCGTAGAACATGGCGTCTGCCAGCCCGGTGCTCTGCCGGAATCCGAAAAGGCCCTCGGCAAGGCGCTGATGTGCTGCGCCGTGCCCATGTCCGACATCGAAATCGAATACGAAGCCGGCGGTGATCGCGCGGTCGAACCGGTCCGCACTTACCGCGGGTATATCGCCAGCCTGCAGCGTCTCTCCGACGACGTCATGCGGCTCATCGTCAGTCTGCCCCCCGGTGAGCGAATTTCCTTCGCCGCCGGGCAATACATCAACATCCTGCTCCCCGGTGGTGAGCGGCGCGCCTTCTCCTTCGCCAGCGCACCACAGGCCGGGACAGACATCGAACTGCATGTGCGCCTGATTCCCGGCGGTCTGTTTACCACGGAGGTATTTACCCGAATGCAGGTCGGCGACAGTTTGCCTTTCGAAGGCCCGCTGGGCAGCTTCATCCTGCATGACAGTGAGTTGCCTATCATCTTCGTCGCCGGGGCCACCGGCTTCGCTCCGATCAAGAGCATCGTCGAGGACGCCTTCGCGCGCGGCATCCGGCGCCCGATGCTGCTCTACTGGGGGGTGAGACGGCGCAAGGATCTCTATCTGGCGGAACTCGCCGAGCGCTGGCAGATTGGGCATTCGAATTTCAAATATGTCCCGGTACTCTCCGAGCCGTCACCCGAGGATCATTGGGCGGGCCGCAGTGGCCTCGTCCACGAGGCGATCCTGAAAGACTTCCCCGATCTGACGGGTCACGAAGTGTACGTGTGCGGCTCCGCGAAAATGGTCGAAACCGCTTTCCCGGCATTCCTGGCGCAGGGGCTCGGCGAGGAGTTCTGCTTCTCCGATGCTTTCCTGCCGGCGGCGGCTAGAAGCTGAATTCCTGCGCTTTGCCGTCGGGGTAGCGCAGGAAGAAGCTGTTGCTCCCCGGCCAGAGGTTGAGATTGGACTTGTCCATCGGCGGACTCCCGAGCTTCAGGCCCGGTTTCAGATTGAAGCCATTCCCCGACAGCGTCATGTTCACCGTTCCATCGGGCTGGGTGGCGACAGTGGCCAGCTTGTCGAACTGACGCGCCGCGATCTTGAGGGCGCTGATGTCCCCCGGACCGGCATAGAGCGTCTGCACGGCGCCGTCACGATCGCGGAATGCCAGACCGCTCGGTCCGGTGAAGACGAATGCCGGCGCATTCTTGACGCTGCCCAGGCTCACCTCGCTGGCGGGGATCACGACGTAGTCATCGCCACCCAAGGTAATGCGGATCACGCCTTCGGCCTGCAGGCGCAACTTGCCACCTGGGTCGGCAGCCTTGAGCGCCTTGTCGAAGTCGGCAAAGTAGCCCAGGCTTCCCGCCATGGTGAGCTGAATTCCCAGCGCGGCCAGATTGAAGGCGCCTCCGGCAGTCGACGCCGTGTTGGTCGCGGCGAAGGTATTCAAGCGCGCCTGCCCCGGCGAGCGGGCGACCGCCTTGGCGACCGTCGCCGGCAGATCGACGAGCGCCCTGCCCAGCGGGACGAAGCGATAGGTCTTGCCGTTGATGGCATAGGTCACCAGCCCGCGCGCTTCGTCGAACGTAATGCTTCCGGCGCCGCCGAAGCTCGCGTCGAGCGAGACCTTGACCGCCGACAACAGGGAACCCTGGAGACGCGCGACGTTGCCGTTGAGGTTGGGAATCTTGGTTCCCGCCGCCAGGAAATCGAGCGGCAGCGGATCGCCGGCGATCTTCTGGTCTCCTTTCAAGGATCCGAGGCGGATTTGACGCAAGTCGCCCTTCCGACCAAAGGCCGCGGTCTCTCCGGCATAGATCGTGTCGGTGGCAGCGAAGCGATTGCCTTGCCGGACTGTACCCGTGCTGCCGATCTGCTGAAATGCCGCCGATCCTTCCTTGATCCACGCTTCATAGACGTCCTCGGCACTCGGCTTGGCCTGCTTGACCTTGCGCTGGTCCGACTGGATCGCGACTTTGGTGTTGGACGTGCCGTTCAAAGCGGCGAAGCTCCCGGGCACGGAATTGCTGGTGGGATCGTTGATCGGCAACAGCGATCCGGCATTGTCGAAACTCACATCGGTGCTTCCGCGCACCAGCCGCATCAGCGTGCTGCGCTTGCCGTCCGGCTTGAAGTAGGCGACCGTTTCCAGTTCGCTGTCCTCGCTGGACCTGATCTTCAGGTTAGCGGTGCCGGAACTGTTGTCGATATCCGTCTGGATGCCGCTTTTCAATTTGAACAGGATGTTCTCGGGTGAATTGTCCTTGACGACAAGGGGCCCCGCGGTATCGACAGCGAGTTCGACTTCGCCATTGACCAGTTGCAACTCGCTGCCAGGCCCGTCGAACATGTCGTCCAGGCTGGCAAGGTCGGTCTCGGTGATGTTGCTGACCCGGAACGCGTAGCTCTGGCCGCCGATGGAAATCTGCGCACTGGCGCTTGCGCCATAGGCATCGGGAGTCACCAGGCTGACCTTGACCCAGGCGGCGTTCACCACTGAGCCGGGTTGCGAAGTGTAGTCGCCATCGTCGATCGAATATTCGCCGCCGACGATGGATATCGATGAAGGTGCGAGCAAACCGTTGACTTCGAAATACCCCGATTCGATCCACGATCCGGGCAAGGCGTCGCTGACCTCTTCGAACGCCGACAGGGGATCCTCGAAAACGTCCGAGGCATCCTCGAAATCGAGAACGTCGGCCGCCGCCGGATCGGCCGGCGGTGTGGTATCGGCAAGACGTTTGCCTGCCGCCAGCGCAGCCGGCTCATGCGTCGGGTGCTCGGGCGCCGCCGCGCCGCGGGCAGGCAGCGTCGACATCGCGCAGAAGAAGGCCGCCGCGAAGAGCGACCGTGCAGGGTTCATGCCGCGATGATAGTCGTTCCGCGACGGCGATGCCGGAATTTGCAGGGCCTGTTGGTCCTTGCCCAACCGCGTTCTGCCGCGCACTCACTGGCCGCGCCGCGAACGTCCAGGGCGATCAGTACCCGGCCGCGCCTGCGGACGCGACAAAGTCCTTAAGCAGGCCGACGTCGACCAGCTTGGAATTGGCTTCCGCCAGGAATACCAGCCGGCCGGTGTTGTTGTCCACGCCGAGATACGCACCCGTGCCGGAGCCGGACGCCCGATAGTAGCGATACGAATAATTTGCCGCCGTCTGGGTCGCCCCGCCGCGCGGGGTGAGGATGTCGGGAAAAAGAGTTTCCGCCCAGTTGAACACCCGGTCCGAGTCGCCCTGGGCGGTTCTTGCCGGAACGGCCGCCAGAATCCGGTCAGCTTCACGGATTCCGCTCAAATACGCACCATGCGTCGTCGCCCGATATTTTTTTGTTGTTTCTGCTAATCCAGTAACGTTGCCGTAAAGGCACCGTTGTCCTTGCCTGTCTCATTTTGGTTATTCTTGTTGTCCATCACCAGTCTGAACGCGCCGCCAAACGATGCCAGGGATTGCGCAGTGCACTCGTACGCGGCAACCGTGTGGATTCTTCCGGACTTGAACTCGGAGGCTCGCGCAAACTCGCCGATGCTCAGTGCGGCATCGATCTTCACTACACCCTTGCCGGACTCCACTTCGACAATGCATCCATGCCTTTGACCAGCAAGCGCACTTCCTTGGTGTCGATGAATACCTTGGCGTCGCAGCGCAGGCCGGGCGGATCGAGATTCGATTGCGGGAACCGCGAATTCCCGTTCTCCACCTTCTGACAATGACGATTTAGCGGCCCGTCGGCAGATCCGCCAGTAACCGGCGCACCGATCCGATGCTGTATAGCTTGAGGGTACTGGCGTCAAGCACCCAGACATTGCCATCTTTACTGCCGACCAGAATTCCCGGGCGCGGATAGTAACGATAACGGTAGCCGTCGGCTGACAGGGTCGGACCACTTGGCATTCCCAGGACGTCGGGGGGCAGGGTTTGTTCCGCCCAGTCGAGCAAGCGATCGATGTCGGTGGTCGCCGGTCGGGCGATGTATGTCGCAATGTCGACAAGATCCTGGTCGCTCAGGAACTTGAGGATTCCCATCGTCGCCTGGGGATTGATCGCCGCCCGGATGCGCGATGGCGTGTCCGCCGCCGCCGCTGGAGACCCGAGCGGCGTCACTGCCCCGTGGCAGTGGAAGCAGATGCCGGCGTAAAGGGTGCGCCCGGCATCGACGCTGCCCGCCTCCGGCCCCGCCGCCAGCGCCATCGACGACGCGGCGAAGAAGAGGCAGCCTAGTACCCCAACTCCAAAGACGGGCACTCGTACCCCAACTCCAAAAACGGGCACTAGCACCCCGACCCCAAAGACGGGCACTAGTACTTGTCAGCCGCGGCGAGTGGCAGCCATTTTGCGACGCCTCCGATCGGCACTGCCGTCGTGCCGAATTCCTTCGCCTTCACGTAAAACTGGCCGTCCTCGGTGTTGTAGCTAATGGTGTTGCCGCTGCTCGAATAGGTGCGGAGCTTCAGCGGCGCCGCAGTCGTCGCCGTTCTCTGCGCAACGGGGAAGATGGTCGGCAGCTTGAATTCCGCCCAGTTCATTACCCGGTCGTAGTCCGGCGAAACGCCCTTGACCTGGAACTCGCTGCGCGCCGAGCGGACGAAGGTCTTGCTGGTCGGCGTCAATCCCTTGGTTGGCGTTCCGCCCCCGATATATGGCACGTAAGAGATGCCCTTGTTCGAGAAGCTGCCGGTTCCGGCGCTGTTGTCGAACTGGGTGTGGATGCTGTAGGTGCCTTCCTTGGTCGGAGTGAAGCTTGCCGAATACACGCCGTCGGCGGCGGTCAGATCGGGTGCGGCGCCAGCGTCGAGCATCTGGACAACGACCTTGTTGCCGTCCGGCTCGATCACGGTTGTGGTAACCGTGATACCGGTAATCGGCATGTCGCCGCCAACGTTCGCCGTCAGCGCCAGCTTGTTTCCGACCCGATTGTCGGCTGCACGCCTCTCCATGCGGGTCTCGGCAAACATGGTGCCGACATTGCTGGCCGGAATGCCGATCACCGAATACATGACTTCAGTGGCGCTCCCCTGGTTGGCGATGCGCAGCTTCCAGTTGCCGGCGGCCGGCGCGTCCTGGGTCAGGGTGCATTGCAGGTCCTGGGCGCCCGCCACGGTATCGTCTTCCGCGGCGCAGCTCGCCGCCGTCACCTTGCCGGCTGGGTCAACCAGGGCAACGCTGACATCCGACAGTTTTGCCGTCAGGTCCACGGCGACCTCGATGGTGCTGATCCCTGCCTCGATCATGAAGGGATGATCCTTGGTGCCGCTGAGGGATTCCTCGTCGGCAAGAAGTTCGACGTCCACGCCCGGGGAGGATGCTTCGTCGGCGAGCTGCAGCGCCTCATTCAGCAGCGAGGCTTTTGTCGCGGCGTAGGACTCGCCGCGGGTCAGGGACGCCAGGTCATGCAAGGTCGTGCTGCTGGTTTCGTCGGCACTCGACAGCCCGAACCCGAAGACGGTCAGCCCGGCAGTCCGCAGCGCGGCGCCGCCATCGGCGACCTTGCTCCCGGACGCGGAAAACCCGTTGGTGAACAGATATAACGAC
>Ga0163199_1002468_pt1 | contig 11344 bp, 9 predicted proteins | sample PL_2010_150m_FD_113537 | JGI IMG/M metagenome (GOLD analysis project Ga0163199, IMG submission 113537) | Freshwater microbial communities from Powell Lake, British Columbia, Canada to study Microbial Dark Matter (Phase II) - PL_2010_150m | ecosystem: Environmental > Aquatic > Freshwater > Lake ...
ACCCCCGCCCTGCGGCGTCGCCCCCATTCGCCCGCCTACGCTACGCTCCGGCAGGCGAACGGGGGCGCTTTGTGCTTGTCCAGGTTTGATCGCGCACTGTCCAAGTTTGATCGCGCCGCGACACTTGAAACATGCCATCCAACCGGCCGCGGGGATTGAAAGCGGAGGTGTTTGCCCTGCGGAGCACGGGCATCCTGCCGGCTTCCCTGAGTGGGAAGGATGATGCACTCTCTCCATTTTCAGGACTTGATAGGAATGGATGTTGGGAAATTCGTTGGACGGAAGGCGCTCGGCTGGGCATTTTTCACGGTATGAGGGGAGCGGTAATCGAAATTCTTCGATGGGGCGGCGGACGGAAATGCCGCCAGGCCATAAAAAGTCTGCGGAACGCCCTCTTGTTGCTGCTTGTTCTGATGCCTTTGGCGCGGGGAGCCGAGGAGGTCGCGCACGGTTTGGTGCGGGCTTGCAGTTCCATCTATCCGCCGCCGCTGGAGGAGGTCCGCTATGCGACGACTTACAACTTCACGGGGCATGTTCTCTATCCGTTCCCGGTGGTCTATCTGCACCGGGATGCGGCTGCCGCACTGCAGAAGGTGCAGGAGGATCTGGCGTCGCAGGGGCTCGGACTGAAGGTCTTCGACGGATACCGTCCGCTCCCGGTGCAGGCGAAGATGTGGGCGATCGTCCCCGACGAGCGCTACGTGTCGGACCCGCTAAAGAGCAGGGGAAAGCACACGCGGGGGACGGCGGTGGATGTCACGCTGGTTGACCACCTCGGAAACGAACTGCCAATGCCGACCGGCTATGATGATTTTTCCGAAAAAGCCCACCGCGACTCCGCAAAATGGTCGCTCGAGCAGCGCGCAAACAACCTGAAACTGGAAGCGGTCATGCAAAAGCACGGATTTGTGCCGTTCCCGTTCGAGTGGTGGCACTACGACCTCCGCGGCTGGGAAAATTACCCGCCGCTGGATATTTCCTTCGAGGAACTCGCACGCGGGGTGGAGACGGCCAAGCCGGCGGACTGACCCTCCCCGGGAAGGATTTTTGTCTCGAGTTTCGAGATCCGGTGGATGAGCCACGCGGCGATGTCAAAATCATCGCCTAGCGCCGAGAGGGTGATTTTCGATGGCTCCGGACAACATTGCAGGGCCGTAGTGAATTTTTCGCGCTGTTCCCGGGCCTCCTGCCCGTGGGGCTTGCTCTGCTCATGAAACCCGGTGACGCCTGCAGGATCGAGCGTCGCAGTGGCCTCGGCGGCAAGCCCGATGTTCGATTGCAACCACTTTTGAAGATCCTTGGCCACCTCTTTTTCCTCCGGAGAAAGTGCGGCGAAGGCATCGGCAAATTCCCCGACGGCCTCGCCGATATGCCGGATCGTGTGGAGCCAGGCCCGGTAACGCTGCAAGTCCAAAGACTGGCTGCTGGTCAGCTGGTTTTCCGATGCGAGACGCACGCAGAAATTTTCAATCGCCGCACCGAGTTGGACGAAAGCCGGCGAAAAATGGCTTTCCGGATCGGAGGAATCGGCTCCGCTGGCATCCGATCTGAGCGAAGAGATCAGGCGGGCGAGTTCCTTGGGCAGCAAATCCAGCGCGGTTGCGGGATCGGCGAGCGCCTGGCTGGTCAGAAAAGCCGGGGCATTGGGGGCGGCCTTGGGGTCATTCGGCCAGATCCTGTCCAACAACGTCGCGCAGGACGGCAGCAAGGGAGTCATCAGCAAAGCCGGAAGAAGATTGGAAAGCAGGAATACGACGGCGAGTTGGATCGGGGCGCCTCCGGAAATGTGGCTAATCAAGGCCTGAACAAGGGGGATTCCCGCGGCCTCCGCAAAGAAGAGGACCATCATCATCACCCCGCTGACGAGGCAGAAGAAGTCCTCCATGCGCACGAGACGCAGCGCGCTCCCGGTCAGTCCCATGGCAAGAAACAGCCGGAGCACGATCGCCCCGAGATTGGTCCCGTAAATCACCGGGAGGGCGTGGGAGACAGGTATCGCGCCCGCTCCGGAGAGCGTGATCACCAACATGGCGGCCCCGGTATTGGACTGGAGAATGGCGGCGGCCGCAATGCCGCAGAGGAACGCGGACAACGGAGTGCTGAGAGCGGTTTCCATTGTGGAATGAAACCATGCCGCGTCCTTCAGCGGCGCGGCTCCGGCTCCCATTTCCCCAAGCGCAAACAAGATCATCCCCACTCCAAGGAGGGCACCCGCGATGGTATTCCACGGCTGCTTGCGCACGGATCCCATGAAAATCCCGGCACCGCCAACGAGGTAGGCGATGAAAGGGTGGATGTTGAACGCCGCGAGAAACGCGAGCGCGGTCAGCCCGACATTGCACCAGACGACGACCACCCGCGCGGATGCGGTCTGGATGAGCCCGCTGCCCACCATGCTCACCAGAATGAAGGTCACCGCCGTCGCGCTCTGCATCAGTGCCCCGGCAACAAGACCCAGCAACGCCGCAAGAAGGGGGGTATGCGTGGCGGACTTGACCAGGTGGCGGAACCCCCCACCGCTCAGCTGCCGGAGATTTTGTCCGACGAGCTGCAACCCGAGAAAAAACAGGCCGAGTCCGAGGACGAGACTGCTCAGCGGGGACATGGTCACAAGTTTCGTGATGCGAACGGTCCGTTGCAAGCTCCATTCCCTGCCGATCTGGAGCACTGCAAAATGCCGGGAGCAGTCATCTGCAGGGAATGGAATTTATTTGAAAAACCTCTGGCGGCGGACGGCCTCGCGGGGTGATTCTTCACGCTGTGGAATCCCTTCTTGTGACCGGCGCGACCGGCTTTGTCGGGCGCAACCTGATCCTCCGCGCCGCCGCCTGCGGCACGAAAATCCATGCCCCGGTCAGAAACCCGGACAAACTCTCCGCATGCCTCGCCGAAGATGGCCTGCCCCGCGAGGGCGTCAACGCCCTGCCGGCGGAGCCGGCGAAATGGAGCGGAATCTCGCATGCCGTGCTCTGCGCCGGCGTGCTTTTCGCACGGACCCGCGAAGAATATTTCTCGGTGAATGTCGAGTGGACACTTCGCATCCTCCGCGCCCTGCCCCGCGAGTGCAGGGTGGTCCTGCTGTCCTCGCAATCCGCGGGAGGGCCGACCCCGGCCGGCCGGACAGCAAGGACGGAAGCCGATCCGGATTGTCCCATCACATGGTATGGCGAGTCCAAGCGGGTGCTGGAACAAAGCGTCGCCCGGGAATTTCCGGACCGCCGGATCACGATCCTTCGACCGCCCATGATCCTCGGCGCGAGGGATTCCGCCACGCTTCCTCTCTTCAAAATGGCGCGCGGTCTGGTCCGGACAAAACCCGGATTGCGGAGAAAATGGTTCAGCTACCTTGCGGTCGATGATGTGGTGGATGCGGCTTTTGCCTCATTCGAATGTCCGCGTCCCGGACCGTTCTATATCGCGGCGACTGATCCGATCTCGGACGTGGAACTTATCGCCTCGGCGGCGCGCGCGACGGGAAGCAGGGGCATCACCCTGCGGCTTCCCCTGCTCTTCATCCGCGCACTTGCGGCGCTGGTGGATGCCGTGCCGCCCTGGAGAGAATCCGTTCCCAGCCTGACCCGGGACCGCGCGCGGGAAATCTGGCCGGACCGATGGGTGGTCGATGCCTCGGCCTTTCGGTCTGCAACCGGCTGGAACCATCGGATCGGACTGGAGGAAGCATTGCAATCGGCCTACGGGCACTACTCCTCCACCGGCAGATTGTAACCCTCCACACAAGTTTGCCCCTTTTGTTTTCCCGGTTCGCGTGCTCTATTCCCCTTCATGGAATCGTCAAGCATCACCACGCTCTTCCTCGACATCGGCGGCGTCCTCCTGACCAATGGCTGGGATACCGCGCTGCGAAAAAAAACCGCGGAAAACTTCCACGTCAATTACGAGGAGCTCGACCACCGGCACCGTGTGACCTATGACACCTACGAGCAGGGAAAGATGCCTCTCGATACCTATCTTCAACAGATCATCTTTTTCGAGCCTCGTGACTTTTCCGCCGCGGACGTCACCCGGTTCATCCTCGAACAGGCCAAGCCCTATCAGGATACCATCGATCTCGTCCGGCGGCTCAAGGCCGTCTACGGGCTCCGGATTGCCGTGGTGAGCAACGAGGGCCGTGAGATCGCACAGGACCGGATCGCCCGATTCCATCTCAAGGAATTTGTGGACTTTTTCATCGTCTCCGCATTCGTGCATTTCAGGAAGCCCGATCTGGACATTTACCGGCTGGCCCTGGATGTGGCACAGGTCCGCCCGGAGGAGGTCGCCTACATCGAGGATCGTCCGCTCCTCTGCGAAGTTGCCTCTTCCCTCGGCATTCAGAGCGTCCTGAACAGGTCTTCATCCGAAACCCGGAAACTCCTTGGCGACCTCGGTCTGGCACTGTGAGCCAACTTCCGGGATTGACCTTGCAGCCTCTGCGCGTAATGTGAGCCCTTATCAACATGAACCTGAACAATTTGACATCTTTTGCGGCTGAGCCCTCTTCGACAAAGAACATTCTTGCGGGGGACGTCGAAATCACCGGCACACTCAAGTTCGACAACGAATTGATTTTTGATGGAAAGCTTGACGGGGAAATCGTCTCCGAAGGAGTGCTGACGCTCGGCAAGAATGCCAACGTGAAGGGAGAGATCAAAACCAAAGCGGTAACGGTGCACGGCACGGTGAACGGAAACATCACCGTAAGCGAGCGGTGTGAACTCAAGGCCAGCTCCCAGCTCAATGGCGACTTGAAAGCCATGCGGATCGTCATCGAGGAAGGCGCCACTTTTATCGGCAAATCCGAGGTGACGCCGTCCAAATCCTCATCTTCCTCCCGGGGGGTCACCCCGGTTGTTGAATCTTCGCGCTCCAAGTCTTCCGAGCCGGTGGGCTGAGATCTCCGCGCATGGCACGCATCCCGCAGAAGACACCCTTCCGGTGTCCCGGTTGCGGCTTTTCCCAGATGGAGCCGCCCCATCTGATTTCCACTTATTGCAGATCGTGCGGAGGACATTACGAGGTGGCAGGCCGGGCAGTCAGTGAGCCCGTCCTTCCCCCGGTTCCAGGGCTCCGCCCGGATGTGAAAAAGCGGAGCATCTTTTGTCACAAATGTGGAACCTCCCACCCCGCCTCGTCCCATGCACGAAGCACCCTGTGCCCGAGTTGCAATGCCGCAATCGATTTGGCGGATGTCACGTTCCACTCTCCGGCATCACTGCACGTCGACACAAGGGGAAAGCTCCTCATCGGTCCCGATGCCTCCCTGAGCAGCTCCTTGACAATCTGTGGATCGGCTCACATCCAGGGCAGGATCATCGGACGCCTGGTTTCCGAAGGTGAGGTCAGGATCGGCACAAACGAAGTTTGTGCCTGCCACATCGCGGCACCCGTCATCGTGATCGAAAAGAACAGGCGCCCGACATTCACCCATCCGCTTCAGACCGAACGATTGGTCGTCTTCGGATGCCTGACTGGGATTGTTCACTGTCGCGGCGTGGTGCACGTCCGCCGCGGCGGCCGGCTCGAAGCGGAAATTCACGCGAAGGCTGTCACCGTCGACAAGGGCGGAGTCCTCATGGGGGATTGCCACGTGTCTGGCAGCACAACACCGGTGCCCAAAAGCAATGAATGGCCGGCGAGTTGGCCGGGCTCACTCTGCGTTGCCCGGTAATTCCGAGCATTCAAGAAGCTGCTTTTCCAACTTTGCGGGCAGGCAACCCGCAAACACGGATCACCAAAAGCTCTGCGGGACGTGAATTTTGTCGCCGGGTTTGAGCTTGAGGTCCTTGGTAGGATTTTTGCGAACCTCCTTCATGTTGATGATGGTCACCTGGCCATCGCGCATGAGGTTCACCTTTCCCTGATCGGCATACTCGGTAAACCCTCCCGCCGCGGTGATCGCTCCGAGAACGGTGAGGTCGGCAGTGAATGCGACGCGCTGGGGCGATCGCACATCTCCTCCGACATCAACGAACCGCGCCGCATTCGGCACGGCGAGTGTAATCGAGGGGTTCGTGTAAATTTGCTGAGATTTGTAAGCCGACTCGATGGAACTCTGGAGTTGTGATTGCGTGGCGCCCGCGGCATGGATTTTCCCAATGTGAGGCATGTTGATAAAGCCATCACCATCCACGGTGTAAATCCCGGTCACCTGATTGATCTCATCCGCGGGAACGCCGCCAAGCCTGATTTCTATCTGGTCGCCTGCACGAAGAACCGCATCCTGCGCGAAAACGGCCGGGGACACGGCAAGGAGAATGCCGCAAAGAATCGCTGGAATGGTTTTAATAGGCATCATCGCTGGTATCCTCCGGTGTGTTTGGCGTTGAGGCGACAACCTGCTCCTTCTTCTTGCGGGCGGCCTTGCGCTTGTTATTTCCGGCCTTGTGGTAGTAGTTGTAGTAACTCGTGTAGTATTCGTAATGCTGGTCGTGCCGCACGTCCACATTGTTCAGGACGACCCCCAATATCGTTCCGCCCACATTGGAGACCGCCTGCTTGACACGCTGCAACATTGCGCGAGGAAAACGGCGATGCTGGACAACCACAATCGTGAGGTCCATCGCGCTGGAAAGGACCGATGCATCGCTGACGCCGAGAATCGGCGGGGAGTCGAAAAAGATGATGTCGAACCGGCCTTTGACTTCCTCGATCAGCTCCACCATGCGCTGCGAATTCAACACACCGACAGCATCGCTGGGCAACTGTCCGCTCGTCATCAGATAAAGGTTGTTAACTTTTGTGAGGTGGACGACCTCCTCCAAATCCATCTCGGTGGTCAGATAGTCGCTCAAGCCCGACTCGGTCTCGATGCCGAAGATTTTGTGCTGGGACGGCCGCCGGAGATCGGCGTCGATGATCAGGGTCGTATAGCCACCCTTGGCGAACGTATAGGCAAGGTTGACCAAAGTTGTTGATTTTCCCTCACCGGCACCGCCGCTGATGATCGCAATGGTATTCGCGTCCGGGGATTTCCGGTTGAACTCGATGTTCGTGCGCATGATCCGGTAAGCCTCGGCGTCCGGATTGTCGTCGGTATCATTGACCAGCAGGCTGATGTTTTTCGGGATGACCGCCAAAACGGGGACCTGAAGAAATGTCTCCACATCCTCCATGGTTTTGACGCTCGTATCCAGATATTCGATGAAGAAGGCCAGACCGACGCCGAAAACGAGTCCGACCACCACACCGAGAAGAATGTTCAGCATGACGCGGGGACGCGCAGGAGCATTCGGAGGGGAGGGTTCGGCGCGCTCCCAGATGATGGCCGGGTTCTGCGGCATGGTCCGCTCCATGGTTTCAGTCGTCAGGCGCATCTCGGCCGCTTCGAGAACATTTTTGGCCTGGATGTAGGCGTTCTTTGCCTCGTAATAACCGGCCGCACGGCTTTTTGCCCCCTGCTGGCTCGATTGCGCTTCCTCAAGCCGCTTCTCCAACTCCTTGAGCGAGTCCTCGGCGATCTGGATATTGGCGGACAGACTGGTGCGAAGGGATTTGATCTGGTCCTGGAGTTGTTTTTCCATGACCTGCTTTTTTGCGCGAAGGGATTTGACGGTGGGGTGGTTGGGCCCGAGCCCGCTCTGGAGCAGACGGGCCTCCTCCGATGAGGCCTCCTGAAATTGCGGGAGAACCTGCGAGATTGTCGGATCCTGAATTTCCAATGTCGTGATGCTGCGCATCACCTGGTCGTCTGTCAGCTTGGCAATCTCATCGTATTTCGCGCGGAGGCTGGAAACCCGGAGCCGCTCGGTGCTCACCTGCTGCTCAACCGACAGCAGCACATCGTTGGCGGCATCGCGCGGATCCTGGACACTGTCGGGGTTGAGATCCTGGATCTTGTCCTCGATACGGATCCTTGCGGCTTCGCCCCGGAGGTCCTCCACTTTCTTCCTTTGCTTGGCCACCTCGTCCTGAAGCTGGGTCAGCGAACGGGAAACCATCTGCTGCTGGTCCTCGATCCGCTTCCGCTGGTATTCGTCGGCAATCCGGTTGGCAATCTCGGACGCCTCGTTCGGATCGGTGCTCATCACGCCGATCTGAATGAGCTCGGTGTTCCGGATTTCCCGGACATCGATCATGTTGCGGAGCCGGAAATACGCCTGTTCCTTGCTCGTTCCATATTCCCCTCTCCAGCGCTGTTCGAGTCCCAGCGAGTCGATGACAGGGTAGAGCATCTCCTTGCGCTGGATGATTTCGAACTGAGTCGTCAGGAATCTCGGGTCAAACCCCATCCCTCCCTGCCGGTCAAACACCTTCATCAGGGTATCATTTTCCTTCACCTGCATGGTGACGGCAGACTGATACTGCTTTGGCATGAAGTGGGTAACGACGGCTGCCGTGATGACAACGAGCAAAAACACCAAGATGATCAATGGTAGCCGGACCCGGATGACCCGCCAGTAATCAAGAAAGTGGAGTTTCAGCTCACCGCTGTCGTTGTTGTTCATGAAATCGGGAAATGGGTGCGTCGGCAGCCGTGAATTGGGAGCGATACGCTAGCATATCCATCCGGCACCGCGCAACCGGATTAGTGCACGGGGCAGGTCGGAGCTCAGAAAAAGAAGTTGACCCCGGCGAATGCGACGTTGCGGGTATACTCGAAATTGATGTTCTCAGGAGCGTAGACCGAAACAAACTGGTAGCCCGCGCTCAAAGAGATCGCCCGGTTGACCTTGAAATTCACGCCGACTGTCGCATCGAAAATGGTCTCGTAAAAGCTGCCGACCACTCCGGGCTGGTCGAAATAATCAACTTCAAAATTGAAGCCGAGATTGGCCGAAATCCTCGGGGTGAACGCATGGTTGACGGCGAGTCCGGTCCGGAAGGTTTCGCGCTGCGTGACGTTGGTCAGGCCGGAGGGCTCTGTTCCATATCGGGCGTTCCACGACAGGGTGGAAGCCGGGCCGAACTGGTAGCTGAGGTTGGATTCCATGTAGGGTCCGAAGTAGACTGAGTCTCCGTCGACCGGATTTTGATTAAACCGTTGTTCGGCACCCAGCCGGAGGGTCCACTTGAAGCGCGGATTGAAAATCTGGTCGAAGCCGACAAGGGCAAAGTTGCCGAAGCTGTTGAGCCCGGCGCCTCCCCAATAAGTAATCGGGTTCGCGCGATATTCTACCAGTATGGTGGTTTTCGGGAGGAGAAGCCAGCGGAACGACTGGTGGAGGGTCTGGGAAACAAACGACTGGGTGTCGTTCAGTGACTGCTCCAGATAGTAGTTCGCATAGAACTGATAGCCCGTGACAGTCGAGAATTTCTGAGTCCACTGGTAAGCGGCATCAATGGAGGTGTTCGTGTAGATGTAGTCGCCATTGACCCGGTTGGTGCCGCCGATGATGTTGGTATCGGGCTGCGCGAGGTAAGCAGTGGACGTTCCGATCGAAATCGTCAGCTTCGGGGTGGCGAGATAGACCGCATTCAGAGCAAACTGGCCGTTGAAATCATTCTTGTTCCCGGGGCGGGTGTAGTAGTAGGTGACGCCTCCACCCAGGTTGGCATCCAGTTTGAGCCTCGGCCCGCCGAAGGAATAGTCAACCCCGGCCGCCAGATTCGTATACATGCTTGCCGTGGGATCTGTGCGCGTGGTGAAAACATTGCTGTCGTAGCCCTCGCGGACTGATGCCGAAAATTTCAGCGGGGTGCCGGCAAGAAACCCGAGCGGATTGAACCCGGTATTATTTTCCCCGACCGGACGCTGGCCCACATCCGTCGGATAATCTGCAGGCCCGGGCGGCATAAAGAAACTATCCCGGCCGCTGAAACTTTGGACCTGAGCATTCAAAACCCCGGTCGTCGTTGCGGCAAGCATCAAGGCGGATAACAATGAGATACGACAAATTTTCATAAGCGTCACTTTGCGTTTTAACGGTCGCTCTTCGCTTGGCAACACAATTGAAGAAAAAAATCCGTCACATTTGGCGCCGGATCGGAGGCCAGAAAATCATGCAAAGCGTGGTGCTTCCTGATTTTTCCCCGTGTCCGAGGCGGAAAAACTCCAGTGAATTGCCGGACAGCAGAACTTTCGGTCTTCTCTTCAACCGGAAGCCAACCGGCTGCCCGAGCGCGCGGGATATTGTGGTCGAACCACGAAACCACACCGTCATTCGGATCTGCAAAACCTGTTCAAAAACAGCGGAAAACACAAGTTTGAACAGAGTTCGCGGAAAAGTGGAAAAGCACAATATGTAGTGGTTGGGTAAAATTTTTACCACCATATGGCGGATTTTTATTGACGGAGCATCTATCGAAAGTCATTCTCCGCAAACCTCGCGGGACTGAAGGGAAAAAAGGGTGACATTCCCGAGGATCCCTCCCGTTTTTTTCGCTAAATTTATATCATGGCAAATACCATCATCACACTCGGCGACCGTCAGTTTATTCTGGATCGCGACAAGGCGGAAGCCGCATTCGCAGCGAAGAAAGTCATCAACGGCCGGGAGACGATGTTCTTCAACATCCTGCCTCTGAAATACCAGTGGGCCTACGACCTCTACAAAAAGATGAAGGCGAATCACTGGGAGCCCGAGGATATCCAGATGCAGAAGGACTGCGAGCATTGGCGGGACACAAGCGGTTACATCTCGGAGGTCGAGCGCTGGATCATCAAAATGGGGATCGGATATTTCTCCGCCGCCGAGGGGATCGTGGGAGACAACATTCTTCATGTGATCCGCGAGGCCGTGACCGCGTCCGAGCTGAAGCTGGTGCTTGGCCGGCATGCCCACGAGGAAAACATCCATGCGGATTCACTCGTCTACATGATCAGCTCGCTCGGCATTAACCCGCACGAGTGCGAGGCGATGTTCGACGACATCGCGACCATCAAAAGAAAGACGGATTTTGTCGTGAGCAACAGCCGTGCCCTCCGGCGCGACACGGACCTTTCGATCACCGCCAACAAGCAGGCTCTCGCAAAAAACATGTTCCTCTTCGGCCAGTGCATGGAGGGCACCCAGTTCTACGGGTTATTCGGGATGGTGCTCGCCCTCTACCGGCAGAACAAGTTTCCGGGCATCGGCCAGATGTTCAGCTACACGCTCCGGGACGAATCGAACCACATCGAGCTTCTACGCCAGCTCTTCCAGGACCTCGTGGACGAGAATCCCGATGTCTGGACCGCAGAATACCGCGAGGACCTTCGCAACACGATGCGCGAGGCGGTCCGGCTCGAGAAAGAGTTCATCCTCGACTGCCTGCCTGTGGCAGCCGTCGGTCTGACCGCAGACGAATTCACCACCTACATCGACTACATAGGAGACCGCAGGCTGGAGGGAGTCGGACTGGAACCGCTCAACCCGCCGATCACCAACCCGCTCCCCTGGCTCTCCGAGATGATGGAGATCAAAAA
>Ga0163199_1002469_pt1 | contig 11343 bp, 10 predicted proteins | sample PL_2010_150m_FD_113537 | JGI IMG/M metagenome (GOLD analysis project Ga0163199, IMG submission 113537) | Freshwater microbial communities from Powell Lake, British Columbia, Canada to study Microbial Dark Matter (Phase II) - PL_2010_150m | ecosystem: Environmental > Aquatic > Freshwater > Lake ...
ATCTACTTTCTTTTCAACCTTTTCAGATTTTTCATCGTCTTCTTTTTCTTCAATTATCATATGCTTCGTATTCTTACCCATGGAATGCTTTCGCATCATCTTCTCGCCGCCACAGCATGAACATCCGCAATTGTTTCCGCCCATATGCTTAAAGAACATTAATTTCTCTTTCGGCATGTCTTCATCGCCATCAATCTGAATATTAAAATGTTTCATGCCATTTTCATCTTTCAAAAACTTCTCAGCTTCATCACCTTCGTAAGTTTTTGTTTCTTCTTTACCGTCTTTCATAGTTGTAACAGTAATTTTTTTGCCGCTGTCGTTAACTTCTACTTTTACATTCTTTTTGTTTTCACCATCTTTTTCATCAGCATCATTATCTTCAGATCTAAACATCATAACGTTGCCGCCTCTCATCTTCATCATTTTTCCGTCATCACTTTTAAACATAAATCCTTTACGCGAACTACTTCTTAACATACCGACTAATTTTTCAGCATCCTTTCCTTCAAAGACAACATCTTTACCATCAGCTTTAATCGTAAGTTTTTCAATCTTACCTTTCAAATTATCAAGTTTAGATTTTGTTTCGTCTTTTTCCTGAGCTAAGATCTTCATTGAGAAAAATCCGAGTATCAGAATAATCATTATAGCTAAGAACTTTGATTTGTTTGTTTGAAGTAATTTCATTTTATTCTCCTAATTGTTTGTGTAAATATACTTTTCGTACAACCCAAATACGAAAAACGATCCCTAACTATTAGTTAAAAATTGTTAAAGTAAAGATTTCTTATTTAGATTAAGTTAAATTTGCGATTATGAAAGAACGAAAATTAAAAATTATTATCGCTTTGATGACTATTTCGGTAATTGGACTAATTGCCGTACAGTTTTATTGGATGGCAAATATTATCAAAGTTGAAGAGGATCGTTTCCGTAGAACGGTTTTTCATTCTCTAAGAAAAGTTTCTGAAGAAATTGAAAAGAAGGAAGCTGCAACTACCGTTGTTAAAAAAGTCTCTAACGGGAAAGGAAATGTTTTATTCTTTCTACAGGATCAATCTAAAAATAAACCGATACATCTAGATTCTCTTAGAAAAATGAGTTATCTAAGGATTGATACAAACAACCATGGATTTAATTATGAAGTAAAATATTTCTCCGATAATGATACAATGGTTGAGCGGTTAAAAGCATTCTCAGGCGGCAGAAATGCACGTTACTTTATTCCCCCTTCCTCCTTCGATAAATCAGTTAAAGACACTTCCATTCAGAAACGTCATTTGTTGGTGCAGAATGTTGTTACAGAACTTATGGCTATTAATGCTCGGAAAAAAATTGAAGAGAGAATTAGTGCTGATCAACTCGAAAAAGATTTATCAACTGAATTTAACGGCAACGGTATTTCCTCGGAATTTTATTTTTGTGTAAATAGAACCAATAAAGACAGCTTAACATTATTAAAAGCAGGAGCCGACACTACTGAACTAAAAAAATCTATTTTCAAAGTAAACTTATTCCCCGACGAAATCTTTTTTAATCCCAACCAACTTATTGTTTATTTCCCTCACCAGAAAAGGTATATTCTTGCAAGCGTTGGCGGAATGCTTGTTCTCTCAGTTGGTTTGATTTTAGTAATCGTTGGAGTTTTTTACAAAACAGTTGAAATGTTTTTAGGTCAGAAAAAAATTACCGCTGTGAAAAATGATTTAATAAATAATATTACTCACGAATTTAAAACTCCAATTTCAACTATTTCGATTGCTTGTGAAGCTTTAAACGAGCCCGGCTTATTAATCGAAAAGAATTCCGTTACCAGATATTCTAAAATTATTAAAGAAGAAAATGACCGCTTGAAAATGATGGTTGATGCCCTTCTTAATACAGCGGCGCTTGAGAAGAGTGAGTTTAATCTGACGAAAGAGAAAATAGATCTTCATGAACTAATCCTTTCCGCCGCGTCAAAGTTTGAAAATATTATTAATCAAAAAAGCGGTAAAATCATTTTAGAACTCAATGCTTCCCGTGCTGTTATAACCGGCGATAAATTTCATCTTACTAATATTATAAATAATCTTATTGACAATGCGATCAAGTACAACGAAAGACCGCCGGAAATAAAAATTTCAACCAGAGATGAGAACAAAGCAATAATAATTACCGTAAAAGATAACGGCATTGGTATTTCCAGAGAACATTTATTTAAGATATTCGAAACATTCTACCGAGTCTCCAGCGGAAATATCCAAAACGTACGCGGAAACGGAATTGGCTTGAGCTATGCTAAAAAAATTGTTGAGACATTAGGTGGTGATATTTCCGTAACAAGTGAGCTGGGTAGTGGCAGTGAATTTAAGATTATTCTTCCCAATAATGGTGTTGAGTGAAACAAATTGCAAAAATACTTTTAGTTGAAGATGACACAAACCTTGGAACAATTTTAAAAGAATTTTTATCCGTTAAGGGATTTGAAATCGTTCAAGCCATTAATGGAGAAGAGGGATTCGAGCAATTCAGAAAAAAGAAATACGATATTTGTTTGATAGACATAATGATGCCGAAAATGGACGGCTTTACACTCGCAAAAAAAATTCGAATGATAGATAAACAAACTCCGTTTCTTTTTCTTACAGCTAAAGCAATGCTTGATGATAAGATCGAGGGTTTCAAAATCGGCGCCGATGATTATGTTACTAAACCATTCAGCATGGAAGAATTGATCTTGCGTATCAACGCTATACTAAAGCGAAGTAAAACACCGCAAGACGAAATTGAAAAGATAGAATTTAAGATCGGTTCTTATTTATTTAATTATGATAGACGTACATTAGTTATTCAACACATTGAACAAAAACTTACACCAAAAGAATGTGAACTGCTTCGGTTGTTATGTTTATATGAGAATAAAGTTCTTGAAAGATCTGAAGCGTTGACAAGGATATGGCGCGATGATAATTATTTCAATGCCAGAAGTATGGATGTGTATATAACAAAACTTCGCCACTATCTTAAACAAGATAAATCAATTGAGCTGGTAAATGTTCACGGGACCGGCTACAAATTAATGACCAAATAAATTATTTATCCACCGCCAGTAATTTATTGACTGATTTAACTCTATCAAAAAACAATTTCAATTTTTCTTCATCAAGTTTTGAATTAGTTCTAACACCGGAACAAATATCAACGCCATACGGTTTTACTTGTAAAATTGCTTCAACAACATTTTGCGGATTTAATCCGCCTGCTAAATAAACCGGAATTTTTACTGACTCAACTATTTTTCGGCTGATACTCCAATCATGTGTTCTTCCTGTCCCGCCAAGTTCTTTCGTAACTAATTTTTGATTTCCGGAATCGAGTAATATTGCGTCAACTAAATTTGATGTCTCTATTGCTTCGTTAATTGATTCATCATTTGTTACATGAATAACTTGAACTATTTTGATCCTTGGTAAAGCTTTTTTTAATTGAAGATGAGAGCCGGTAATTATTTTGTCACAAAGTTGAATTGTGTTTGTTCCGCAGCGATGATGCTGTTCGATAATTTCATCTACATTTTGCTTGCTCGTAAGCAGAAATGTTGAAATCGACGGTGGAGTTTGTTCGGCAATCTCTTTTATAGTCTCCTCTGAAATTACTCCCGGCCCGCTTGGCATTTCCGAGACTAGCCCAATGGCAGACGCCCCATACTTGATCGCCAAGTTAGCTTCTTCAATACTTGCAATGCAGCATATTTTTACTTGAGTCATAATTTTTTCCATTCACTTTTGAGAATGGAATACATTTTCATCGAGCGAAATCTTTCTTTAATAAAAACTTTTTCTCTAAGCGTGCCTTCATATTTCATTCCGCATTTTTCCATAACTCTCCACGAACCAATATTTTCTTCTTCGCAATGAGCTTCAATTCTATTCAAGTGTAATTCTTCCAAGCCAAATTTAATAACTGTCTTCATTGCTTCTGAAACGTATCCTCTATTCCAATACTTTTGGGAAATTACATAGCCAATTTCACCGCACTTATGAATTGCATCCCAATTACGAAGATCAATAGTCCCGATTAATTTATTTTCGCTTTTGATTACGATTCCCCAAATGAACGATATATTATTATTGAATTGTTCCTCAGTCAATTTTATAAAATCGATCGAGTCCTGTTTGGTTTTATGTGTATCCCACAAAACAAACGTTGTAACATCCGTAATAGATGCGTATTCATAAATATCATTTACATCATCAATAGTAATTTTTCGGAGAATCAATCGCTCCGTTTCCATTTTAGGAATTTCCTGCGGTCCCAAACTTTGTAGCATAAAATGGTTAGTCTATTTGTAAAAAAATTCGTTAGTTTTATTAGAGAAAATCTTAACATAAATTTACCAATTAAACCGATTAGTTTGGAGAGGTGATTATGATTTCAAAAGAACTTTTAGATATTCTCTGCTGTCCTGAGACAAAAGCAGATTTAGTATTAGATGATAATTATTTGGTATCAACGGACAAAGTTACTCGCAGACGATACCGGATAGAAAATGATATTCCTATTATGCTTATTGATGAATCCGAACAGCTTGATCTTGATGTTTGGAAAAAGATAATGAAGAAACACGGCAACCCAATTGAATGATTATTAAAAACGATCCTGAACTATTTCAAAACTATCTTTCTGACGCTTCCAATTATAAAGGTAATGCCGATTCAATTTATTTCCCGGAAAGTGAGGATGAGATAGTTGACCTTCTTAAAAAATTTAATAAGGAAAATATTAGAGTAACCGTTTCCGGCAACGGCACCGGATTAACCGGCGGTCGTGTACCAGAAGGCGGAATAATTATTTCTCTTGAAAAATTTAATCGAATTCTTGAATTGAATTCTGAGAAAAAATTTATCATTGTTCAACCGGCGGTTGTATTAAAAGATTTTCAAGATTTTGTTGAAGCAAAAAATTTATTTTATCCACCTGATCCCACAGAACGAAATTGTTTTATAGGTGCAACAGTTTCAACAAACGCTTCCGGTGCGCGTACATTTAAATACGGCTCTACCCGCAATTATGTTCTGGGATTAAGAATTATTTTGCCTAATGGAGAAATAATCGCAATCGAACGGGAACAATATTTTGCTAATCAGTATGATGCAAATATCAAGACTGAATCCGGTAAAGTTATTTCGTTTAAGATCCCGAATTATAAAATGCCAAAGACGAAAAACGCCGCTGGATATTATTGTAAAAAAAATATGGATTTGATAGATCTTTTTATTGGATCAGAAGGAACACTTGGAATAATTTCTGAAATAAAAATAAAGTTGATTGATCTGCCTAAAAGAGTTTTATCCTGTGTTGCATTTTTCCAGACAGAGAATAATGCTTTAGATTTTATTGATGAAGCGAGAGAGCTAAGACGAAATAATTCTCCATTTCCAAAAGCACGCGCATTGGAATTCTTTGATGAAAAAGCTTTAAGATTTCTACAAAAAGACTATCCTAACATTCCAAAGCTTTCGCAAGCCTCTGTCTGGTTTGAAGAAGACTACAACACGGATAACGATGATATCGTTGAAAATTGGGTCTCTCTTTTAAATAAATATAATTGTAACGATGATTCTGTCTGGTTTGCTTTTGATAAAATTGAACAAGAAAAATTTCATGAATTCCGCCATGCTATTTCCTGGAAAGTAAATGAGTTTATTTCACAACACAATTTTAAGAAAGTTGGAACGGATGTATCCGTTCCGATAATCCATTTCAGGTTATTTTATTATTGGATGAAAAAAACAGTAGGAAAAGAAAATATTGATTACGTTGTATATGGTCACTTCGGTGATTGCCATCCTCATCTTAACATGCTGCCAAAGAACGAATCGGAATATCTTAAATCAAAACAGATCTACGCTAATATTTGTGCGGAAGCAGTCCGACTGGAGGGAACAATTTCAGCCGAGCATGGTATAGGCAAATTGAAAAGAGATTACTTAAAAATGATGTATGGGGAAAATAATATTCTAAAGATGGCAAAACTAAAATTAGTTTTTGATCCGAACAAAATTCTAAATGTTGGAAATATTTTCGACGAGAAATATTTGGACTCAGCTAATGGTAGGTAGATCTTTACTCATAATAATTGTTTTGTCTTTTGCTGCTGTATTAAAAGCACAGGATGCAAATACCGATGTTCATTTACGTCTTGCACAGACTTATGAACAAGCAGGTCAATTCGATAAAGCAGAAATTATTTACCGCGAGTTGGTTGAAATCCAGCCTATGAATAATGTTTTTTTTGAATCATTGAACAAAATTTTTATCTCACAAAAAAAATATAACGAATCAATAAAACTGCTACTTCAAAAAATTAATCAGGTCACTAATGATTACAACCTCTACGGCCTGCTCGGCTCAACATATTTTATTATGGATCAATCGGAGAAAGCATTTGAATCGTGGGAAAAAGGGATAGCTATAAATCCATCCTCTTATATAGGTTATAGAGTAATTGCAAATTATGCTATAGAAAATAGAGCATACGAGAAAGCAATTGATGTTCTGAAACGCGGTAAAAAGATTTCAGGCGATCCTATCATGTTTTCAATGGATCTGGCTAATATTTATGCAGCAAATTTTAAATTCTCAGACGCTGCATTTGAATTTTGTAGTTTGATTGAAGCCCACCCGGAACAGGTCCAATCCGCAAAAGCAAGAATAAGCAGTTACTTGAACAGACCGGGAGCTGCAGAACAAACAATCCGTGCAGTAAAAGATTATTCTGAATCAAAATCGCAAATCGAGCTTTTCGATTTATTAACATTTGTATATCAATCAACAGATGATTACAAAGATGCTTTCGAGAACGTAATTGAAATTGAGAAAAAATATAAAGTTAACGGAACTTATGTTTTTCTATTTGCTCAAGAAGCTTACCGCAATAAACAATATAACTGGGCATCGGAAGCTTACAATTTTATCGCTAAGAATTATTTAAACTCACCTTATTATCAGATCTCAAAAATCGGTTATGCAAGAACTTTGGAAGCGTCGTTAGATCAAAAATTTTCTGAGCGTAATGATTCTTGGAAACCATTTATAAAACACGAGCCACTTTTTACAGACGAGTACAAAAAGATTATTAATGCATATGAAGAATTTATTATAACAACACCGGGGAATGCGGTCAATATAGAAGCATTATTTAGAATAGCTGAAATTTATAGAACTAGAATTTTTGATTATCAAAAAGCAGATTCTCTCTATAAAAAACTTTCTCAAATATCTCCAAACACTAACTATGGTGTTCAATCACTTATTGCGCAGGGAGAAATTGCAATCCAAAGAGACAGTTTGGATATAGCAAAAGTTTATTTTCAAAAAGCATTATCATTTCAACGTATTGATCCAAATGATTTATCAGAGACGAATTTTTATTTAGCAAGAATAGAATCCTGGAAAGGTAATTTTTCTAAATCAATCGGCTTATTTAGAGAAGTATCAAAAAATCTTTCCGCTGATTTCGCTAATGATGCAATCGAAATTTCATCAATTATTAGTACAACTAAAAAAGATTCATTAAATCTTACTTTGTATGCTCATGCAGATCTTCTTGCAATACAAAATAGACACAAACAGGCGGCGATTGAATTTAAAACTCTAAGTGATCGCCCCAACTTATTTGTTCTAAATGATTTCGCAAAAATATATTTTGCTGAAATGTTGTTGGCTGAAAATGATCTACCATCCGCTATTAAAATTTTTGAAGAGATAACAAAAGATGGGAATAATTCGATTTTCGGTGAAAAAGCCATTTTCTTGCTCGCCCAGTGCTATCAATACGGAACTAAAGATCTTCAAAAAGCTGCTCAAATCTATCAGAAATTACTTGAAACTTTCCCAAACTCACTCTATTTTGACCGTGCGCGTGAAGCGTTAAATAGTCTTCCAACAAAAAATGGTTAAAAATGAGCGATCCTCGAGAACCTCGTACAGTTAAATGTTCCTTTTGCGGAAGGGATGGCAGTGAAGTTACATCAATGGTTGCAGGTCCTGATGTTTATATCTGCGACATCTGTATCAAGACCAGTATAGATATCTTAAAGAATAATATTACTGCAACACCAAAAAAAGAAACCTATCATTCCTCACTAACTCCTGATCTAATCAAGAAAAGTTTGGATGAATATGTAATAGATCAAGATCTTGCAAAAAAGATTCTAGCGGTAGCAGTTTACAATCATTACAAAAGAAGCAATGCAACAAATTCTCTTTTTGAAATGGATGATGTTGAAATAGAAAAAAGCAATATCCTTTTGATCGGGCAAACAGGCGTTGGGAAAACATTACTCGCTCAAACGCTCGCAAGAATTTTAGATGTTCCGTTTGCGATTGCAGATGCAACAACACTTACCGAAGCCGGCTATGTTGGTGATGACGTAGAAACTGTTTTAGTTCGTCTGCTTCAAGCAGCGGATTATAATTTAGAGAAAGCTCAAAAAGGAATTGTCTACATAGATGAGATTGATAAAATTGCTCGCAAAAGTGAAAGCACTTCAATTACGCGAGATGTTTCAGGTGAAGGTGTACAACAAGCACTTTTAAAAATTTTAGAAGGAACTGTTGCCGGTGTTCCGCCGCGTGGAGGAAGAAAGCATCCGGAACAAAGTTTAATAAATGTTAATACAAAAAATATTTTGTTTGTCTGCGGCGGCGCATTTGACGGCGTCGAGTCTATTATTGCTTCACGCATAAACAAGAACACGATCGGTTTTGATACCAGCATTTCAAATTCGTCGGAAACAGATAGAGATAATCTTATTCAGAAAGTTCAGCCGGAGGATTTGGTGAAATACGGATTGATTCCTGAACTGGTTGGACGATTACCAATCATTGCACCGCTTGCTTCACTAAATTCTAAAGCAATGAAAAATATTCTTACTGAACCGAAGAATGCGATCATTAAGCAATATCAAAAATTGTTTATGATGGAAGGTGTGGAATTAAGTTTTGACCAAAATGCTTTGGAAGAAATTGTAAAGAAAGCAATGGAGAGAAAAACCGGTGCACGTGCTCTACGTTCTATAGTTGAAGGAATTTTACTTGATATCATGTATGAACTTCCAACAAAAGAAAACATTGATAAGTGTATGGTTACTCGCGATACCGTTACTAAAGGCGAGAAACCGGTTTATATAGAAAGCGACAGGAAAACAGCGTAAGAACTTTATATAATTTTATCCGGCTTGATTCATTTATTAATTGAATAAGGATTAAGCCGGTTTTATTTTAAGCCCGCCAATTAAATTTATTAAATGAAAAAAAATCTTTTCATAATTCTAATTGTTTCATCATCAATTTTTGCGCAGGCAAAACTTCTTATTTATATGGATCTGCAGCAAACGGATCATCTTAAAGCATACGGAATAACTTTCAATGCTCTGAAAGACGGAATTACTTCTGATTGGCTTCTTAACTATCGCGGCGGATCTTTTATGTTCGATTACTCCGAACAACTTGCTATGCGATGCAGATTAAAAGGTGTTGCCTTCCTAACTCTTTCAAATCAAGATGCTGTGCAAATATATTCACTCGTACAAAGTGAAGATCAAAATATGGAAGTCGTGCGTCTTGAGAAAGCACCTAAAATTGCTGTTTATGTCCCGCCTGGATTCCAGCCATGGGATGATGCTGTTATACTAGCGCTAAACTATGCGGAAGTTAGTTATGATAAAATTTGGATTGAAGAAATTCTTCGCGGTGATCTTGAAAAATATGATTGGCTTCATTCTCATCATGAAGATTTTACGGGACAATATGGAAAATTTTATGCGTCATTCAGCGGTGCGCAATGGTACATAGAACAACAGATGCTCTACGAAAATGAAGCTAAGAAATTAGGATTCAAAAAAGTATCGGATATGGAAAAAGCTGTTGTTCAGACAATAAAAAATTATGTAGCTCAAGGCGGGTTCATGTTTGCTATGTGTTCTGCAACCGACACATACGATATTGCTCTTGCAGCAATGAATGTAGATATAGTTGACCGGATGTACGATGGCGATCCGCCGGATATTGACGCACAAAATAAATTAGATTTCTCTAACACATTTGCTTTCGAAAATTTTAAATTAGAGATGAATCCTCTTGTCTATGAATACAGCGATATTGATATTCAACCATTGGAAGTTGGCGACCAAAGAAATGATTATTTCACATTATTTGATTTCTCGGCAAAGTATGATCCTGTGCCAACAATGCTGACACAAGATCATGTGAATGTTATTCACGGGTTCATGGGTCAGACAACTATGTTCCACAAAAAATTTATTAAGAACTCTGTTTATATTTTAGGAGAACGTGCGGGAACAGATCAAGTAAAATATATTCACGGAAATTACGGACGCGGTACATTTACTTTTTATGGCGGGCACGATCCGGAAGATTATCAGCATGCTGTAGGCGATCCTTCGACTGATCTAAGTTTATATAAAAATTCTCCTGGCTATAGATTAATTTTGAACAATATCCTTTTCCCAGCAGCTAAGAAAAAAGAGCAGAAGACATAGAAACCAATTTTAATAACTATCATTTAATAAACATCATGAAATATCTAAAATTCAAATCCAGTAACGAGCAAGTTCCAATTGGAAAGTTAGTCTGTGTTGGTAGAAATTATGCTGCACATGTTAAAGAACTTGGAAACGAAGTTCCGGAATTTCCAATTATTTTTTTGAAACCGGCCTCTAATGTAATCTACTCTGGAGAGTCAATCGTTCATCCGACTTATTCAAATGAATTACATCACGAAGTTGAACTTGTTCTATATATCGGTGAAACGGTTAAGAATGCAAATAACGAACAAGCGGAGAATGCAATTCAAGGTTATACAGTTGGACTTGATATGACTTTGCGTGATCTGCAGATGGAGTTTAAGAAAAAAGGCGATCCGTGGACACTTGCAAAATGTTTTGACACTGCGGCGGTTCTTTCTGATGTTGTATTAAAAAAAGATTATTCGCTACGTGGTGATGAAAACATTTCTCTTATGGTGAATGGAATTACAAAACAAAATTCGTCAATTAAAAATATGATTTTTTCTCCGGTCGAAATTGTAAAATATATTTCCGCAAAAATGACTCTTGAAAAAGGTGATCTGATATTTACAGGTACGCCCGAAGGAGTTAGTAAAGTTGTTCCCGGTGATAAGATTGAAGCTGAAATAGAAAATATTGGAAAGATAAAAACACAAGTAATAAAATAAATTTATAAATCGTAAATCATCAATTGAGGTCTTATGCCAATCTTCGAATACAAATGCAACGATTGCAATAAAAAATTTGAAGTGCTTCATAAATCATC
>Ga0163199_1002470_pt1 | contig 11341 bp, 10 predicted proteins | sample PL_2010_150m_FD_113537 | JGI IMG/M metagenome (GOLD analysis project Ga0163199, IMG submission 113537) | Freshwater microbial communities from Powell Lake, British Columbia, Canada to study Microbial Dark Matter (Phase II) - PL_2010_150m | ecosystem: Environmental > Aquatic > Freshwater > Lake ...
ATCCCGTTCTGCTACTACGAGGCAGCGGCCAATATGCTGACCAATCCAGTGCTCGATCCGTTCGGGAAGATCCCGGAGTTCAAGTACTGCGCGGTCAAGATGAGTCTAGGCGGAAGCTTGGGTGCGATCAGCAGTTTCGGCGGCGGGCAGTTGCGGGCCAGCGTGCAGGAGTGAGTCCACATGAAACCGATTCTCCGACCCCGACCAGTATTGATCGCCCTGACCATTTGGGTCCTGCTTCAACTACCACGGTTCATCGCGTTGCCACTGATCCAAAGCGTCTTGTTGGGCACCGATCCGGCGGCATGGCTGTTTCCGGCGATCATCGACATCGTGGTCGCGGTCCTGGCACCGGTCGTACTCTTGGCTGTCTGGCGCCACCCCAACCTGTGGAGTTGGCTGTTCACGCTTTGCTGGCTCGTCGTTTCCACGTTTGATCACGCCAGCGCGGTCACCGCATTTGCCATCGCCGGTGGGCCCACCATCTTCAAGGACTTCGGAAGTTCCGGCAACCTGGTTCCGCTGCTTCAGGCGGTGGTTGACGCCTTCTTGTTCCTGGTCCTGTGCAACGAAGGCGTGCGGTCCCACTTCTTCCGCACCGCTGATGTTTGCGCGATCCGTGACGCCGGTTTCTAGCCCTCGCATTCGAAGCGAGGCGCCGATGTCACTGAGTCAGGCAGTTGGCCGCCTGGACTCGTTGATCGACTGGGAGCGTTGCGCAAGAGGACAGATGCGGGCGGACCTGGCGCCGATAACGGACCTGCTCTATCGGATTGGAAACCCCGAGCGCAGATTTCGCAGCGTCCACGTCACGGGCACCAAGGGCAAGGGCAGCGTTTGCGCGCTCGTTGAGGCGGGTCTGGCGCATTCGGGTTGGCGCGTAGGTCGCTATGCCTCTCCGCATATTGAACGCATCAATGAACGCATCAGCCACAACTGCGAGCTGATAGACGACGCCATGCTGGCCAAGTCACTTACGACCGCGCTCGACGCCCGTACCGCTGCGTGCGATGAGGACACGGCAGCCGCGGAATCCACCTGGTTCGACGTGGTGACCGCGGCGGCGTTCTTGTCGTTCGCGTGGGCAAAACTGGACTGGGCGGTTATCGAGGTGGGCCTGGGCGGGCGGCTGGACTCGACGAACGTCATTGAAAGTGATATTGCCATAGTTACCAACGTGGGGCTGGAGCACACCGAAGTACTCGGTTCGACGGTAGAGAAGATCGCCTTCGAGAAGGCCGGCATCGTCAAATCGGGAAGCACGCTTGTGACGTCCCTGTCACCTGTCGATGGCGCCGGGCGAGTCGTCTACGAGGCAGCCCGTCTTTGTGGCGCAAGCATATATCCCGTGAGTGTCAATCCTGCGGCCACAATTTCCCAGCGAAATTGGGCGGTTGCGCGCGGTGCGCTGAATGCTCTGGGTGTGCGTGAAGTACTGAGCCGAACACGGTCGGTCGCCATATCCGAAGATGACCTACCCGACAGTGTGGCGAGCAGCGCATCTCTTCCTGGGCGCTTGGAGCGATTCCGCGTGTGTCGTGAGTCATCGTCGCGTGAATGGATTGAGCTTGTCGTCGATGGTGCGCACGTGGGCTTTGCCGTGGCCGACGCGCTGATTGAATTGCGCGCTCAGCCGGCGCTCTCGGCTAGGCCGGTCGTATTGTTGGCGCTGGCTGCAGACAAGGATGCGGACGCAATCGTGTCCCGACTTGTTGACGCTGCTGCGCATGTTGTATGTTCTCCGATGCCCGACAACCGACCCGGTTGGAGTGCCGAGGAACTGGCGGCAGTCGTCACCGCCCATACTCTGCCCGCGTCGGTAGCTGGTTCGCCGCGCGATGCCTTGCACCTGTGCCTGCGAATGTCTGATGCCCACTGGATTCTCGTTACCGGGTCTTTGTACCTGGCTGGGTCCATACGAAGAATGTTGCTGAGCGACGGAACTGTTGCGAATGGCTGACAAATCCTCAGGACGCAACGAAGCAGTGTGACCCCGGCATCGCAGGTCCTTCGGTGCTTGTGCATTCCAAGGTTGATGAAGGTCACGGCAAGACTCCATGAATTTCGGAAGAGACGTTCTCCGAACGCATGAGCGACTCCTTCGGTCTCCATTGCGGCCACTTGCGGGAGCCGCATTGGCTGACAGCAATGGGCACCAAGGAGCAGCCCACCACCGTCGGCAATCAGGCAGCGGCATTCTCAGGATTGCCAGGCCGGTGCATCAACTCTTCCTTTGCGTCTCCAGACTGTGCGTCTCGGCAACAACATCCTGCACAACGCTGCTTCGCAGAAATACTGGCGCTACCCGCCACTGTTGACCATTCTCTGTAATCACCGGGTCGTGTCCCATGACGTGGTGTAAGTCCACAGCCCGGACAGGCTGAGATACACGTTACTCAGCGTGCCACTGCGGACAGCCGAGTCGGGGGAGTATCGCAGAGGGTTTGAAGTCCTTCAAGTTGCATGTATCTGCGGTTCAAACTCCACTCGTCGTTCTGCTCCAACATCATGGCGCCCACCAGTCTTGTGATCGATGCATCGTTGGGGAAGATGCCCACCACGTTGGTTCGACGTTTGACTTCGGCATTGAGCCGCTCCAGCGGATTGGTCGAGTAGATCTGGGTCCAATGCGCTTTGGGAAACGTCATGAACGCCAGCACATCGTTTTCAGCATCGTCCATCAAGGTACTGAGCTTTGGGAACTTGGCACGGAGCTGATCAGCAACTGATCGCCACTGGGTTTTTGCGGCTTCTGCTGTGTCCTGCACGAACACCGTTCCGATGGCGGCCGAGACCATGCGCCGCTGCGTCTTGCCAGCGTGCGCCAGAGCATTGCGCATGAAGTGCACCCGGCAACGCTGCCAGGTGGCCTTCAGAACCTTGGAGACGGCCGCCTTGATGCCTTCGTGGCTGTCGCTGATGACCAGCTTGACGCCACGCAGGCCACGGCGGTTCAGGCTGCGCAGAAACTCCGTCCAGAAGGGTTCTGCCTCACTGGCGCCGACTTTGAGACCCAGCACTTCTCGCTGTCCCTCGGTGTTGACCCCCACAGCGATTATTACGGCCACGCTCACGATGCGCCCGGCCTCCCTGGTTTTGACATAGGTGGCGTCAATCCACAGATACGGCCAGTCGCCTTCGATCTGGCGGTTCAGGAAAGCCCCGACACGTTCATCAAGTTCACCGCACAGGCGGCTGACCTGGCTCTTGGAGACTCCGCTCATGCCCAGCGCTTTGACTAGGAGTCTGGGCGGCAGAAACCAGGGTTGTCACCAACAACGCGATGTGAGGTGAGGCGTTAATTAGGGATGAGCACCAGCTACATACCTTACCTGCCCGATCAACAGTATCTTTTGCCCTGCGCTTTGCAGGAATGGTTACCCCAAGGCCACTTGGCGTACTTCATCAGCGACACCGTGGACAGCCTGAACCTGAGCGCCTTTCATGTGCGCTACGCAGGAGGTGGGTCACGCAATCAACCGTTTCACCCGGCCATGATGGTCAAGGTGCTGGTCTACGCTTATGCCACCGGGGTCTTCAGCTCACGCAAGATTGCCAAGAAGCTGCATGAAGACGTAGCCTTTCGCGTGCTGGGTGCAGCCAACTTTCCGGCCCACCGCACGATCAGGGACTTTCGTGCATTGCATCTCAAGGAGTTCACAGACCTGTTTGTCCAGGTCGTGCGCTTGGCGCGCGAGATGGGCCTGGTCAAGTTGGGCACCATTGCGGTGGACGGCACCAAGATCAAGGCCAACGCCAGCCGCCACAAGGCCATGAGTTATGGGCGCATGCAGGCAGCCGAAGTTGAACTCAAAGCGCAAATCACCGCGCTGGTAAAAAAGGCCACCAGCACCGACGAAGCCGAGAAGAACGAACCCGATCTGGACATCCCGGCCGAGATCGAGCGCAGGCAAGCACGTCTTGCTGCGATTGAAGCGGCCAAGGCCAGGTTGGAAGAACGTCAACGCCAAAGCGACGCACAGCGCGGGCGCACTCCTGAGGATGAACGCAAGCCCAAGGACAAAGACGGCAAGCCCAAAGGGGGCAAGCCCTATCAGCGTGACTTCGGCGTTCCTGCGCCCAAAGCCCAGGACAGCTTTACTGATCCGCAATCGCGCATCATGAAGCGTGCTGGTGGCGGGTTTGACTACAGCTACAACGCACAGACCGCAGTGGACGAGGCCGCGCACATCATCGTGGCCGCCGAGGTCGTCAACACAAGTTCAGACGTACAGCAACTGCCCATGGTGCTCAAGGCCGTCAAAGAGCACACGGGTGCATCTGCTGCGCAGGTACTGGCCGATGCGGGCTACCGCAGTGAGGCGGTGATGGCCGAACTGGCAATGACTCAGCCCGATACGGAACTGGTTATTGCCTTGGGTCGTGAAGGCAAAGTACTGGCCAAACCCAGGGATGCGCAGCGCTATCCGCACACGGTGGCGATGGCCGCCAAGTTCGAAACTGAACAAGGCAAAGCCGACTACCGCAAACGCAAATGGATCGCTGAGCCACCCAACGGCTGGATCAAGAACGTCTTGGGGTTCAGACAATTCAGCATGAGGGGGTTACAAAAGACACGGGCCGAGTTCAAGCTCGTGTGCATGGCGCTCAATCTGCGAAGAATGGGGGCCATGCAGGCCTGTTGAGGCAAAGAAAACCAGGAAAACACAATTCTGCCGGCTTGAGCCATGTGCAAAAGTCATCCCGTCACAACCGACAAAGGTGTTGATGGACGCACTCACCACACACCAGATGACTTTGCATCGCCAATCGTCAAAGTCGCGTTTGTCGAAAAACTTCTGGCGCCCAGACTCCTAGGTCGTCCACGGAGCGGGTGGAGATGCCTTGAATGTAGGCTTCCTGGATGACGGCTGTCAGAGCTTTCTCGGCGGTGCGCCGGGGTTCCAGGAATTCGGGGAAGTAGCTGCCTTGGCGCAGTTTGGGGATCTTCAGCGGAACACTTCCGGCTCGGGTGTCCCAGGTGCGGTCACGGTAGCCGTTGCGGCTGTTGAGTCGCTCGGTGTTTTTCTCGTCGTAGCCGGCGCCGCAGCGCCCCTCGATGTCCATGTCCATGAGGCGTTGGGCCATGAATTGCACCATCTGGCGCAACACATCGATATCGGATCCCTTCTCAGCAAGCTCGGCAAGTGCGATAGTAGCGGTGGTCATTGTGAAATTCCTTTATTCAGGTTGTTGGGTCGCACCTCAACCTTATCCGGAACTCACGATGACCACCCTAAAACAGATGGTCCGACCGAGCTGCAAGCCGCTTCGGGCTACGCCCTTCGCGCCTTGCAGCTCGGTCAATAACTTACACCACTACCGGGGACATTACCAATCACCGTAACCGACTTGCGGTTGTATTTGGCGATGATGCCGTGCATCAAAGGCTGGCCATCTGGTTGAAACGAAACCTTCTGGCCAATGCTGAAATCAAGCATATGGGCGTGGGCCCGCATCTGGCTGAGAAACTTCAGGCGAGCGACGACTCTGTTATTCAGATCGATTAGCTCGGCTTCATTCAGTTTGTCGATGTCAATTTTCATAATCGCACTTTATCGCGTCAGTCTAAATCCTGTGCAAGACCGGGTTGGCAATTATTGACGCTGATGCTTACCGCCTCCGATCGAGTTCCCGTCGCAACAGCCCCAGTTTGACATCCATGCTGGTAATGACTTGTCCCACAAAAATGTCATGTCGGGCTCGCAGCCTCTCGAAAGTACGCCAGTGCATCCCTTTGGGTTTACCGCCGCTAGCATTCAAAACGCCGTCTTCCCATTTCAATCGCTCACGCAACTTGTCGGCGCGCCGGGTCATCCGATCATCCAGGCACTCGCGCTGAGATCGATAGGCCAGTCGTTGGCAATGCCTGCAGGCAAACACTGCGCCGCCATAGAGGATGGCAACACGCCGGGCACAACCCACAACCGGGCAAATCCACCATGCCCGCTGACCACCATAGTGGCAGGGCGACCAAGCCACCTGTACCGCGTAGTGCCGCTCCTGCCAGGCTCCTGCATCGGTGCTGCTTCGGTACTTCAGAATCACGCCATCCTGCCCAGGCTGGATATTGATCGATGCCAGGGTTTGACCGCCTCGCTTCCAATGCCAGCCAAAGGAGCGACCCGGCCTCAAGAACCCGTCACGCTGCAATTTGCGTATGTCCAGCGCCCGCATATCGCTGGTGGTGTACCTGCCACCGTGCCTGCCGCTGTTGAATCCGCCCATACTCTGGTACCTTTCAGATTTACCGAAATCATTAGTCAAATCAAGGCTCGTCAGAGGCAACAAAGCGCCTCGGATGCAACCAGTCTTTGAACCCTGGACAGTCTTGCAGAAGGAACACCAGGTCGTTGGGCAATTGGTTATGGCGGGCGGCCATCGCAACACCAGCTTGCTGCCAGTTGATACAGCGCCAGGAGATCGTTGCTTTCAGATGCGAGCATTCCAGGCACAAATGGCGCCTATCGCATTCCCGGTCACGTTGTACCAAGCGATCCGACCTCACTTCGGCCGAACTCAGGGACACACCCAGGTCCGTAAAGCGCGCCAGCCGTGCTGTGAAGACGTCAATCTCGGCGCCATTCATGGCCGAGCTGTGCGGCCAGGCCCATCGATCTGCTTCAAGCCCAGCCTCGTTGGCTGCTGATCGTTGGGCTTGAATTTTCTGCAAAGCCCGGTCCTGGTTCCCTGCAAAACCTACAGAACCTGGTTTTGCTGGTTTTGTAGGGCAGGTGGATGGGGCTTGCTGATTTTTCAGCTTGGCAAGCCAGCTCATGACGCACCGCCGGAGAACAGACCTGGATTGATCAGGTAGCGATCGCTGGGTCTGCCGCCGGTGGGCCCACCGGGGAGGGTTTCCGGTCTCAACCAGTCGTAATCAGCCAGCACATCGGCCGCCTTGCGTACCGCCTGCGGTGTACCCAGACCTGACCAGCCTTTGAGCGCAATCTGCCTGGGGGTGAAGCTACCAAGAATCATCCCGTCGCGGTCAGTCAACTTTCCTGTCTTGAGTTTGCCCAGCAAAGTCGCTGCATCCGTCATCTCGGGCATCACCGCCGCGGCGTACAAGCGGTTGGCATGGGTGCGCAGGTAGTCTCCCCAGGCCAGCGCGCGCAGCAGTTCAGCTTCTCCAATCAGACACGCTTCATTGGGTGTGTCGATCAATGCAAATGTCAAGGCCAGGGCCGGGATCAGCTTTCTGTACTTGGCCAGATGCGAGACCATCGCCGGATGCAGGGTATCGCCCCGAATCTCGGTCTCAAATGGCACGAGCCACTGCACAAACAGTTCTTGCGCCTCAGGCGTGAAGCGCCAGACCGTCGGTTCAGTCTCGCTCTGGGGCTGCAACATACCGAGTCGCTCATAGACGGCCCAGGCGGCTTGCTTGGCGGCGGTGTCGGGCCACTCGTCAACATGGATGAATTCGCCATCCACATCGGGCCATACCGCCAGCCCGAAACGTTGCAGCAAGCCATCATCGGCACTGCCACCGGCGACCGCGCCACGCACATATTCCTGAATGCGCCCGGGCTGGATGCCACCTATCATGGCCAGACAAACCCGCGGAATATGGGTGGTCCCGCGGATGATCCGTTCATACGTGTAGCTTTGATTTCCGTCGTAGCTTGTCAGATAGAACGCCCGTGATCCTTCTTGGCCTTGTTTGTCCAGGCTGGTGAGCAGACCGTAGAGTTCATCCCGATAGGACAGGACGCCCCAGGGGTTTTGCTCCATGATTTCGCCAAGCTTTTCTACCGTGGCGTCGTTGACGATGTAGCGCCGGGCTTGGGGTTCGGCTGGGGCTTCGACTGGGCTCAGCAGGGCCCGGGCTGCGGCCGGATCTTTGACAACAACAGCCTTGGCTTTTTTCTCATTCGCTTCGTTTTGCATGGTGACAAGCTTGGAGTCGATCGCCCATTCTTCGTGCGAGATCTTCCAGAGCTCAAATTCATTGCCTTGCAAGCGGTTCAGGGGTTTGAGGGCCTCGTTGAGCGCCGGGGACTTCTTCACACCAGGTCTGCCAACGATGACGCCCCACAGGTTGGGCACGACCTGCCAGTCGTCGCGCTCTTTGGGGCGCACAACCGCTCGTGCACCGATCAGGCTGGATATACCCGCCAGCGCCGCTGTGGCCGCAAAGTCGGCCGGGCATTGCATGCGGTGAGCAATGTCCATGATCCAGGGCCGCAAGGCTTGGGGTAGCAGTTCAGCGTCAAATCGATCTACCGAAGGCAAGGCGTTAGGCAACGGTGTTGGTTCTGGCCACTGACTTTGGCGTGGGCCTGGGCGCGGGCCGTCCAATAGTTCCCGGACATGGCGCCAGCCTTTGTCTTCGCACGAGGTGTGTTGACATTTGAAGCCCAAGGCGCCAGAAGGTTTGCGAAAGATGGCGGCTTCGCCGTCAATGTGTTCGGGGTTAAAGGGGCAACTGGCCAGCTTGAAGCGTTCGCGGCCCTCGTGCTGGTCTCTGGTATGCGCCAGGCTGTGGCGAGTCAGGAAGTCCTCCAGGCCGAAGCTGCCATTGCTGGGTGTTGCGCTGGTCGGTGTTGCCGTGTGTGGCGTCGCTGACGCGGTCACCTTACCGGCAATGGGTGCTAACTGCTCCAACTGCTCAGCGCTCACCACGGTGCGCTCTGGGATTTCCAGCAATTTCGACAGGCGCCACGGTGCCCTGCTTGTGTTGTCGCCCTTGTTGGCCACTGTGCCGTAAAGCTTGCATATCCGTGCGGCGTTGAAGACTGTACGGTCAACTTTGATTTGGGCGTCGTCAAACCGATCACCCAGATTCGACAAGACGCCTTTGACCAAGACTGTTGCCTCGTCGTCATTGGGCAAATCGATGGCGTAGAGCAGGTGGTAGCCGTTGCCGGACTGGGCAACCACTGGTGCTGGCCAGTGGAGCTCGCTCAGATATTGCCGGATTTCTTGCACTTTATCTTTGGCGGCTTGGAATTGGACATCGGTGGCACTTGTTCCGGACGGACGAGTCGGGTCGATGTCGATGAGCAACCAGCGCCGGCAAACGACTTGTTTGTCGTTGGTGGTGACGCTGGCGTAGGCTTCAATTCGGTTGGAGTAGCGGCTCAGCAGTTGAGGATCCACTGGATTCAAGGTGATGTACACCGCGGCGCCACTGGCGCTCAGGCGCACGGCGTGCTCTGCCAACTGGCTCCAGTGGCTGGCATCAAAGTACCCGGCGTCTGTACGTTTCTTGCCCTTTTGAAATGACCGCAGTTCGATAACGGCATCGCTTGTGAACAATACCGCCAGGGCAACCAGGATGGCGGCTTTGTCAGGGGTGGGGCTGTCAATGTGCATGGAGCCTGGATCCGACAGATTGAGGTTTGCGGACGGTGGTCATGGCTAGCGACCCCCAGTGGCTTGGCGGGCCAGCCAGGCGTTGACTTTGTCGGCGTCCCACACTGTCGTGGAGGGACCAAGTTTGAAGGGGGCGACGAATTTGCCTTCGCGCACCCAACGCCAGACGGTTGCCGGACTCACTGGCAATATGCCCGGCTTTTTTGGCGTACTGGCCAACTCGCTGATGCGAATTACTCTGGTTCCCATATCACCTCCTGCTGCGCCGAATTAGCGCGGTGTATGAAAATTAGAGGCGGAATTTCTTCGGAGTCAACACCAGGTGTTTTTGGGTGCGCCGGGGTGGCACCGTTTGCAACTGCCGTTTTTGCATCTCGTACAGAGGGCAGTCTCGGTATTTTTAAGGGCGGGAACAGCTATTTCCACACCTCAAGCAACCCGCAATTACCCGCAACTGCAGTTGACTAGGTTCCTGTTCGTATCGGAATAACGTCGGCGCCGATGCGTAGTTTGTCGAGGTAGTCGGCCCACGTTTGCATCATTTGCTGGCGCTGTTTCTGATACTCCGCACGGTCATAGGCGCTGCCAAGCGGGCCGCTTTTGCCATGGGCCAATTGAGCCTCTACCATTTGAGGATCGATGCCGATCATTTGCTCGGCCATCATAGTCCTGGCCATTGCCCGGAAGCCATGGGCAACATGCTCGTCGTTTCCATAGTCGAGCCGGCGCAGCGCAGCGTTGACCGTGCCGTCGCTCATAGGCTTCTTGCTTTCGCGTGCCCCTGGGAACACATACCGTCCATGACCCGTGAGCGGGCGCAGGTTGCGCAAAATCTCAACGGCCTGCGTCGCCAGCGGTACAAGGTGCGGCCGGCTGTTCTCTTTTTCGCGCTTCTTACTTTTCATTTGCTTGGCGGGGATGGTCAGCATTTTCTGGTCAAGGTCAATCCAATCCCACTGCATCGCCCGAATGTTGCCCGGTCGCTGGAAGAAGAGCGCCGACAACTTCAGCGCAGCTACGGTCGCGGTCCGTCCCGTGTAGCCGTCGATTGCCCGGAGTAGAGCGCCAACTTCGATTGGGTCAAGGATGGCTGCGAAGTGCTTGGCTACATGTGGCGTCAATGCACCTTTGAGGTCGGCGGCCGGGTTGACCTCACAACGTCCAGTCTGGATGCCGTAACGGAAAACTTGCCCGGCCATGGATTGCAGATCACTCGCCGTGCTGAGAATTCCCTTTTTCTCAACTTTGCGAAGTGCTGCCAGCAAGGTGGGTGCCTTGATGGACGCCAGGGGCAGGGCGCCAAGGCACGGGAACACGTAAAGCTCGTTCATGCGAATCCACTTGGACGCGTGGCCCTCGCTCCATCCGGGTGTTTTGAGCGCGTGGAACTCTCGAGCGACAGTTTCAAAGGTGTTGGCCGCTGCGGTCATCTTGGCTTGCCGGTCCTCGGCTTTTGCGGCGCCAGGGTCAACCCCTTCGGCAAGCAGTTCGCGTGCAGCCTCGCGCCGCTTTCTGGCTTTGACGATCGAAACTTCTGGGTAGGTGCCCATGGCGAGGGTCTTGCGCTTGCCGGCAAAGCGGTAGTCCATGCGCCAGTACTTGCCGCCTGACTTGACCAGCAGGTACATGCCGCCACCGTCGGCATACTTGTCGCCGGCCGGTGCTCCGGTGTGCTTTACGGTCCGAACGAATGTGTCTGCCAGTGCCATGATTGCCCCAGTCTGTCGGTACCGCTGACGGTATTTCGTTGACGGTACCTACTTAGGTACCGTCAAGTACCGTCAAAAGTACCGTTTTCTTGACGGTATCTCATGATACAGATTAAACCTGCGTGAGACAACAAAAAACCCGCAATGCTAGGAAACATGCGGGTTTTGAGGCTATTTTATACTTGATAAATCTATCATCTGGAGCGGGTGAAGAGAATCGAACTCTCGTATGAAGCTTGGGAAGCTGCCGTTCTACCATTGAACTACACCCGCATTTTGTAACCCTTTGATCTTTAAGGGGTTTTTCTCAT
>Ga0163199_1002471_pt1 | contig 11340 bp, 9 predicted proteins | sample PL_2010_150m_FD_113537 | JGI IMG/M metagenome (GOLD analysis project Ga0163199, IMG submission 113537) | Freshwater microbial communities from Powell Lake, British Columbia, Canada to study Microbial Dark Matter (Phase II) - PL_2010_150m | ecosystem: Environmental > Aquatic > Freshwater > Lake ...
CACCGACGCGATCAAGTACCCGGGGCTTGCCCTTGGCATCGCAGTACTCGGGATCGTTGGCCCAGCGGGTGTACAGCACCATCACCGTATTCAGGTTCGGCGATCGGGGAAGCGCCTTTCCGGCGACACGCCATGCCCGCACGTCCTTGCGGTGCACTCCCGACAACGTGCTGATACTCGAATCCGTTACCCGCGCCGCATCGGCATCGAGGATCTTCTCGGCGGCCTCGACGAAAACGGCCTTCAATGCGATTGCGAAACGGGGGTAGTCGACCGCCTCCTTCAACAGCAACTCGACAAGCGGCTCGGCGAGCCGCAAGGCGGCCTCGAGGGCAAGATCACTTCGGGATTCAGGCATGGCAGCAACAGGGTCATGAACGACTAAGTGGGAATATATCCCATCTAAGCTGAAAGTCAAGCATTTCCCGAAGCGGCACAATCATCAGCCAGCTGAAAGGCTGCCCAGGATAGGAGTCTATGCACGTTGCGACCGGTGGTCGGTGCCCAAACCAAGGGCAATCGTACCCAGGCTTCTGATAATTCTCGTTACGACATTCCTCAACTCTGGGTATCAGCTCTCAAGGGCTTCGATTCGCGGCTCTACCAATGGCAGATATCGAATAGCGTTTATCGGACGCCGTGACGCCGGTGGTCCCGCTTTGCAGCATGGAAAGCAGTACATCGATCTTTGCTATGCGTGCCATGAAGGCTTGAGCAGACGTTATCGCCTGTGGATTGATGGGCGGCATATGCAAGGCCAAGCGCGCCGCATCCAACTTGACCCCTATGTGGACTGCTACTTGACCTGGATCTGCCGTCTTGACAAATCGATAGCCTTGTTGGCAGCTGAAACAGGTGCATAGGGTCTGTAAGATGCGCCATTCCCAACGCTCGCTCCGATGGGACTGAATCGTTTGCGGGGGTGGTTCAGCCCGGCTGAAACTCCAGCCCAGTCTGCGCGAGTCCGACCAACCCAACCTGTGACTGATTCGCAGCGGATACGGCTAACTGCGCCAAGAAATTGCCGACAAGATCGTAATTTAGTGAAAAGACTGCGTTGCTGAGAGTCGTTGCATCCGGTGCGGAGCCGTTCACAGTCGTAAGCAGATAGTTCGCAATTTGCGTAGTATTCGCAGTCGTGTGCCCAGGGTTGGCAAGCCCGCCCCAAATGTCAAAGCCCATAATTAGGGTCGACAATTGCTGCATCGTGTAGCCGGAATCAAATAGACTAATTCCCTGTCCAACCAATGACTTGGTCAGCGCTTGCTTTCCCAGCACAGCGCCTAGAAGTAGGACGCTTTCCCCCCCATGCTGGGCGACGCCCATATCAAATGCGAGACTTCCGCCTTTGAATTGGATTCGTTCAACGTTCGTTAAGACATCTGAGCCTTCTTCCGATGATGAAATCGAAAGACCGGACGCGGTCTTAGTCACCGCATATTGTTCCCTAGCGCCGAAATAGACGGCGGTATCCACCCCATCGCCGCCATCCAACGCATCGTTTCCAGCGCCGCCCACCAACGTGTCGTTGCCATTGCTTGCCCTAATGATGTCCTCACCGATGCCCCCGAGCAGCAACTGTCCGCCTGTTCCACCATTAAGAACGTCATCTCCGTTGCCCCCATAAATGACGACGCCTTTTCCGTTCTTCGCGCTAAGGAAATTTGACGCTGAGATCGTGCCCATCGAGACATTTACTCCATCAAACACCGGAATGCCAGACGACAGCAATGGTGCCAATTCATTTGTCGCGACGCTATCGACCTTGAATTGGGCGACGCTTGTGGTGAGACTCTTGATATACCCGCTCGCGTTGCCGTCAACGATAAAATAGGTGTCGTACTGGTCTGCGGTCTTGGGATGATCCGAGTCGCTTCTCACGGGAGACGTCTCCAAGAAGGGTCCGCTTGATGCTCCGATTAGCACATCCGAGGCACGAGGCAAGTCGAGCAAAATCTGCCAACTCGCGGGATCAACACTCTTGGTGATTTGCCTGTAATAGTCCATAGAGTGGTTATCGGTATTGTTCCGGAAAACGCCAGCAGTCGTGTCTGGTGTATCACCGGTCTGATTGCCAGTAAAGAGCAATTGCTTGCCGGGCCTAGATATGAGGTCCCAAGTAATACCGGGTACAGGATCACCGGCTAATTCTATTTGGGTCAACCGAGTGTCGCCGGCGGAAAAACCTTCTCGATGGGGAATCACCTTGTACGGCGAATCGGTAAATGCTGGCGCAGCAAAGGTGATCGCTTGATACTTCGGATCGAAAGGGTGATTGTCCTCCATATATTTAATGGCCATAGCGCCGCCTAGGCTGTGGCCGGTGACGTAAACTTTATCGATGCTACTGTGCTGGTCGACCCATTTATCCACTGCTGTTATCAAGTCACTCAATAGACCGTAATGATCTTGCATTGATTTACCATTTGCGGTGTCTCCCCACTGATCGACATCAGGTTTGACTGTATTGGCAACGTCGTTTGGATTTTGATTTGGCGCGTATTGACTCGCATTGTCATTCGTACCTCGAAACGCGATGACAATGGCGTCCTTAGAATATGCGACAAACGCGGCTGCATTTCCATGAGTGTAAAAACCGCCACTCATTCCATCGGAGACGATTCTGTTGCCGACCGATGATGTTGTCGTAAGTGAAGGTATGCTTAACTCCAATGGCACCCAACCTTGATCAACGACAGCCGCCTTTGCTTGGTCCGAATTGGGCATGTAGTCATTGATCGTGCGATCTTCCCAGGATTGCAACGAATAGGCCGCTTTTGAGAAGTCCGCCAACGTTCTAACTATGCCTGCCACCTCAACGCCAGTTCCCACCGCGTTGAATATTTCTCCAGCAGTCCTTTTTGGTTGCACCCCTGAGTCACCCACCACAATAGTTGCGGTGTCGCTCACGAAACTAACCGAACCGATTCCAGCCGTGTAGGTGATGTACGCCCCACTTGCAGCACCGTCGGTCTGATCCCAAGCGCGAAACGTAAAATTAGACGTGCCGCTTGCGCTTCCATTGGGGAGCAGTCGAACCAGTGAGGTTGGTCCTAAAGCCAGACCGTGGGACGTGGTTACACCAGTGACGCCCTGCCATGTGCTACCGTTATTGATACTAAACTGCCAAGTGCCGAGACTACTATTCACGCTCTCAATCACGATGGCTTCGACGGGAGATGCGGTATCGGCGTCGGAAATGGAGCCGTTTACTACGATTTGGGCGACAGTGCTTCCAACGGGATTCGTGACGTCTCGGCTGATACCTGTCAAGGTCGGGCTGGCAGCAGCATCCAGTACCGGTGGGCGGTTAGCTTGGCTTACATTTATATGGGCGGATCCCCAATTGCTCCAGAGCGTTCCATCGTACGCAGCAATCAGCATGTCCTCCGCACCATTTATATCGCCTGTATATGAAACAGTGCTCAGTGCGGATGCCGGAACGATCAAAGTGCGGTTTGCCGAATCGTGCGTCACGAGGGAAGAATTTGACCACGACAGATGGCCGGCCCTATCCGACGCATAGTAGAACTCATACGTGACGATGTTGCTGTTGCCTTCTTGATCGCTGGCGCTGAACAATGATGAGGCGGGAATTTGTTGGCCAGCCGTCACACTAACGGAGCTCTTGCCAGATACTACGGGTGCGTGGTTTACTTCGTAAGCAGTTAAGCGGTACGGGCCAGTTGGTTGACCCAATACGATCCACCAGTAGTTTCCCTCCGCGGATAGGTAGTAATAGTCACTGCTGCTGGGTGTAAATGTAATCTTTGCGTTTCGGTAGCCCCCCCATCGTCATTGGACGCAAGTTGATTGTTGGATGAATCGAAAATTCTCAAATACGAGTCAAGATTGTAGTATTCGTTAACGGGTGTCTGGACCTGATCAAAGACGTATGTTGTCGTATTGGATAGATAGATTCGGAACCAATCCGTATCACCGACGAAGTTAATCACTCCATACACCGGCGCTGTGGTGGTCAGTCGCCCAGTAGTGGAAGTGTTTCCAGCGTAATCATCGGTGGTAGCCAATTTGGTAACTCCGTTCGTCGGTTATGAGAGCTGGCAATTGAGAGATGCAAGTGCGAGCCCGCCGCCGGCCTGAATACCGGAACTGAAGAGAGCTGAAAATTGACACCCTGGATTAATGCTGCTCGTTCTCGCTATCTATCCTTGTTTGTTTTCTTCATCATTGCGTTAATTACGGCGATTGAGACGATGCCGTCTTAAGGATCACGATACCATCGGTGGAAAGGTTGAAGTTTGTTTCCTTTGCCCCGTTGATCTTGGTAATGATCAGACCGTCATCATGGCCTACCTATTTAGAAGAAAGGATGTCCACGTTTTGGGGGGCCCTCTCAGGTTGCTTCGCTGGCGTTGTCCTTTGTCGTCGAACCGGATTTTGTCGCATCGAGTTTCGTGATCTCCGCCTTCATTTTCTTCCTGGCATCCTTGAAGCAACCATTGTAGGTCTCGGCCGTGATACCGGCGTAAGCAAATGGCGAACATTGCCGCGTGCCTGTGCGTTACTGCCACAGCCACACTCGTAAGAGAACCGATCTGCTGAGTTTATCCAGCCGAATCGACGAAAACCAACTTTATTCGTTTCCGAAAAAGGTGCAATGTGGCTGCGGCCATTCTCCTCCTCGAAGAAGTACTCCGTACTAATCAAGCCCTCTCCCAGCATGGTAACCCCAGCGAAGCAATCGCCGAAAGATCCTCGGCAATTGGCTTCTGGTCATTGGAATTTGCGACGACCGGGGCTTTCGGATCGATCACACAGCCACCTTCACCCCTTCCAGCGGCTATCGCAGATCCTCCGGCGATTGTAAGAACTTGGGCTACTGTAATAAGCGAGACTAGGAAGATCAGAGGTCGACGCACGGTCGGAACTCCTTCGCGAAAACTGCATCTACAACGACTCGATTAGCAGTGTTCGGCCGCATCTTCGACTATTAGCTCGACGCCGCTGCCAACCGGCCAGATACCCCGCGAATACATGCCCACTACCAACCATTGAACATGTCGCGGATCCCCGAAGAGCCCCAACCGCGCGAATCGTGCGTAGCCGTGTAATAACCATGAGATTATCATGGAATACCGGAGATGCGAAGACCTTGGCAAGGAGCGAAACCGAAATCCGCCGAAAGGCTGGGGCGGAAACTCAGTTCGTGAGATCGCTTCCACATTGCTAACACACCGCGATTCGTTGACATCCGGCGTTGATTTCTCCGAAGCCGCCGATCAAGCAGCGCCACAGCCTTAGTCAGTTTGAATTTCGGCTATGCAGCGGTAGCTGTCATCGACAATGAAGAAGTCAATTGCGGCTGTCGGCCATCGAGACTCCAGGCGGACATTCGAGAACCTAGGACTTGAGCTCGCGGCATGAATCGCCTCGTCTTTAGATTAGGAATACACCACCGGGGCGAACGGGCCCTGCGTGTTCCATTTCCACATCGTGGGAACCGAGGATCGCGATTGCGGCGTGATGGGCCATTTCTTTGTTACCTGAGCCCGGAGATTCGCGCATTGCCTTGGATCAACTTACCGCAATTTCATAAACGTTCAAGGTGCTGAGAACCAGTCAATCGACGCCAAAGTCGAAGTAGCTATTGGCCGCTTGAGCGAAGAATCCCGCTGTCCGAACCTCGGCTGTGTAGAGCACGAGCGCATATTCGCCACTGGGCAAAATCCCCTCGGGTGCAATCTTATGCAGTACGAATCCGTCACGGGCACGAGACTGATCAGCCAATGCCTCTGACTTAATAGCCACAACGCGATCTTTATTGATTCCCGTCGAGTAGCTGATGTAGCCACCACCCATCGATACTTCGCGTGTTCCATTGTTTCGCACCGCGAAGTTGGCTAATGTAAGATAGCCGGCTGCCTGGGCGTTCCTAGGAACACTGACAATAAACTCGACTCCAGTATTGGGCAACCGACGTGCGGCTTTAGTGCCCTGTAGTGTTGCATAAGTAGCCACCCCGCCAAAACCTAATGCCCGCAATCCCGTGCGAATAGTTGGGACCATGTATTGCATTGTTGACTCCTGATCGCCCACAGCCACCAGAACTTCCTCTGGGTTTACGGTATTCACGGTTGCGGGCTTGGTAGCTGGAGCGGCAACACTTCGTGCATCGATTGGAGGCGGACCAACAGACACCGCTGCTGGATTTAGAACGGCCTTTAGAATAGCTGGAGTGGCTCCTTTCTTCTTAAGTTGCACCAAAGCATCAGTGGAGGTATTGAACTTTGGCTGGCCACTCGCTATGGCCTGTAAAACCACATCTTCCGGCATACCCGCTTCCAGAAGCTTGATCACATCTACATTTGAGATGGGTGCGGCTGCCGATTGGCCGGCCCACATCGCCAAAGCAAACAACAAGGACCATGTGCGAGCATTGAGTTTCATACAATCTCCGATAAGTAGTCGACGATTCGTGAACGTATCTCTCAGGCCTAGTCGCTACGCGGTACCAATGCCGCCGGGGGGCAATCCCAGGAACGATCATTAAGCTAATACATGTACACGAAAGGCGGGGAGTACAAAGATGCTGGGGATTCAAAGCAGCAAGAAGTATCCTCCAACCCTGCGCCCTAGTCAATTTCATATGCGACCATGTCGCTGGCGAACTTTCCAATCGCAATCGGCGCAATTTTGCACCAGTGTCAGCCCTTTGAGCTGTACTTCTATCCTCGCGCCTAAGAGCTTGCTCATCGTGGGCTTCACTCATACCTCGGGTGGACTATGTTGGCGATTCAGCACTAGTGAAAACCAAGGCCCATTTGGGTACGTCTGGTCGATACATTTAGGTTTGTGATGCTCGTCCCAACGATAGCCGTCCCCATCTAACACGGCATTTCATTCGGATTCCAGAATTGGGACACAATTCAGGGACTGTGCCGTTCCGAGTGGAACCACCTGCTTCAACTCCAGTTGCATACAGCAGTTTCCGAGACGTTCCGCGCAAACTGCAGTCATGTGCTTCTCCGATGTCCACAATTGCCAAAAATGCCAACGAGAAGGTTCATCTTTCAATTGCGGCCCAATGGATAGTCGCACGCGGTCATTCCTAAGAAAATGGAAACTGAACTGGTTCAGTGGAATCGATAGGCCCATACCCCGTGCCTTGATATATGACTCCTTGAGCGTCCAATACTGGAGGAGCCGTAGCTGTTTAGTACTACTTGGTAGCAGCCCGAGTGCATCAGATTCCTCACTTGAAAAAAATGCTTCAGCCGCATCAAGTGGGCTACGGCGGTCGCGCACCTCCTCGGTATCCACTCCTATCTCTCCAGAGGACATAACTCCCAACACAACTTGTCCTTCGGTATGAGATACGTTGAAGGAGATGTTATTAGTCATTGCATTGCCATTGCTGATCTCTGGTTTGCCATAGCTGTTCTGCGTAAATCGCCACTGTTCTGGGGCAACCGGTGCATAGCACGACAAGACGGTACGTACCAGTGCTCGAGTAACCAGGTAGCGATGCCTACTCGTAGCGCAAGGAATGCGCTGTTCCATTTGCCGTTCTTCCCCTTGAAGTAGAAGACGATAACGAGCTAACAACTTTTCATCCCGTATATCGTCAAAGAACGTGACCCACAGATGAACCTGGTCCGGATTGAGTTCTAGCATCGTTGACTTCACCAAAGTAGGGGTCAAAAGTGTCGCCGTTCAACCATCGTCAATCTGCGGTAGAAAATGACAACGCTCTTGCTCCATCTTGTCGAGCAATCGTTTGATGGAAGAAAGCAGCCTCAACGCGATGTCCGACGACAGCAGTGGCGCGATCCTGGTCCAAATTTCATAAACACTATTACCGCTACAATCGCCACATACTAAAATGCGCCTCTGCCTCTGACTGATCGAGAGATGTATTGAACTCGAACACATGCAAATGATACCTTCACATTCCAAGTTCATAGAGGAAACTCGCTTCGGCAATTGGTTTCTCAAGTCCGCGACCTGGAAGGTGAGCGTGCTATGTCGCGCGCTCACCGACCTGCAGCGCCTGATGCCTCCTGAGGTTGCACGATTCCCGAAAATAGTTGACGTCGGCTGTGGTTTTGGTCACTCATTCGACGAATTGGCGCGTCGGTTTTCTCCGGATACTATTGTCGGTTTGGATGCCGATCCTAACCTGCAAATGCGCGCAGGTGAGACGGCGGCGGCCTGTATTAAGCCGGTGCGACTGCATGTCGCCAATGCGGCACACATCGATTGGCCAGATAAAGACTTCGATCTAGTACTTTGCCACCAGACTTTCCACCATATAGTCGAACAGGATGCTGCGATGGCCGAATTCTTTCGTATACTGAAACCAGGCGGTACGCTGCTTTTTGCGGAATCGACGCGGCGCTATATTCATTCTTTACCGATTCGGCTGCTCTTCCGGCATCCAATGGAAGTGCAGAGGACTGCAGAGGAATATCTCGCGATGATTCGAGAGGTTGGTTTTTATCTGCCAGACGATAGAGTGTCAATGCCTTATCTGTGGTGGAGCAGACCCGACATTGGATTTCTTGAGTGGATCGGTCTGCCAGTTCCACTGAAGCGTGAAGAAACGCTGATCAATGCCGTGGCTATCAAACCGTCGTAACCGGTAGGCATCTGGACAATATATATGAGCAAATCCTTCCAACCGTCCAATTGATAGTCTCTCTATGGTGTCATGGCTATCTTGGCGAAACTGCTTCGTCATCGGCTCCGGTCGGGCCGCCTTGTGCCTTGTCGAAATTGGCCGTTATGTAACTACTGGCAAGAGTAGCAACCCGGGTCAGCATTAGGTTGTCATGCACGCCCATCAAGAAGCCCGCAGAAAATGCCCCTGCGCGTTGGAAGAACTCGGGGGTTGCAACCACAGAACCACTACTGTCGGCAATTTTGAGACGCATCAAAATACCTGAACTACCAGCAAAGGGCCCTAACAAGATACGCTTGGCGCCATGCTTGAACTGCATTTCGTCGACAATAGGTTCAATTACCAAGGTCCGATTGTTATTCGGGCGCTTATTCCAAGCGTCAAGGGAAGGGGTAAGATTTTTCTTCAGATTCTCCTCAATCTTGGCCAATCCAGCATGGTCTCCGGAATATCCAGGTTTAAACTTGACAGGTCTAATCTCAATCCGACCGAAGGCCGAGAATGCCTCCTTAGGTGAAGGGTTCTGAACTGTTGATGCCTTAATACTCGTTGCGCATCCCTGTAGTAGTATCAAGCTAATAAGAAAACCTGCTGAAATCAGCATTCCATTCATTACCCTCATCACAATTACCTCCTAAACGACCTTGCATAGACAACTTCGAGATGAATTCCCAATGGCACATTTACAGCAAACTGCAAGCAACGTAAAACCGCTGGCTCATTCAAACTGCGGTTGAGCTATTGGAAAGATGTTGCGATCCAACTTAGCAGTTCTGATCTTCACCACCTCATTCACTTAGTTAGATTGCACCTTCAACCATCTAGGGCGTAGCGACAGCAATCGACTAGGATCCGACTCTACTTTCCAGTTTCACGCCATGGTTACGCTGAATGCGCTGTTTAGCTGTCCAACCGGCGAAAAATTAGACTAGCGTTGGTGCCGCCAAAACCGAAACTATTGGACATGACGCAGTCTATCCGACGCTCGATACTACGCGTGAGTATAGGGAGGCCAGCACAGGCTGGATCAGCTTCCACAATATGGGCGCAACCGGCGACAAAGCCGCGGTCCAACATTAGCAATGAGTACACCGCTTCGTGTGCAGCAGCGGCCGCAATTGGATGCCCGGTAAGGCCCTTGGTTGAGGAAATCATTGGTAAGTCCTGATCTAACTCATCGAAGATCATTCGGATGGACGCCAGTTCGCAAACGTCACCTAAGTGCGTCGATGTTGCATGGGTATTTATGTAGTCGATTTTCTCGTCAGTTTCCGTCAACGCCAAACGCATCGCCCTCGACGCACCTTCGGTAGCGGGAGTTACCATATCCAGTCCATCTGAGCAAGCACCATACCCGACAATTTCACCGTAGATACGTGCCCCGCGTTGGCGCGCGTGCCCTAGTTCCTCTAAGACGAGAATACCGGCGCCGCCAGCGATCACAAAGCCATCGCGGCCAGTATCATAAGGGCGTGATGCCGTGGAGTCGTTGTAGGAGGTGGACAATGCGCCCATGGCGTCGAAAAGCATAGTAGATGTCCAGCAGATTTCCTCGGCCCCACCTGCAATTACGATATCCTGCTTGCCGAACTGAATTAGCTCAGCGCCATGGCCGATGCAGTGGGCACCCGTGGCGCAGGCCGAGGTGATCGAATAACTCGCACCCTGTATGCCGAAGGCAGTAGACAGACACGCTGAAGTGGTGCTACCCATAACGCGGGGCACCATATATGGCAATACCTTCGCTAGTCCTTTCGCGCGCAGGATATCGATCGCGGCGAGGTGCTCAAAAGGAGACCCAACGCCGGAGCCAACCACGAGTCCGGTACGCGGCGCTGAAATCATATTCTGACTGAGTTCTGCGTCGGCTAGAGCCCTTCGCATGGCGTGGTGTGCGTAGATCGCAGCGTCACCCATGAAACGACGGGTTTTGCGGTCTATGGCCGGCTCACCGCTGATGTCCGGAATACCGCCCACGCAACTATTTAACCCAATCTCGGCGTACTCTGAGATGAAACGTAGTCCAGAGCACCCGTCTCGCAACGCATGTTCTACCACATCCAGATCGTTACCGATGCAGGAAACGATACCAAGCCCGGTAACAACCACGCGTCGCAAGACGGGGGTTCTCAAGGCACAGCTTAGAGCTTAAGCAATTCAATACGGATGGCATCCTTGAGTTCCTGCACCCACTTGTTGTAGTAGGGATGAATCACCTTGCTACCATTGAGATCGCCGAAATGCATGTTCGTGCTGTCCTTGTACTGGAGGGAATATTTGTCCGTAGCATAGGCAATCTCAACCACGATGGTGTGCTTGTTGCGGACATTGAGCGTCGCTAACAACCTACTATCCGCCTGGAATGCTACCGACCATCCCTTGGCCCCGGCTGCTGCTTGGATGGCTTGCTTGACCTGATCGACTTGCAGGGTCTTGCCGCTGGTCGTGGCAACAGAGAGGTTTTCGTGGTTAATTATGGGCACTGGTGTACGGGCTATGGCGTTTAGGGAAACAATTGCTGCAAAGACAAGCACTGCGAGCTTTATAAGTTTCATTTAAATCTCCTCAACAGTTAAATGATGCCTGCGATTTCAGGGAATAAAGGGAGCTCTTCCAGCTTTCCACGGAAGGCGGCCGGAACGGCTATACGGGAATGGTCGGGAGGGCTTACGGCGCTACCCCCACCCAAATTATCC
>Ga0163199_1002472_pt1 | contig 11340 bp, 8 predicted proteins | sample PL_2010_150m_FD_113537 | JGI IMG/M metagenome (GOLD analysis project Ga0163199, IMG submission 113537) | Freshwater microbial communities from Powell Lake, British Columbia, Canada to study Microbial Dark Matter (Phase II) - PL_2010_150m | ecosystem: Environmental > Aquatic > Freshwater > Lake ...
AGATGAAGGCTGCATGGGGCAAAGACGCGGGCTGCGGGGATAGCTTCAAAGCCGTCGATTGCCGGGTGATGCGCTCGGGCGAAGCGCAACTGGCCTCCTCCGACATGGCCTGCGCACAGAGGGCGCAGTCCATGCGCGCACCGAGCCTGTGCGTGCCGATTCGGGCGCAGGGAGCGGCTCTGGGCGTGCTGATGCTTCAGGAAGGCGGGGCTGCCGGGAGTCTGGCTGCATCGCGCCCGGTCGTTGCAGACCTCTCCGACAATATCGCCCTCGCCCTTGCCAACATGCGGCTGCGCGACAAGCTGCGCACGCTGTCCGGGCGCGATCCGCTTCCCGCGGAAAATAATTCGGGCACGCAGCCTTCAGCGTGCAAGTCGCAGCCGCTTGCGCCGGCGCCGGGCGGCAGTCGCAAGCGCGCCTGAGCCTGATTGCCGTCAACTTCAAACTGCGACCGCACTCGCTCAGCTTGCCGCGGGCGATCGCGGCACACCTTAATAAATCCCAATATTCGGCGGACTGGTTTCGCCCAAAATGCACCGTTTGCGCCGTTCGTGGTTTCAGCGGTCGCGCCGTCCCTATGCGTTTCCCGACGCGCGAGTTGAAATTTCATGCGGTTCCATTGCGGCCGTCACGAATTGGCGACCAGCGGAGCATGTGATGCCATCAGACCCAGGGAACCGTAATTCGCGTACGTCGCCGTGGTTGCGTTGGGGCGCGCTGCTGCCCTGGCTGGTGCTGGCCCTGGGGCTGATGGCTAGCGCCGCGCTGTATTTGCATACGCTCGAGGATGTGCGCGAGGAACTGCGCCAGCGCTTCGACGATGAGGTGCATGAGACCGTGATCGGCATGCAACGGCGCGTGGCGGGGTACATGCAGGCGCTGCGCGGCCTGGGCGCCGCGGCCGCCGCCGCCGGGGACGAAGGCGTGCGGCGCGAGCATTTCCGCCACCACGCCGAGGTCTTGCTTCAGATGAAGGACTACCCCGGTCTTCAGGGTCTGGGGTTTGCCGCCATCGTCCCGGCGCGCGAGCGCATGCGCGCCACATCGATTGTGTTTATCCAGCCGCACAACACGCGCAATTTGCAACTGCTCGGCTCCGATCCGTATGCGGATCCCCTGCGCCGTGCCGCGATGGAACGCGCACTCGAGCTGGGCCGGGTGGCGATCACGGCCACGCTGGCGCCGCAGCAGCAGGGGCCCGGCCAGGCGCCGCCCGCGGGCTTCGATATGTTCCTTCCGGTGTACGCCGCAGGGAACGCCGGAGAAACTGCCGCGGGCCGCCGCAGCGGCATCGCCGGCTGGGCATTTTTTTCAGTGCGCTCGGACCTGTTCGTTGGCGGCCTGAGCCACGATCACGAGGAATACCTCGATTTGGATGTTTTCGACAGCAACGGCCGCGCGCGCAGCGCCGATAGCCTTGCCGCCGGCAAGGCAGCGCGCGCGCCGCTGTTCACCGCCGGCAATCGCATCGAAATTGGCGGCCGCAGTTGGACCGTGAATGCGCGCAGCCTGCCGGCGTTCGAAAGGAAACTGGACACGCAACGCGCCGAGAGGGTGCTGTGGTCGGGCATCGCCGTGACCGTTCTGCTGGTCTCGCTCCTCCTGCTGATGGCCAGAGGCGGGGCGCTGGCGCATGCTCTGGCGCAGAAACTCGCGCGCGAGGCGCGCGATAGCGAATTGCGCTGGCAATTCGCTATCGAAGGTTCCGGCGACGGCATGTGGGACTGGAATCTGTCCGATGGCAAGGTCTGGTTTTCCGCGAAATGGAAATCCATGCTTGGTTACGCCGACGACGAAATCGGAACCAGCGTCGACGAAATATTCAGCCGCATCCAAGAGGAGGATCTGGGTGCGGTGATGCGCGATATAAACGCCATCCTGCAAGGCCAGGAGCCGAACTACCGCAGGGAGTTTCGCGTGCGTTGCAAGGACGGCAGTTGGAAATGGGTAATGGATCGCGGCATGATCATCGGCCGCGATCCCAGGGGCAAGCCACAGCACATGGTGGGCACGCGCACCGACATCGACGCGCGCAAGGCGGAAGAACTGCGGCTGCACAAACTCGCGCGCGCGGTCGCGCAAAGCCAGGCAGCGACGGTGATTACGGACGTCGCTGGCATTATCGAATACGTGAGCCCGCGGTTTTCGGCAATCACCGGCTACGCCAGCGAAGAGGTGGTGGGCAAGAAGACCTCGCTTCTCAAGTCCGGCCTCACGCCGCCCGAGCTCTACCAGGACCTGTGGAACACGATCATGTCCGGCGCCGTTTGGAGGGGAGAGCTGCAGAACCGGAAAAAAAACGGCGAGCTCTACTGGGAGAGCCAGGTCATCTCCGCGGTCGAAGATGCGCGCGGCAAGATAGTCAGCTATATCGCGGTGAAGGAGGACATCACCGATCGCAGGCGCGCGGACGTGGCGCTCAAGGAATACCAGCACCACCTGGAGGGCGAGGTCGCCGGTCGAACGGCGGAGCTGCGCTCTCTGGCCATGGCGTTGTTGGGCTCGGAGGCGCGCGAGCGGCATGCGATCGCGGCGGACCTGCACGACGATCTGGGGCAGAGTCTCGCTGTCGCCAAGCTCAAGCTCAGCGCGCTTCCGGTGCCCGGGGAAAGCGAAGGCAGGGACGAATATCTGCGGCAGCTGCGGGAAATCGAGACCATGATTGACCGCTCCAACCGGACGGTGCGCTCGCTCTCCACGCAACTGAGCCCGCCGGTGCTCGCGCAGTTCGGCCTGGGCGCCGCGCTCGAGTGGCTGTCCGAGGAGATGAAGCGCACCCACGGTCTGGAGGTCAGGGTGAGGCTGGGCGAGACGGCGCCGCTGGGCACGACGGTCGAGAGCGCCCTGTTCAGGGTGGTGCGCGAACTGCTGATCAATGTCTGGAAGCACGCCGATGTCAGCGAGGCGGAGGTGGACCTGTCCGCAGACGCGGGCAGCGGCACGCTGCGCATACGCGTGGCCGACGCCGGAGCGGGCTTCGATGTGGAGAAGATGCTCAAGCCCTCGAAAAACTACAGCTACGGCCTGTACAGCATCCGCGAGCGCATCAATTTTCTCGGCGGGGGGCTGAACATCGACAGCCGGCCGGGCGAAGGAACGGTGGTGACGGTAACGCTGGCGGCGGTAGCGGCGCCGGTTTGACGGTAAGGATCGAAGGAGAAAGCAAATGATACGGTTGCTGATTGCGGACGACCACGCGATTATGCGCGAATCGCTGCGCGTGGTGCTGGAGCGCGAGGCGGACATCGAGGTGGTGGGGGAGGCCGGCGACGGCGAGGCGGCGCTCGAGCGGGTGCGCGAACTCTCGCCCGATCTGCTGCTCGCCGATATCAGCATGCCCAAGCTCGACGGCATCGCGCTCGCGCGCCGCGTCAGGCAAGAGATCCCGGCGGTGAGGATACTCGCGCTGTCCACCCACCTCGACCGGCGCTATGTGGTGCAGATGCTGGAGGCGGGCGCCTTGGGCTATGTCAGCAAGGCCGCCGGCCGCGACGAGGTCCTGCGCGGCATCCGCGCGGTTGCCGCCGGCGATCGCTATCTGTGCCAGGAGTGCGCCGCGATGCTCGTGAAACTCCCGGCCGCAGATGGCACGCAGGCGAAACTGGGCAAACGTGAAGTGGAAGTGCTGAGGTTGATCGCCAATGGGCAGACCTCGACCGCGATCGGAGAGCGTCTGTACATCGCCGCCGGCACGGTCGAGGTCCACAGACGCAACATCATGCGCAAGCTCGAGCTGCACAATATCGCCGAACTGACGCAGTATGCGATTCGCGAGGGCCTGATCGCGCTTTGAGGCCGGGTCGGGCCTGCCCCCCATGCCCCCGGCGAATACCGGATATGCGGTATCGAGAATATGGCGGGCGTGATATTTATCACCGGAGTTTCGTCGTTCATAGTCCGAGCCGTGCATCCCGCGCGTGAATTCACGCGCGCGACAGGCTGTATGAACGGAGACCGGAATTTGAATGCCAGAGTCCATGCCAGTCTGCAGGAATTGAGCGGGATTCTCGTGTCCCTGGGCGTGAGCGAGGGTGCGAAGCTCGCCTCAGCGCTCGATATCGGCGGCTACCTCGGGCAAATAGAGGGCTTGCAGCTGCTCGCCGCCGGCGAGCGCCAGCGGCTGGGCGCGTTGCTGCAGGCGGCGCAGCGCCTGAGTCGCGAGCAACTCGACGGCGCACTCCTTGAGCAGAGCCAAAGCGGGATGAAGCTCGGCGAAATCCTGATGCAGCGCGGTCTGCTCAGCGCGAGGGAGTGCGAACTCGTGCTCGCGTTCCAGCAGCGCCAGTGCGGGCATGCCCGGGCCGTGACCAAACTGCATCTGGGCAATGTGCTGGTCGCGACGCGCGAAGTCACGCGCGAACAGCTCGCCGACGCGCTGCACCGGCAGTCGGTGCGCGGCGGGCGGCTGGGCGAGGCCCTTGTCGCCGCCGGACAGGCGACCGAGCCCCAGATAAAACGCGGGCTGCAATTGCAGCGCACACTGGTCGCCGCGGTGCTGATCGCCGCGATGGCCCTGGCCGCGCCGTTCTCGGCGAAAGAGGCGCGGGCGTCGAACGACACCGCATTCGCCCCGGGTTCGGTTGCCGGGTACACGCTGAGCACCGGCGAGGAGGAAAGAATGCAGAAAGTGATCCGCCTGCTGATAACCGATGACCGGGAGATCGTGCGCGCCGCGTTGCGCACGATGTTCGAGCGCGAGCCCGACATCACCGTGGTGGCGGAGGCCGGCGACGGGGAGGCCGCGATCAAGCGGGTGCGCGAATTGTCGCCCGACCTGGTGCTCATGGACATCTCCATGCCCGGGGTGGACGGCATCGAGGCGACGCGCCGGATCATGCGCGAAAGCCCGGCGACCAGGGTGCTGGTGTTCTCCTCGCACATGGAGCGGCGCCTGGTGGCGCAGATGATCGAGTACGGGGCGCTGGGCTACGTAAGCAAGGCCGCCGGCGCGCGCGAACTGCTGCAGGGCGTGCGCACGGTCGCCGCCGGAAAACTTTACCTGTGTCCGGAAGCCGCGGTGCTGATGGAGCGCGCCGGCGAGCGCGGCGCGGGCACAGCGGGCGGGGCTGCGCTCGCGCCGCGCGAAATCGAAGTGCTGCAACTGATTGCCAAAGGCGACGCTGCCGCCGACATCGCCACCCGACTGGCGCTTGCGCCCGGAACGGTCGCCATCCATCAGCGCAACATCCTGCGCAAGCTCGGGCTGCGCAATGTCGACGAGTTGAGGCAGTACGCGCTGCGCGCGGGCTTGATCGCGCCGCCAGCGGCCTGAGCAGGCACGCGCGCAGCGCAGTAGCCGTGGGCGATCCCCGCTTATCAGGTCCCATGCAAGCAATGCATTCCCGATCGGGAATACAGCGTATCGAGCGGGCGCTTAATATTTCTTAACAGACAGCCGCCATTCACTCGCGCAAAATCCGCGCTGTCTGCATTTCGTGTCGTTGCCGTATTTTTCCGCCGGTGCACTTTCCACGGGATTCAGGCAGCGCTTGTTTTTCCGGAAGACTCCGCTTTTCCGCTGTGCATCGGCTCGGTCGCGCAGCACCGGACGGCGTTGCCGGCTCCGCGACAGCTGAAGTGAAAATATGGGAATTACGGTAGTGAGAAATATGGTGGGCAGAATATATACGTTCTCCATGCAAGACTTTATCGTGGCGTCCAGTGCAGCGAATGCACGGTTGGCAACGGGGAGCCGCAACATTTCCCGCTGACAAATTGGATTCCACCATAATTTTTTGACATCAGGAGTTTGACCAAATGCGTAATTTCAACAAGGCAGTGCTGGGCGTAGCGGTAGCGGGTTCCTTCTTGTTCGCGGGCAGCGCGTCGGCGAGCGACACTGCCACGCTGGCGGTGTCGGCCACGGTGCAGGGCGTGTGCCATTTCACCACCGCCAACTTCAGCATGAGCTTCGCGGATATCAACCCGCACGACACCGGCGCCAAGCAAAAGCCCACGGCCATCAGCTACAAGTGCACCAACGGCACGGCCTCCTCGTCGATCACGTTCGACGGCGGCGCCACCGGCACCAGCGTCAACCTGGCCAATGGCTCGGACAATCTCCCGGTGAGCCTGGCCTGGACCACGCCCGGCACCAACGGTTCCGGCTTCGGCAGCGGCTCGACGCCGGTAAGCTTCGACGTGACCGGCACCATCGCCGAGGCGGACTACGCCAACGCGAAGGCCGGCGCCTACACCAAGAACGTCACCATCGCCATCGCTCCCTGATAAGGCCAGATGCGCACGGCAAGCAACCTGCTGCATACAGCCCGCCGGATCGGCCTCGCGGCCGCCGGCGGGCTGGTCTGCGCGCTGGCGCTGTCGGCGCAAGCAGCGGATTTCGCCGTGTATCCCTTGCGCGTATTTTTCGCACCGGGCGAGCGCTCGGCCGCCGTGGGCGTCAACAACACCGGCGGGCAGCCGATACGCTTTCAGCTCTCGCTCGTGGAGTGGACGCAGGACGCCGCGGGCAAGGATGTCTATACCGAGAGCAAGGAGCTGATTTTTTTCCCGCGCCTGTTTACCGTGCAAGCGGGCGAGCAGGGCGTGGTGCGCATTGGGCCCAAGCGCGCCTATGCAGGCAAGGAGCGCACCTTTCGCGTGTTCGTCGATGAACTGCCCGACGACAGCGCAAAGCCGGCCGCATCGGGCATCACCTTTTCGATCCGCTTTGCGATTCCGGTGTTCATGGGGACGCTTGGGACCAAGGCGCAGGGCGTGATCGAACCCCTCGCGCTCAAGGACGGCAAGCTGCTCGCGGCGGTGCGCAACGACGGCAGCGCGCACTTTCGCATCGAATCGATGGAGATCGTGAGCGACAAGGGCTACAGCCACAAGACCGACGGCTGGTATCTGCTCGCGGGCGCGCGCCGCCTGCACACGCTCGATCTGCCGCGCGAGGCCTGCCTCGCCGCACACCGGCTGGAACTGCGCGTGAAGACCATCGACGGCGGCGACGGCTATCTGAACGCGACGATCGACGTCGACCCCGCGCAGTGTGGCTCGTGAATGCAGGCCGGCCGAAGCGCTTGCAAGCACGCGCTGGCCGCTTTGGCGGGGCTGTTGCTGCTGCTGGCGATGCGCTGCGCGTTCGCGCAGCAGTACGAGGGCATGATACTGGAGATGCGCGTCAACCAGGTGCCGCGCGGGGAGTTCACCGTGTACCGCAGCGCTGAGGGGGATTTTTTCGCGCGCGTCGCCGATATCGCGCAGTTCGGCGTGCGCAGCGACGTGGCGCGCACGCCGGTCGAAATCGAAGGCGAACGCTTCGTGTCGCTGCGCGCACTGGGCGCGCACAGTCTGGACTTCAACGCGAAGAAGCTCACGCTGGGCATCGAGCTGCCCCCTGAGGTGTTCGCGCGCAGCGAGCACGACCTGGGCACGCGCCGGCGCATGAAGTCGCTCGGCGCGAGCGCGAACAGCGCCTTCCTCAATTACCGCCTGTCGAGCGCGGACAACGGCGCGGGGGCGCCGCGCGCGAATTCGCTGGCCACCGAGATCGGCTTTCGCGCCGGGGATTTCCTGTTGCGCAACGAGGCGATGGCGAGCGAGGGTGCACGGCCGCAGCGCTTTGCGACCCAGTTGGTGTACGACCGGCCCGCCGAGCTGCAGCGCTACACCGCCGGGGACTACACCGCCTATTCGGGCGAGCTCGGTTCGAGCGTCTCGATGGGTGGCCTGAATTTGTCCAAGGTGTACCAGATGGCGCCCTATCTGGTGCGCCAGCCGCTCGCCGGGTTCGCCGGCGTGGCGAGCACGCCCTCGCGGGTGGAGGTGCGCGTGGGCGGCGCGCCGGTGGCGAGGCAGGACGTCCCGCCGGGGCCGTTCGAACTGCAGAATCTGCGCCAGTACGGTGGCGCGCGCGACGTCGAAATCGTGGTGCGCGATGCGCTCGGGCGCGAGCAGAGCTACGCCTTTCCGTTCTATTTTTCCGATCAGTCGCTGCACGAGGGGCTGCACGAATACAACTACTCGCTGGGCAAGATCCGCCTCAATCCGGGCAGCGACAACGAGCACTACGGCCAGAGTGCCTTCTCCGCCTATCACCGCTTCGGCTACAGCGACGCGCTCACCCTGGGTGCGCGCGCCGAAGCCGCGCCGGGGCTGCGCAGCGCCGGCGCCGAGGCGGTGCTGCGCCACGACCGCCTGGGCGTGTTCTCCGGCGCCTTGTCCGCAAGCGAGCGCGCAGACAGGAGCGGTGCGGCGGCGCTCGCGTCCTACTCCTACCAGCAGCGCGCCTTCGGCGTGCGCGCGATCGCACGCCGCTACAGCCCGGGCTATGCGCCGCTGGAGGATCTGGTGTCGCCGTTTCGCCGCCGCGCCGAATACGGCGCGAGCGCTTCCTGGTTCGCCGGATCCGGCCGCACGCTGAGCCTGGACCGCACCATCACCGAAATGCGCGACCTGCCCGCCTCGCAGGCCACGCGCCTGAGTATTTCGCAGAACCTCGGTGGCGCAACTTCGGTGTTCGCGACGCTGCAGCGGGTGAGCAACGAGAACGGGCAGGGCACCGAGTTCTACGTCGGTTTCATGTACCGCTTCGACAACCGGCATACCGCCTCGGTCAACGCCAATCGCAGCCAGGGCGGCAATCGCAACACCTACACCCAGTTCGCGCGCACCGTTCCGATAGGCGAGGGCGCCGGCTACCGGCTGGGCTGGAGCGAGGCGAGCCCACAGGACAGCCGGCAGGCGAGCGCCTACGCGCAGTGGAACGCCCCCGCGGCGTCGCTGACCCTGGACAGCAGCGCCACGCGCTCCCCCGATGGCAACTCCGGGCGCACCGAAGTCGCCGCGTTCGGCGCGCTCGCCTGGACCGGCGGCGCCTGGGGATTCACGCGCCGGATCGACGACAGTTTCGCCATCGTGCGCGTGGGCAGCGAACTCGAGGACGTGCGCGTTTCGGCCAACAGCCAGGAAATCGGCCGCACCGACGCCGCCGGCCAGTTGATCGTGCCCAATGTTGGCGCGTTCTACGAATCGCGCATCGGCATCAACGGCAAGGACGTGCCGCTCGATTACGCCATGGCGCGCGAAAGCCAGAGCGTCACGCCCGCCTACCGCAGCGGCACGCTGGTCGATTTCGGCATCCACCGCGTGCGCGCGCTGGAGGGCGTGATCCGCCTGCGCGTCGGTACCGAACTGAAGGACGCGGACAACCTGAACGTGCGCCTGACCGGCGCAGGCCCGGAGCGCGAATTCACGACCGGGCGCGGCGGGCGCTACTACGTCGAGGGCCTTACACCCGGCAGCTACCGTGCCGAAATCGAGGCGCCGGGCGCACGCTGCGCCTTCACTCTGTCGGTTCCCGCCTCCGAGGAGGTGGTGCTGACCCTGCCCGGAGCAAGCATCTGTGAATAAACCTTTTATGGACACACGCCGCATCCGCCGCGTGCTCGCCGCGCTGCTCACGCTGGGCCTGGCCCTGGCCGGCATCGATGCGCAGGCGAGTATCCGCTGCACTGTTTCTTCCTCCGGCATGGCCTTCGGCAGCTACGATCCTTCGGACACCGCGCCGACGGACAGCAACGGCTCGGTGGTGGTTAGTTGCGCCAACAGCAGCGGCAGCACGACCTCGGTGAGTGCGGTGCTGAAGCTCGATGCCGGAAGCTACCGCAGTTTCGCCGCGCGCCGGATGCAGCGCGGCGGCGGCCAGACCCTGGACTACAACCTGTACCGCGATTCGGCGCGCTCGCAGATCTGGGGCGCGGATTCGGGCGGCTACTCGAGCGGGACGCTCAGCCTGACCGGCATCGCCAAGAATCAGAGCAAAAACGGCACCTTCACCGTCTACGGACGCATTCCGGCGCTGCAGAATGCGGTGGCCGGCAGTTACAGCGACAACGTCACCATCACGCTAACGCCCTAGAGGCCGCACATGAAAACCGCAGAGTTGTCCCCGTGCCAGCCGCTGCCGATCGGAGCGTTTCTCTGCTCGGCCGGACTGGTCTCGCCGCAGCACGTCGAAGAAGCCGTGCGCATCCAGCGCGCCACCGGCGAAAAGCTCGGTGCGGCGCTGGTGCGGCGCGGCGCGCTCGACGCGAAGGATGCGCAAGCCGCATTAATGGTGCAGGAACGGCTGCGCGCGAGCCTCGTCGCAGGCGGCGCAAGCGGGGCGTCTGCGCAGAGCCGGCCGCTGCCCGAGTGCCTGCGCCTGGGCGAACTGCTGGTGGCGCGCGGCGAGGTGCTGCGCGCAGAGCTCGACCGGGCGCTGCAGCAACAGGCGCAAAGCGCGCACAAGCTGGGCGATGTGCTGGTGCGCATGGGGGCAATCACGGCCGCGCAGCTGGCGAAAGCGCTGCACCTGCAGACCAGCCTGCTCGCCGCCGTGCTGGCCGCGGGCCTGGGCTTTGCGATCGCGCTGGCGCCGGTGCAAGCCGAAGCCGCGGGTGGCGGATCGGGCGCGAAACTGCATATCTCGGTGAACATCCAGAAGAGCGCGCGGGTGAGCGTGATCAGCCATCCGGACCGCCTGCAGATCACGCACGAGGACATTGCGCGCGGCTACGTCGACCTGCCGCAGCACAGCCTGCTCGCGATCCGCTCCAACAGCGCGGACGGTTTCGCGCTCGAATTTCACGGCGTGGACGCAAGCGGCCCGATTCGCGAAGTCGAGGTCAGCGGCGGCGGGCGCGCGATGCGCATGGGCGCAGGCGGCGGCGTGATGATGCTCGCCGGGGTGAATCAGCCTGGTGTTACGCAGTCCGTCGACCTTGCCTACCGCGTGCATCTGAGCAGAAGCGCGCAGCCGGGCACATACGCGTGGCCGATGACACTGACCGCCATGGGGGTTTGAGAATCGCACCATCTGCTCTTCTTGTAAGAAGGAAAAGGCGGCGCTGCAACAGGATCAGGCGATCTGGCTTGGGGCCTTCGGCACAGCGGCAGTTCACCGACACCGATCTGCTTAAATATTCTTAACGTTCGCGGCGGCCGCCGTAGTTAGCGTAGCCTTGGGAAGAGTCGAGTGGTGGCAGGCCATGCAATGCCATGCAATGACATGCAATGGCGTGCCGCGGCCGCTGGAGGCGCTTTCGGACGAGGCACTGGAAGGCGTTTCCGGCGGCATCAGCGGAGAGCCGGCGCCGGTGCGCAAGGGGAAATTCGAGCCGCTCTTGCTTACCTTGCACAGCCGGTCACGTTGATGCTCTGCGGTGAGAGGTGGCTGGAAGTATAGGCACCGATCGGCGGCTGGATTTTAATTCCTATTAAGTGCGTATTCCGGAATGGACAAACCACGCGTGGCCGTTTCGGGCGGAACGAGGAATCTGCGCCTTGTCTGATGCACCAGCAGATTCCTCGCGCCGTGATTTTTGCAGGATGTTCCTACTTAATAATATG
>Ga0163199_1002473_pt1 | contig 11339 bp, 9 predicted proteins | sample PL_2010_150m_FD_113537 | JGI IMG/M metagenome (GOLD analysis project Ga0163199, IMG submission 113537) | Freshwater microbial communities from Powell Lake, British Columbia, Canada to study Microbial Dark Matter (Phase II) - PL_2010_150m | ecosystem: Environmental > Aquatic > Freshwater > Lake ...
GCCTCGATGGCTGCGTTCAAGGCCAGCAGATTGGTGCGGTTGGCGATCGCCCCGACCTCAGCGGCCATTTTCTGCAGCTCTTCGGTAAAACCGGCCAGCCGGCCGACTTCGCTGAGCATCACGGTTTTTGCCTGCACCGTTTCCGCAAGCGCTCCCAGCACCGCCTTCAGTTCCGTCTCGCAGGAAGCGAGTGTCGCGACGATGCCCTCGCCGCTGCCGTCGGCATGACCGCCTGCTGCCTGCTCCGAATGCTTGGCCGTCGCCTCCAGCCGGGTGACGATGCCGCTCAGGCTGGTGGAGAGGTTGATGATGGCCTCCTCGGCCGTGCTGCGCGAGGTCTCGATATGGCGCGACCAGATGGGCATGATCTGCGTGCACAGGTGCTCGATGCCTTCGACATGCGGTGCCGACGGAACGCTGGCGACCGCCAGAGCGGCCTGTGCGGCTTCATCGAGCAAACGGCGGCATCTGCGCATGGCGTACCAGGCAACCGGCGCGCTTGCCACCAGCCACACGAGCGCATAGAGGGCGCCTTCCAGCCCGGCACCTGCGGCCGCGAGCAGCAGCGCACCCCCGACGGGCACGTGCGCCCACACCGGCCAAAGAACCATGGCTGATCCCCCCACCGGCGCTCCCGGCGCCGTTTCCGATACGTTTTGCATCAGACATCCTCAATTTGCACCTGGCCGCGGACCCGGTGGAAACAAGGTCGAAACCCGGTCGAAACCCAGTCGAAACTGCGGCCCCCGGCAGGCGTTGCACACCCCGGTGTACGAGTGTTATCGGCAACGATTTGCATTCATTGAATGAAGTTAGCACGACGTGCTTACACTGCAGTGCACAAGCAGCAGCGGAAAGCCGGCCTATTTTGAATAGGCCTTTGTCAACAGTGTGAGCACCGCTGCCGACAGCGAAAGGAACCACGCTCGTCCGTGCCCGGAACCCCATGCATCCGCGCTGCAGTGCGGGATGCCGGCGACCCGGCTATGCGTTTTTCGGCATCGCGGGAAGAACGCGGTTCTTGCCGGCGCGCTTGGCCTGATACTGCGCTTCGTCGGCGCGCGCGATTACCGCGTCGCGGCTCTCGGTGCCGTCGTGCAGGGCCACGCCGGCGCTGAAGGTGATCAGCAGGCGCTCGTTGTTGGTCAGGAAGAATCGCCGCGTGAGCGCCCGCTGCACCCGGGTCATGACCACGATCGCCTCTTCGACGCTGGCCTCGGGTAGCAGGATAACGAACTCCTCGCCGCCGATCCGCGCCATGCTGTCGGAGGGCCGCAGCGTGTCGCGCACGACATTCACCAGGTGCACCAGCGCATCGTCGCCCGCCTTGTGGCCGTACTTGTCGTTCAACTGCTTGAAGTTGTCGATGTCGAGCAGGGCCACGCACAGCGGTTTGCCCTTTCTGGTGCAGCGTGCCAGCTCGACGTCGAAGATATCTTCCAGCCCTCTGCGGTTGAGCGCCTGGGTGAGCTGGTCCTCGCGAATTTTCTCGCTCACCTGCGACAGCTCGGCTTCCAGGCTGCGTATGCGGTCTTCGTACTCATGCACCTTGTTCCGTGTCTCGAGCAGTTCGTCGCGCGAGCGCAGCATGTCGGTCTGCATCACGCGCGTCTCCTGCATCAGGTCGCGCAGCAGGCCGTCGAGCTGGCTGATGTCGTCGGCCTCGCGGATGCGCTTGGCGTAGTCCTCGACGCGGGCGCCGAAGCCGCCGGTGCTTTCGGTCATGGCGCCCAGGCGATCGATGAACGTCGCGATCATGTCCTTCAACGCCGCCTTCAGATCGTCCATGGAGTGGCGTATCACGCCCTGCTTGAGGACGACATCCTTGAAGCGGCTCTCGGCATTCTTGAGCTTGCCGGCATCGATCGGAGCGGCGAGCAGGTCGCGCACGAGGCCGATCTGTCCCTTGAGCCAGGAATCATCCGGTGCCAGCTCGGTAACGTTCTCCAGCAGCAGATGGATCAGCCGCAGCATGCCCTGCAGCGTTTGATCCTGTTCCTCGCCCCGGGCTTCGAATTTGATCCAGAAATCCTTCAGCTCGGCGGCGCAGTGGTTGAGTTCGAGCACCGTCTCGGCGCGCTCCAGCCTTTCGGCGAGCTGGTTGGCACCGGCGAACAGGTCTTCGGGTTCGCCCAGGCGGCGGATCACCGCCATGCGCAGCGTGCGCGCGGCCATCTCGCGCAGCAGGCCCGGTATCTGGGGGCCGGCCTCGATGGCCGGCAATGCGGCGCTGGTGACCGACCTGGCCGCGGCATGATCGACAGCCGATGTCGGCGCGTCGTGCGCGGCCTCGGACCAGGACCGTATCAGTCGCTGGAGTTTTTCGTGCAATCGCGCGCTGTCGATGCCGCCGGTTTTCAGAGTCCGCTCCAGGCTCTCGCGCTTGCGCGCCGTGGTCCAGCCCGAGTGGCGTGCTTCGAACCCGTGCAGCAGATCGTGCACCAGGATTCCCCAGTCGGCGCCCTCGCCCTCCGGCGCCGCAGCGTCGATTTCCTTTACCTGCGCCAGCCCGGCGAGCAGCTTCTGCACCTCGGGCCAGTTCTGTTCCTGCACCTGCTGCTTGAGCAGCGCCCCGGTTCTGCCGGTCCCGGAAAGATCGGCCGCCAGGCGCTGCAGCATGCGCGCTGCGGAGCGCTCGCCGCCTGTCCTGGCGGGCTCGACAATTTCCTCATAGACCGCAGTGAAGTTGTCGGGTGTGGGCGCGAGCTTGCGCTGCGCAAGTCGCTTCAGCGTCTCGCGGGCGGCGGCGGAGGGTGGCGTCGTGTTTTCCATGACTCTTGTCAGCGGTTCGATGGTGTCTATTCTAGGCAGGCGACGTTCCGTCGCTGCCACGATAAGGGGGCCAAGTAGGGCTCTATTCCGGCTTCATCGGTCTTGCGATGGCGTTCCTCAGATAAAATTGAACAGCGTCAGGTGCGTCACGCTGACAAAGGATTTTTGCGCCGCCTCGAGCACCATCTGCTGGCGCGCCAGGCGGCTGGCCGCGTCGGCATAGTCGACGTCTTCGATATTCGAGAGCGCCGTTTTCATGGAAATGTCGTGGATGCTCGAGACCGTTTGCAAGGTTTCCACCTCTTTCATGCGCACGCCCACCTGCGTGCGCGCCGACAACGCATTGTCGAAAGCATGGTCGATGTTCGTCAGCGCATCCGCGATCCCGCTGTTGAGGGCCGCACGATTGGACACGGTGACCGGCGTGTTGAGCAAGGTGACCAGGTTCTGCAGCGTGGTGAACACGCTCTGGACCGGGGTCGGAACCACGTTGAATTTATCGGTGACATTGGGCGCGCCTGAGATCGTGAACTGCAGGCCGTTGAAACTGAGCGTGGCGCCGGTGACGCTGTTGTAGGCGATGCCGCTCTGCGGCACGCCGCCGATCGACACGACGGCTCCGGCGGTCGTATCGTTCAGGGTGTAGGTGGTACCGCCGGCGCCGAACACGACCTGGTAGCTATGTCCCGGCAACAGCGCCGCCGGGCTGGTGACCAGCCCCGCATCGATCGCTCCGGTACCGCCATTGGTCCCGAGAGCCGAAGTGGCGAACACGCCGTTGCCGGTCGCGACGCGGTTGAACACGCCGGCCCCGTTCACCGACACGTCGATCACGCGCGAGTCCGACACCTGCAGACCGCGGCTGCCCTGGTCGCCGGCATAGACCACGCTGGTTCCGGTCTGGGAATACGGCTGGGTGGTGTCATTGTAGCCGCCGAACAGATAGCTGCCGGCGCCATCGGTGGAATTCGCGTACCCGATCAGTTGCTGCAGCCGGCCGGTGACTTCCTGCGAGATGCTTTGTCGATCCGTGTCCAGGAGGTTGTTGTTGCCCGCGGCCAGCGTCGAAGTGCGAATGTCCAGCAACAGGTTCCCGATATCGCCAAGCACCGATTCGGCCTGGCTCAGCGTCCCGAGCGCCGCCTTCTGGTTCACTTGATATTGGGCGTTGATGTCGACGGCCTGCCGCAGCCGCAGGCCGTTGGCCGCTGCCACGGGATCATCCGCGCCGGACATGAATTTGCGCCCGCTGGAGATCTGCTGCTGGGTCTTCATCAAGTCGACCTGCCCTTGCATGATCGCCTGCGAACCGCTGTCGAAAACCTCTTTCGTGCTGATGCGCATAGGATTGGTCCGGTTTATCTGATATTGAGAATGGTGTCGAAGAGCACACCCGCGATACTCACCATCTTGCCCGCCGCCTGATAAATCTGTTGATAGCGCATCAGGTTCGATGCCTCCTCGTCCAGGTTGACGCCGGAGGTCGCGTTCTGGGCTTTTTCGGCCGCGGCGGCAAGCGCCTTCAGCGAGTCGCTGTTGACCTGGAGCTGGCTGGATTTGTTGCCGACCTGGCTGACGATTTGTCCGTAGGCTTCGCCGTAGGTGATGCCAGTGGCACCTGCGCCGCTCCTGCCCATGAGACCCTGCATCTGCATCTGACCGATCGCCCTTGCGTTGCGATTGTCGCCCTGCCCGTTGCTATTCGGCCCCACGGTAAAGGTGTCGTTGACGCCGGGCGTTCCGTTGATCTGTATCGTCCAGCCGTTGTAGGTGATGTCGGCGCCGGCCGTGTAGGCCACACCGACCGGATTGAGGGTGCCGACGCCGACAACGTCGAACGTCGTTGCACTGGTGAAGGTGATCGTCACCGGCTGCTGAAGATTTGCGTTGGGCGGCGGCGGCGCATTCACCGTCCCGGCGCTCACCGTGCCGCTACCGGCGTTGCTGAGTCCGGCTGCGGTGCTGATCGGAGCCGCCGCCGCGATTTTGCGCACATCGGTGAGCGCGACCGAGAATTGCGCCGCGCCATACCGGGTGGGCGTGATCATGAACTGGTCGCCGGTGGCAGGCGCCCCCGCGACGCTGATCGTGACGCCATCGACTGTCGCCGGCAGACCCGCTGTCGTCAGCGCGGTCACCGTATTGTCGGAGAGCCGCGTCAGCGAGTAGCTGTTGGCGCCGTTGTACACCAGGCGATAATCGCTCGCGGTCAGCAGGCCGTAGTTTCCCGCGGCCGCAGTCACGGTCGCGGACACCGTCGCCGCCCCGGTATTGACGCTGTTGGGATAGACGATGTTCGGGTTGGCCGAGTTGGTCGCCGTGAACAGCACGCCGCCCAGCGTCCCGTTGATATCCTGCCCGAGCTGGTGCTGGGCATTGATGCTCTCGGTCAGCGCGATCGCGAGCCGGCCCAGCGCGTTCTGCGCATCGGTGAGTCCGCCCTGGCGAAATGACAGCGACCCACCCAGCTTGCCGCCGCTCAGATCCTGCGCCCGCAGGCGCATCTGTGACCCTCCCAGCGCAACCGTCACCTGTATATCGGTGGGATTATCTGCGTCGGGCAGCGTGCCCAGCGTATACGCCAGGTTGCCAAGCACCAGCGGCTGACCGGTGGAGCTGAACAGACCGTAGCTGCCATCGCCCGCCACGACTACGTCGGCGCGTATTTCCTTGTTCAGTTCCAGAACCATGGTATCGCGCTTGTCGAGCAGATCATTGGGCTGCTGGCCTGCAGCGGCATTCGCGCTCAAGAGCGCGATCTGGTCGTTCAAGGTCGCGATCTGCCTGGTCAACGCGTTGATGTGCGTGACGCTGGTCTGGACATCGGTGTTCACCGCGGTGCGCAGGTTGCTGAACTGCGTGTCGATCGACTTGAACCGGGCTTCTAGCGACTGTGCGCTGGAGAGCATGGATTGCCGTGCTGCGATATCGGCGGGCTTCGCCGCCACTTCCTGCACGCCCGTGAAAAACGCCGAGAGCGCCGGTGCCAGGCCGGCGTTGGGATCGCCGAGCAGCGTGTCGATGCGCTGCATCTGCCCCAGATAGGTGGAGGACTCCAGGGCCTGGCTGTTCGCCTGGCGCACCTGCTGCGTCAAAAACCCGTCGTAGAGACGGGTGATGGCACCGACCATCGCGCCCTGGCCGATATAGCCGGAGCCGGTCCTGAGCGGATCGTTGGTGGTCTGCTCGATTTTCTGACGCGAATAGCCGGGTGTGTTGGCATTCGAGATGTTGTGGCCGGCGGTGTACACGCCTGTCATCGCATTGTTGAGCGCACCGACACTGATACCGTATAGGCCTGGCATGATGGATTAAACTCCTCTTATGCTCGTGCGCTGAAATTGGTGTTGATGATGCGGGCAATCTTGTCAGCGTAGAGCGGGTCGGTCGCATAGCCGCCCTGCTGCAGACCCTGAGCGAATTGTTGCGGGTTGTCGCCGGCTGCGACTGCAGCCTTGTAGCGGCCTTTCAGCAGTTGCGCGTAATCGAGGAACCCTTGAGCATAGGAATCGTAAGCGCGGAATTTCTCCGTCGTCCTGGCGGCGGTGCCGTTGGTGTACTCTGTCGTCACCACATCGACGGTCTTGCCCGTCCAGTCGCGCCCGGCCTTGATGCCGAACAGGTTGTAGCTCTGCGTGCCGTCGGCGCTGCGAATTTCGTTGCGTCCCCAGTTGGATTCGAGCGCCGCCTGCGCGGCGATGAAGCGCGCCGGCACGCCGGTCTCGCTGGAGGCGGATGACGCGTAGACGCCGACCTTGTCGATGAATTCGCGCACGTGAGCAGCGGATTGCTTGCCGGGAACTTCGGTTCCGGGCTTGACATAACCTTCGCCTGGATTGAAGGGATTGACCGCGGCCGATCCGCTGACGGCGGCTGCGGGATCGACTGCACCGGTGCCGCCGCTGGCGCGGAGCTGCTTCACCAGGATATCGGCCAGGCCTATCCCGCCTTTGCTGCTCAGACTGGCGGCAAGTTGCTGGTCGAGCATGCCGACATAGGTGCGGGTGGCCTCGCTGTCCAGCATGCCGTCCTGCGGCAGGCTGTCGCGCATGCTTTTCAACAGCATCTGCATGAACATCGCCTCGAACTGACTGGCGACCTTGCCCAGCGCCGCGTCCGGCGAACTCTTCGCCTGCGCGCGCAGCGCGATCAGCGCCTGGGCGTCGATCGCCAGACTGCCTTGCACGTCTCCGATTCCAGGTATGCCGGCCATAGGTCAGTTATTGGCAGTCAATCGAAAATCTTTCGCCGTGGCACCGGTCGCAAACCCGGGCGGCAGCGGAATGCCGCCTTTGCCTTGCGCGGTTGTCATTCTCATATGATCTCCAGTTCGGCTCGCAGTGCGCCGGCCGCCTTCATCGCCTGCAGGATCGCCAGCAGATCCTGCGGCGTCGCCCCAACCGCGTTGAGCGCCTTGACGACATCGGCGAGCCGCGGCGAACTGGGCACCGGGATGATCTGTCCACTGTCCTGCTTGATCTGGATATTCGCCCGCTCGGTGACCACGGTCTGCCCGCCGGTGGAAAATGCCGTCGGCTGGCTGATCACCGGCTCGGTGCTGATCGTCACCGTCAGATTGCCGTGCGAGATGGCGCAGGCTTCGAGGGTGACGCTCTGATTCATCACCACCGAGCCGGTGCGCGCGTTGATGATCACCCGGGCCGCCGGCACCGCATTCTCGATTTCGATGTTTTCGACTTTGGCGATAAAAGCGACCCGCTCGTCGGACTGGACCGGCGCCCGCAACTGGATCCGGCGGGCGTCGAGCGCCATCGCCGTTCCGGGGGCAACGCGGTCATTGACGGCATCGGCGACACGGCGCGCGGTGCCGAAATCGGTGGCGTTCAATTCCAGGTGTACATAGGGCCCCTGCCCTACAGCGGTCACGACGGCGCGCTCCACCGTCGCGCCTGACGGGACGAGCCCGGCGGAGAGATGGTTGACCTGCACCCGGCTGCCTGCGGCGGCAGCGCCGGCGCCGCTCACCAGCACATTGCCCTGCGCTATGGCATAGACTTGATTGTCCGCTCCCTTCAACGGCGTAAATAACAGCGTGCCGCCGCGCAACGAGCGCGCATTGCCCATCGAGGACACGGTGATATCGAACTGCTGGCCCGGCTTGGCGAATGGCGGCAACATCGCCGTCACGATCACCGCGGCGACGTTCCTCAGTTGCAGACTGGTCCCCGGCGGCAGGTTGATGCCCATCTGGCCGAGCATGGAGGCGATGCTCTGCACGGTGAAAGGCGTCTGCGTGGTCTGGTCGCCGCTGCCGTCCAGGCCCACGACCAGGCCGTAGCCGATCAACTGGTTCGGACGCACGCCTTCGATGCTGGCGAGATCCTTGATGCGCTCGGCGCTAGCGGGCGTCATTCCGAGCACGAATGCCACGGCCGCCACCAGAGCGCGCAGGCGCATCGGCCATCCTCTGCCGAGCCCGGCGCCGTTCCGTTCTAATGGTCTGGAATCAGCGCGCATACTCAGAACGGCAGGAAAGAAAGGAAGAACCGCTGCATCCAGCCCATCACCTGCGCCTCGTCCAGCGGCCCGTTGGAGCGATATTCGATGCGCGCGTCGGCGACCTGCACCGAGGACACGCTGTTGCCGGCGACGATGTTGGCCGGGTTGACCACGCCGGAGAAGCGGATGAACTCGGTGCCGCGGTTGATGCCGATTTGCTTCTCGCCCGAGACCAGCATGTTGCCGTTGGGCAGCACCTCGATCACCGTGACTGTCATGGTGCCGGTGAACGAGTTGTTGCTCGCCACCTCGCCCTTGCCTTCGAAATTGCTGGTCGAACTTCCGGCCGCGGAAATCCCCTGCAGCGATTTGCCCGGCAGCCCGACCAGGGTCGGCACCGATGCCGAAACGTTGCCGGTGCGGTCGGTCTTGGTCGAGGAGTCCTTGCTGGCGTTTATTTTCTCGTTGATGGAAATGATCAGCGTATCGCCTACCTTGCGCGCGCGCCGGTCCTCGAACAGCGGCAGGTAGTCGAGTGCGGAGAATATCGCGCCGTTGGCGTTGGCGTGCAGTTGCGGCGAGGACGGCCGCACTGTCAGCGGCTGGTGGACGCTGACGGTATTGGAACTCGTGCAACCAGCGGCGGCCAGCACCGCGAGCGACGCCAGTACGAGCAGCGCACACTCACCCCAGGTCAGGATGGGGTCACGCAAACGCGTCCGGGTCATATCCGTGTCCTCACATCTGCGACAGACGCTGCAGCATCTGGTCGGAGGTCTGTATCGCCTTGGAGTTGATCTCGTAGGCGCGCTGCGTCTGGATCATGTTGACCAGCTCCTCGACCACATTGACGTTCGAGGTTTCGACGTAGCCCTGATTGAGCACGCCCACCCCGTTGGCTCCCGGCGTACCGGTGTTCGGCGTGCCCGAGGAGGCGGTTTCCTGGAACAGGTTTTCGCCGAAGGCCTGCAACCCCGCCGGATTGATGAAGGTCGCCAGTTGTATCGTTCCTACCTGCGATGGCTTGATCTGGCCTTGCAGTGCCGCCGAGACGGTGCCGTCCTTGGCGATGGTGATCGACTGTGAGTTGGGAGGAATGGTCACCGCCGGTTGCAGCGGATGGCCTGAACCGGTCACGATCTGCCCCTGCGCATTCACCTGGAACGAGCCGTCGCGCGTATAGCCGGCGGTGCCATCGGGCATCTGGATCTGGAAAAAACCGGGACCCTGGATGCCGATATCGAGGCTGTTGCCGGTGTTCTGCAGATTGCCCTGGGTATAGATGCGCTCGGTGGACACCGGGTGCACGCCGGTACCCAGTTGCAGCCCCGAGGATATCTGTGATTGCTGCGAGGACTGCGCACCCGGCTGACGCAGGGTCTGATAGAGCAGATCCTCGAACACGGCGCGCGAACGCTTGAAGCCGTTGGTGCTGACGTTGGCCAGATTGTTGGCGATGACGTCGAGTTGCGTCTGCTGCGCTTCGAGGCCGGTCTTGGATATCCACAGCGAGCGGATCATGTTTTAGCTCCTGGCTAGAGTCGGGTGTTGATCGGATTGTGCGCTGCGGCGCGGCCCGGCAAAGCGCCGAAAAGCCGGGGTTCGCAGGCCGAGTTCGAGCGGTAGATCGGCAGCATCGGGTCTGGCCGCGCGGCCTTCTTTGCAGCCGCGGCCGCCACCGCGTGAGCGGCACCGGATTGCCGTCCGCTACGCTGCGTTTTGCGGTTCATCCGTTGGGCGAAAGCAGTTGGTCGGCCGAGCGCGCGTTCGACTCGGCGTTCTGCAGCAGTTTCATCTGCATCTCGAATTGCCGGGCGAGGGTGATCATCGACACCATGGTCTCGACCGCGTTGACATTGCTGCCCTCCAGCGCGCCGGACACCAGCGCCACCTCCGGCGAACTGCCTGCGGTCGACCCGTCGCTGGTGCGGAACAGGCTGTCCTGTCCCCTGACGAGACTGCCATCGGGCGGGTTCACCAGTTTCAGCCGGCCCACCGTGACGATGTTCTTCAGCGACTGCCCCCCTTGCACGGCCGACACCGTTCCGTCGCGCGCGATGGTCACCGCGGCGTTGGGCGGAATCGACAGCGGTCCGCCTTCGGAGAGCACGTTCAATCCGGTGCGCGTCTGCAGCATCCCTTCCGGGCTGATCTGCAGGCTGCCGTTGCGCGTGTAGGCCTCCTCGCCGTCGCGCCCCTCGACCGCAAGCCAGCCCTGGCCCTGCACTGCGACATCCAAGTCGCGGCCGGTTTTTTGAATCGCGCCCGGCGCCAGGTTCGCACCGGTGGTGGTGTCCTGCGTAAACACCCGCGTGGGCAGTCCATCGCCCTGCACCGGCACGGCACGGAACGATGCGGTTTCCTCGCGATAACCCGTGGTGCCAACATTGGCCAGGTTGTTCGCGACCACCCCCTGCTGATACAGGATTTGTTTGGCGCCCGTCATGGCGACGTAGATCAGTTTGTCCATGTTCGCGTGAGCTTGTGGTCCGGTTAAAAAAACAGTATGGCGAACGCGCCGCCGCCCCTAGTCCGTGGCCGGTTAGCGCAGGTTCACCAGGGTCTGCAATACGGAGTCCTGCGTCTTGATCGACTGCGCGTTCGACTGATAAATCCGCTGCGCCGTGATCATTTTCACCAGTTCGTTGGTGACGTCCACGTTGGCGTCTTCCACCGCGCCGGCCTGGATCGCGCCGTTCTTGCCCGTCCCGGCCACCCCGACCAGCGGCGAACCTGAATCGATGGATTCGGCCCAGGCATTGCCGCCGAGCGAATTCAGTCCGTTGGGATTGGAGAAGTTGGCCAGCACCACCTGCCCCAGCGTCTTGGACTGGCCGTTGGAGTAACGCCCGAGGATGGTGCCGTCGGAGCCGATGTTGTAGCCGGCCAGCCGTCCCGGCGCATAACCGTCCTGGTTCAAGGAATTGGCCGCGAACGGCGAGCCGTATTGCGTGGTGCCGGTGAAGTCCAGGTTGAACGCCAGCGGTGACGTGGCGCCGTTCACAAGGGCCACGGTCACACCGGCATAGGGCATCGCCGTCGTCAATGCGCCGGCGCCGCTGAACGCGAGCGTTTTGACCGTCGGCGCCCCGATCACCACGCCGTCC